>JAEEGL010243182.1_pt1 | contig 16763 bp, 13 predicted proteins | sample 9134231 | NCBI WGS metagenome assembly JAEEGL01 (sample SAMN16246548, study PRJNA631951) | gut metagenome | biome: gut microbiome; feature: rumen; material: fiber-attached | host: Bos | place: Iran: Karaj | collected 2018-10
GCTAAGCTTGACCAGACAGGTGTTGGTAAGCTTATGGAAATGTCACTTAAGCTTGGTAAGCCAGTAAATCCTAAGCTTCATGTTGGTATCTGTGGTGAGCACGGTGGAGATCCTTCATCTGTTGAGTTCTGCCACAAGATTGGTCTTGATTATGTATCATGCTCACCATTCCGTGTTCCTGTTGCAAGACTTGCTGCTGCTCAGGCTGCTATCGCTGAGAAGGCTGCTAAGAAGAACTGTAACTGCGAAGGTGATGCAAAGAAGTCTTTCGTAGACGATGAGACAAAGGCTAAGCTTGAGGAAGTTGCAAAGAAGGCTGAAGAAGTAGCTAAAGAGCTTGCTGAGCAGTCTGCTGATGTAGCTAAAGCTGGATTTGAAGGTCTTAAGGCTGGTGTAGATGCAGCTGTTAAGGCTTACAAAGAGAGCAGAAATAAATAATTTCTGAAATTGGATTATTAAAGGGGAACTATTCCTAAGGGGGTAGTTCTCCTTTTTTGTTATGAAAGAAAATAAAGCTAAAACCATCTAATTATGATTAAATAAGCTTTTAATACTTTATTTATTTTTGGATACGTTTTTTATGTTATAGTCAAAGAGGACTGTCGGTATAGCGACAATTAGTTGCCGTGGAAAGGATGAAATATGGAAAAAAAGCGTGGTTCTCTTATGACTCCTATCGTAGGGTCTATTTTTCTTGCAGTGTTTATAACTGCTGTATGTATTGCTGCGTTTAATATTGTTAACAATGTATCCAATAACACTGAGCAGACTGAGGCTTATACACTAAGACTTTTAGAAGATATTAAGACAGAGCTTAAAAATGAGACTCAGGTTGCAATGAGCGTATGCCAGTTTATGTATGGTAAGTACGAAGCTGGGGAGATGACTATGGAAGAAGCTCAGAAAGCAGCTGCTGATATCATTAGAGATATGAAATATAATGATGGAAGCGGATATTTTTGGGTTGACACATCAAAGGGTATTAATGTTGTTTTGCTTGGGCGTGATACAGAAGGACAGTCAAGATGGGATTCTGTAGATCCTAATGGCACATATTTCATTCAGGAAATGATCAAAAATGGTATGCAGGACGGTGGCGGATATACAGAGCTTATGTTTGCTAAGCCGGGGGAGACAGAACCGCTTCCTAAGATTAATTACACAGCATATTTTGAGCCGTTTGACTGGGTTATGGGAACCGGTGTATGGGTTGATCATATAGACGGACTTGCTGCGGTATATAAAACAAATGCATATGCTTCACTTAACAAAACTGTGCTGCAATCAATCATACTATTTGTAGTTTTGGTTGTAATTGGTGTTGCTATTGCTATTTATATGGGAAAAAGAATTACAAATCCGCTTATTCTTGCGACTAACCAGATGGTCCGTATGTCCAATAATGATTTCTCTGACAATGAAGATATGGAAAAAGTCAGAAAACTTCCTGAGAGAGAAAAAAATGAGATTGGTCAGATTTCACAGGCTCTTAATTTGATGCATGAAAATATCAGAGATCTTATGGTGAAGATTTCTGATACTACAGCTTATGTTGCATCTGCTTCAGAAGAACTTTCAGCAAGTGCATCCCAGTCTGCTGAAGCCAGTGAGATGGTCGCAAACTCCTGTACTAATGTTGCAGGTTCCTGCAATGGACAGATAAGGGCTGTTGAAGGCGCCAGCGAGGAGACTAAAGCATTTGTGAATAATATGCAGGAGTTCCAGGATGCTATAAGCAGAACTACTGAGATGATCAACAATACAAATGAAGCTGCTAAAAAGGGCGCTTCTGATATGACAAATGCGACAAATATGATGGGCTCTATCAAGGAATCTGTTGAGAATACAGCATCTGTTGTAGAAGCCCTTGGTGAACAGTTAAAGAACATCGATACATTTGTTGATACAATTGCTGAAATCGCCAGCCAGACAAACCTTCTTTCACTTAATGCCAGCATAGAAGCTGCAAGAGCGGGGGAAATGGGTAAAGGATTTGCAGTTGTTGCAAGTGAGATCAGCAAGCTTGCAGATCAGTCAAATGAAGCCGCTGCCAATATTACAGAGCTTATTGCTGAGATCATGAAGAATTCAGATGAGGCTGTCGAGGCTATGAGAAGCGGTGCTCAGAACGTTGTGGAAGGAACAGAGACTGTTAACGAAGCGGGAAATACCTTCAACAATATCGTGGATATGGTTTACTCAATTTCTGAGCAGTCAGAAAGAATGAGCGAAATAGTTACTCAGCTTTCAAATGGAACAGAGACGATTGCTGAGAATATTCAGAAGATTGAAAATATGAGCGTTAGTGTTGCAGATGAGACGCAGAATGTATCAGCTGCTTCCGAAGAGCAGACGGCATCTACTCACGAAGTTGCTGAAGCTTCTGATAAACTTGCTGAAAATGCTCAGGAACTTCAGAATTTCGTTGCTAGATTCAGTTTGTAATGGTGGCGTATCAATAAATATATAGTTTTAACGAGAGGGCTAAAGCATGGAGATAATGCTTTAGCCCTTTCGCTGTCTAAACAGTAACTATTTTCATATTTGCGGTGTTGACTTAATTACGTTGAGTATTCACTATTAAAGTGATAAAATTAATCTTGTATAAGTATGCCCATATTAATGTATCCACAAGGAGCAGTTAATGACAGGTCAGGAAATTGAGCTTATCAACGAATTAAATGAATATTCAGGTCTTGATTCTTTTAATAGCAGTGTATATGAAAAAGAGCTGAAACTTTGTGGTGAACTGGGGGCAAATGTTGAAAAGCTAAAGACCTACGGATTTAATTCTCTTCAGCTTACTGAGATCAGAAAAGGACTCCAGGACGAAAATGTAGATGTAAATAGATATCTGGACCCAAAGCTGTCATGGGCTGATATGGAAGAAATGCGCCTTGAGATGTCTCAGAGGATTGATATGTCCTTGTATCGTCAGCAGGGCTTTGATAATCAGCAGTTATTCCAGATACGAAAAGGCATTTCCGACGGAATAGATGTATCTATATACGCCAAGAAAGAGTATCTTTCTGACCAGATGAGAGAGCTCAGAAAAGGTCTTACTAAAGGCAATGAGGTTCCGATTATCTTTTACCAGGATCCTGTTTTTGATGCTTTGCAGATGAGGGAGATCAGAAAAGGACTCCAGGCTGGAATTGATATTTCCGGGTATGCCAAGGTGGATATGCCGCATATGAAAATGCGTGCCATAAGGGAAAGTGCTGAGGATGGGCTTTTCTTTGATGAGACAGAGATTGGCAGATACACAGCTGCAATCCTGAATGAGCTTCATCAGGCATATCTTGATAAGGTAGAAATAAACGGATATGTTAAAAGACGTTATGATGCGGATCAGATTGAACAGATAAGACTTTGTTTAAAAGAAAATATAGATATACAGCGTTATATTTCTATTGAGATGAGAGGCGATGCTATAAAGGAAATACGACTGGGCCTTGAGGAAGGCCTTGACGTAGGCCGTTATGCAGATGCTGCCTATGGATGGCAACAGATGCATGAAATGCGTATTGGCCTTGAGCATCAGATAGATATTTCGCCATATTGTAAGGTGTTATACAGAGCTGATCAGATGCGTGAGATCAGGCTTGGATTAGAGGCCGGACTAGATATATCCAAGTATTCCTCTATGATGTATACCGCCAGGGATATGCGCCGTATAAGAGAAAAACTCTTAAGCGGTGAGATCCAAATAACTTCTGTGGAAAGTGGCATTGAAGGCTGCGTTCTTGACAGAACCGGTGGGGTATCGGATCAGACAGTTCTTTTATCATCCATGCTAACTAACAGGGATGATTATGTTTCAATTTCCGAGAATAAGATGAAATGCTGGATGAAGCTGCCGGCTAGAAGAGATGGAATCAGTTATACCGAAGAAGTAATTCTTACATTTCTGGTAAAAATAAAGATCAGATATGGCATTAATAAAGAACAGATCAAAAAGATGATCGTCAGTGCAGAACATGATCTAAAATTCCTTGTTGCTTCCGGAAAAGAAGCTGTGGATGGGGAAGATGGACACTACGAGTATTTCTTTGATACTGAAAGGGAAAATGTTTTTTCTTTCGATAAGGACGGAGGCATTGATTTTAGTAATGTGGATATGATGCAACAGGTCCATGTGGGGGATAAGGTTGCTCTTTACCACAAGGCTACCAGAGGTGTTGATGGCTATAATGTATTTGGAGAAGTGCTAAAAGCCCGTAATGGCAAGGAAATCCCAATCCTTAAAGGAGAGGGATTCATGATAATGAATGACAGGGTGACCTATGTAGCAAAATACACAGGTGCCATTAGCATGGATGATGGAGCGGTCAATATTAAGAAGATAATGATTGTTCCTGAAGTCAAGATTACAGATAAAAAGATTGTTTATGATGGCGTAGTTTATGTTAAAGGTGATGTCAATTCAGGAAGTGAGATCAAGGCAACCGGTGATGTTATTATAGGTGGCCACATGGAAAGCTCACATGTCGAGAGTAACTGCAACGTTATCATTGCAGGCGGTGCGACTTGTCCTATAAAGGGAGAAATCCTTGCAGGCGGCGATGTTACTGCCAAGTTCTTCGACGGTGTTGTGATAGAGGGGAGAAATATTTCTTCCAACTATTTTATCAACTGTACTATAAGATCCAGAGGCTTTATCAAGACCTATGGAAGGCAGGGAATAATCTATGGAGGTTCCGCCCAGAGTCTTGAAGGTATTACTTCGGCTTCAATAGGTAATAAGACCGGTGCAAAGACACTTATTACTCTTGGAGTTAGCGGGACAATCCTTGCGGAGTATAATGCCCTTCAAAAACAGATAAGCCGCGAGGCTGAGGAACTGAAGACTCTTGAAAAGGAAAAAGAAAGACTTCAGGAATTTGGAGGTTCTTTAGACAGGCAGACTATGCAGTGGAAGATTAAGATAAATGCTGCGGTTGCATCAAAAGAAATAATTATTAAACGTCTTTTGGAACAGAAGTCCAAAATGGATGGCGAAATTGAAAAGGGAAGTCAGGCAAAGGCAACTGTTACAGAGATGGTCTATGCCGGAACAACTTTTATTATTGATGGACTTGCATATAAGGTTACTGAGGATAGAAAAACTATCGATAAGATTGTATTCAGGACCGATGCCAAAAAAGAGAAAATAATCGTATTTTGAGGATAATCTAAGGAGAGGACTTTTTTAGGCCTGGCTTCTCTTTTATATTGTAAATTGTTAAGCCTTTTTTTATAATAGAAGATGATTGTATTGGGGGTTAAAAAATGAGTATAAAGGAATTGCTTAACGAGATTCTTCTCAAAGATAAGACGTTTATTCATTTACCATTTGGGAATGGCAAATTCGATATCTATGAGTCTGTAGTGGTCACCTGGATCATTATGGCAGTTATTTTAGTTGTTCTACTAATTCTTACCCGTGATTTTAAAGTTCATAATATTTCCAAGAGGCAGGCTGCAGTTGAGACCTTTGTGGGATGGCTTCGTGGAATCGTTGGAGGAATGCTTGGGGAAGAGGGAGAAAGATATGCTGATTATATCTTTACTGTCCTTTTTTACATAGCCTTTTCTAATATGGTGGGACTGTTTGGTTTTATTCCTCCGACCATGGATATAAATGTTACCGCGTCGCTTTCTCTTATGAGCATAATTTTGGTGGAAGCTGCCGGAATCAGGAAGAAAGGAGCCCGTGGATGGCTTAAAAGCTTTGCACAGCCTATGGCGGTAGTTCTTCCTATGAATATAATGGAACTTGCTATCAGACCGCTATCTCTTTGCATGCGACTATTTGGTAACATTATCGGAGCTACGGTTATTATGGAGCTGATCAAGCATCTTCTCCCTGTTGTGCTTCCGGTTCCGTTCTGTCTTTATTTCGATATTTTTGATGGTCTTATTCAGGCATACGTTTTTGTATTCCTGACATCACTTTATATAAAAGAAGCAGTTGAATAAAAAATATTGGAGGAAAAGCAATGGATTTAACAGCAATTGGAGCAGCAATCGCAGTTTTCACAGGTTTAGGAGCAGGTATTGGTATCGGTGTTGCCACATCTAAGGCAACAGATGCTGTAGCAAGACAGCCTGAAGCAGATGGTAAGATTATGAAACTCTTACTTCTTGGATGTGCCCTTGCAGAGGCAACAGCTATTTACGGCTTCGTAGTAGCTATCATGATTCTGTTTACTTAAAATAGCCGGCATAAAGGAAGGTAATTACAGTGTTAGATTTTAGCATTATTAACATAATATGTACTATAGCTAATCTGCTTATTCTTTATCTGATATTCAGAATATTCCTTTTTAAGAGAGTAGATAAGGTTATCATGCAGCGCAAAGAGGAAGTTGATGAGGCTACCAAGGCTGCAGATATTGCTACGCAGAAGGCTCTTGAGACCAAGAAGGAATATGAGGATAGAATTGCTCTTGCAGATGAGGAAAAAGAGCAGATTCTTTCTGATATCAAGAAACAGGGCTATGATGAGTACGAGCGCATTGTAAATGATGCCAAGAAGAAGGGCGAGCAGATCATCATTGAGGCCAAGCATAATGCTGAGGTTGAGAATGAGAGAACTAAGGAAATCTATGCGGCTCAGCTCACAGACATGGTCATTGGTGCTGCAACAAAAATTGCCGCATCCAAGCATAGTACTGAAGGTGACATTGAACTCTATGACAAATTTATAAACGAAGCCGGAGCAGATAATGAGTGAAAAAGTAATAGCTAAATTGCGCTATGCCAACACTGCTCCTACAAAAGAGCAGATCACCAAGATAAAGTCCATGCTTTGCAAAAAGTTTGATGTTCTCGATATCGAACTTGATGTGAGCGAAGATAAGTCGATTGGCGGTGGCTTTATTGTATCCTGCAGAAATTTTGAATATGACTGGAGTGATGCAGGAAGAGCGAGGCAGCTTCGCGCAGAACTTAATAATCTCGGTAGAGGAGCAGGCGATACTGACGCAGGCAGAATTATCACCATGCTTAGCTCTAAGGTTGAGAACTTTGATCTTTCCATTGAAGACAGAGAAGTGGGAACTGTTACCTGGGTAGGTGATGGTATTGCCAACGTTGATGGAATTGATCATGCTTTTTATGGCGAAATAATTGAATTTGATGACGGAACTAAGGGGATGGCTCAGGATATCAGAGATGATCATATTGGGTGCATTCTTTTTGGTAATGATACAGGAATCAGGCAGGGAACCAGAGCTGTCAGAACATACAAGGAGGCTGGAATCCCTGTAGGTGAGGCATTTATCGGAAGAGTTATTGATGCCCTTGGAGCACCTGTGGATGGCAAGGGTGATATTAAGGAGTCTGCCTACAGACCTGTAGAAAACTCTGCACCTGGTATCATCGACAGACAGTCTGTCAATGAGCCAATGGAGACAGGTATTCTTTCTATTGATACCATGTTCCCTATTGGCCGTGGCCAGAGAGAACTTATTATTGGTGACAGGCAGACAGGTAAAACATCTATCGCTCTTGATACTATCATCAATCAGAAGGGCAAGGATGTTATCTGTATCTATGTTGCTATAGGACAGAAGGCATCTACTGTTGCCAAGATAGTACAGACACTTAAGAATACAGGGGCCATGGACTATACAATTGTTGTCAGCTCTACAGCTTCCGATACAGCTCCGCTGCAGTATATAGCTCCATATTCCGGAACAGCTATGGCTGAGTACTTTATGTATCAGGGAAAAGATGTTCTTATAGTATATGATGATCTTTCCAAACATGCTGTTGCTTACAGAGCGCTTTCTCTTTTGCTTGAGAGATCTCCCGGAAGAGAGGCATATCCCGGAGACGTATTCTATCTGCATTCAAGACTTTTGGAGAGATCAAGTAAGCTTTCTTCAGAGCTTGGAGGCGGTTCGATTACTGCGCTTCCTATTATTGAGACACTTGCAGGTGACGTTTCTGCATATATTCCTACTAATGTTATTTCTATTACGGACGGTCAGATTTTCCTTGAAAGTGACCTTTTCTTCGAGGGTATGAGACCAGCTGTTAATGTAGGGCTTTCAGTTTCACGTGTAGGTAGTGCCGCTCAGACTAAGGCTATGAAAAAGGCTGCAGGCAGTATCAGAGTTGATCTTGCCCAGTATCGTGAGATGGCAGTCTTTACACAGTTCAGTTCAGATCTTGATGAAACTACTAAGAATCAGCTTGCCCACGGAAGTGTCCTTATGGAGCTTTTAAAGCAGCCTCTTGAACATCCTCTTGCTATGCATGAGCAGGTAATCATCCTGGTGGCAGTTGGAGCTAAGCGACTGGATATGATTCCGGTTAAGCAGGTCAAGGATTATAAGCAAAGACTTTTGGCATATTTTAATACTGAACAGGGAGCAATCTGTGAAGAGCTTGAGAAGAGTGGAGATATGGATGATCAGCTGAGGCGCAGGATTGTGGAAGCTGTAGATGTATTTAATGATCTTGAGAATAAGAGACTAAAAGAAGAAGTTGAAGAATTGCAAAAAGAGCATCAGATTTGATGTGATATCAGGAAGGTCAGATAGTTGGCTAACATAAAAGAGATTCGTGACCGCATAAATAGCGTAAACGACACAAGGAAAATTACAAACGCCATGTATTTGATTTCCTCCACTAAGCTGCGTAAGGCCAGAAAAATGCTTCTTGATACGGAGCCATTTTTCTTTGCTACCCAGGCAATGATTTCCAGGGTTGTAAGGCATCTTCCGGGCGGCGTCGAGAATATCTTTTTGGAATCAAGGCTGGATATTCCGGAAAGTGAGAGGAGAAAAGGATACATCATCTTTACTGATGATAAGGGCCTGGCAGGTGCTTACAATCACAATGTGCTTAAGCTTGCTGAGGAACATATCCACAGTGACGGTGATAAATGGAAGCTCTTTGTTATAGGAGAGGTAGGAAGATTTCATTTTTTGTCCAAGAACATGGATATTGAAGAGTCCTTCATGTTTACTTCTCAGAACCCAACTCTTCACAGAGCCAGGAAGATAGCTGCTGAGATTCTGGATTACTATTATAGAAGAGAAATTGATGAGTTTTACTGCATATATACCACTGTCCATGGTAATGTATGTGAGACCAGATTTGAAAAGCTTCTTCCGCTGGAAATTATCACTGATATTCAAAGAGAGAGGCCTCAGTCCGGAATTATTCTGGAAGAGTTTTTGATGGAGCCTAGTCCATCGGCAATTTTGGATAATATTGTTCCTAATTATATTACCGGATTTATTTATGGTGCGCTTGTAGAGGCATTTTGCAGCGTTCAGAGTTCACGAATGATGGCTATGGATTCTGCCAACAAGAATGCCGGTAAGATGCTTGATGAGTTGCAGAAATCTTATAACAGGCAAAGACAGGCCATGATCACGCAGGAGATAACAGAGGTTGTCAGCGGTGCCAAAGCACTTAAGCGTGCGAAAGCACAAAAGATTGCTAAAGCCAATGCGCTACATGGTCAGGATGCTAAGCTAATAGATGAAACGAGGAGACAAGTTGAATAACGGAAAAATAGTACAGGTTATGGGACCTGTCGTAGACGTAAAATTTGATGATAGTGATCTTCCCTTTATCAGCGACGCTTTAGAAGTCTATGTCGAGGATAAAAAGAGAGTGATGGAAGTAGCCCAGCATATAGGCAGCGATGTTGTACGCTGCATTATGCTTTCTCCAAGTGAGGGACTTAGCAAGGATTTGATCGTTTATCCTACAGGAGGACCTATTTCAGTACCTGTTGGTGAAGAAGTACTGGGAAGACTTTTCAATGTCCTTGGAGATACAATAGATAAAAAGGGAGATTTGTCGACTCCTGAAAAGTGGCAGATTCACAGAGAACCGCCTAAGCTGGTTGATCAGAGTCCTGTTGTTGAGGTATTGGAAACCGGTATTAAAGTAATCGATCTTCTTGCACCTTATGCCAAGGGTGGTAAGATTGGTCTTTTCGGTGGTGCCGGCGTAGGGAAAACAGTACTTATTCAGGAACTTATTCAGAATATTGCTACAGAGCATGGTGGATATTCTATTTTTACCGGCGTTGGAGAACGTTCCAGAGAGGGTAACGATCTTTGGTCTGAAATGTCTGAGTCCGGAGTTATCAGTAAGACTGCCCTTGTATTTGGACAGATGAATGAGCCTCCGGGAGCCCGTATGAGAGTTGCTGAGACGGGACTTACCATGGCTGAGTACTTTAGAGATGTTAAGCATCAGGACGTTCTTTTGTTTATAGACAATATTTTCAGATTCGTTCAGGCTGGTTCTGAAGTTTCTTCACTTCTTGGAAGAATGCCTTCAGCTGTTGGTTATCAGCCTACACTTTCAACTGATCTTGGTTCTTTGCAGGAGAGAATTACTTCAACAAGACTTGGTTCAGTTACTTCCGTACAGGCTGTTTATGTACCTGCCGATGACCTTACTGATCCTGCTCCTGCTACGACCTTTGCACATTTGGATGCTACCACGGTTCTTTCAAGAAAGATTGTGGAACAGGGTATTTACCCGGCAGTAGATCCTCTTGAGTCCTCCAGTAGAATTCTTGAGGAATCAGTTGTAGGAAAAGAACATTACGAGACTGCTATGCGTGTTCAGGAGATACTGCAGAAATACAAAGAACTTCAGGATATCATTGCTATTCTTGGCATGGAAGAACTTAGTGATGAGGACAAGACTACAGTTTACAGAGCACGTAAGATCCAAAGGTTCTTATCCCAGCCGTTCCATGTAGCTGAGCAGTTTACCGGCATTCCCGGTAAGTTTGTGCCTTTGCAGGAGACAATTAAGGGCTTTAAGGCTATAATAGATGGCGATATGGATATTTATCCTGAGTCAGCTTTCTTTAACGTTGGAACTATTGATGAAGTTATTGAAAAAGCCAGACAGATAGAGGCTTAAATTATGAGTGAGGAAAAACTGCCTACATTTGGTCTTCAGGTGATTTCTGTAAATGGTATATTCTATGATGACAGGGCTCAGGAGATAATCCTTCCATGTGAAGATGGTGAGCAGGCTGTGCTTGCTGGTCATGAGGAAATGATCCTGGCTCTTTCTGATGGAGTTATCAAGATAAAGACTCCTAAGGGAGAGTGGATCTACGGTGTCGTGAGTCTTGGTTCTGTTCAGGTTGCCAATAACAGGTGTATAGTTATTGTTAACACGGTAGAGAGACCTGAAGACATTGATAAGAGAAGAGCCCAGGAGGCTTACGAATTTGCTATGGAGCATCTTGTACAGAAGCAGTCCATTAAGGAATTCAAGAAGTCTCAGGCTGGACTTGCCAGAGCACTTACAAGACTAAGTGCTGCTGCTAAATATGGTGATAAATGAGATTGTTAGAGGAGAAAAAGTAATTGTTGGTATTTGGTTTTAGAAAGAAGTTTTTTACTTGTATAGCTGCATCTGCTGCAGTGGCTATGCTTTTGGTTGGTTGCGGCAGTAAGAGTTCATCAGAGCTTGAAGAATATAAGAGCAGTATGACTGAGTTTTATGACAAATTGTCCTATTATGACAGGGCTATCAATGGCATAGATGCAAGTTCAGATAATGCCAAACAGCAGCTTTTAGGATATCTTGATGAGATGAACGAGACTTATAAGACAATGGCAGCTATATCTATTCCGGAAGAGTTTTCCGGAATATCAGATATTGCCGTTGAGGCATCTGATTATATGCAGATGGCCAATGAGTGTTATCATTTCGCATATGATGGAGACTTTGATGAAGAAAATGAGTTTTTAGCTTATCAGTACTACGGAAGGGCTAACTCAAGAGCTATGGTAATGCTTCAGGTTCTTCATGGACAGGTTCCCGAAGGCGAAGGCATTACAGTTACAACTCAGGAACCAGGTGAATTTACTCCTATTGGGGAAAATGAGACTGAGGCAGAGACTGAAACAGAGGAATAAGACATATATGAAATCCCTATTTTATATAGGGATTTTTTTTAAAATAAGGGTAATAGAGCGATTTTAACATACATGGATGATAGCTATATAATTAAAAGATTAATTATGCTATCTAGCGTTTGACTATATTTATCGCTATATTTATATGTTAAAAGGATGAAGAATAATGAATAGAAGAGAATTTATCGAATATAGTGCAAATAAAATATTGTTTCTTGATGGAGCCACAGGCACCAATCTTATGAAAGCTGGAATGCCTGCCGGCGTGTGCCCTGAGAAGTGGATTTTAGATCATAAGGATGTAATGCTTAAACTTCAGAGTGCTTATTCACAGGCCGGCTCTGACATTATTTATGCGCCTACCTTTACGGGCAATAGGATTAAGCTGGCTGATTATGGTCTTGGTGACAGAATAAAAGAGATTAATACTGAGCTTGTAAAGCTTTCCAAAGAGGCTGCTCCCGGGGCGCTTGTTGCCGGAGATATTACTATGACCGGCAGGCAGCTTTTACCTATTGGAGATTTGTCTTTTGAAGAGCTTGTGGAAGTATATAAAGAGCAGGTGAAGATATTGGAAGCTGCCGGCTGTGACCTTCTGGTAGTTGAGACTATGATGAGTCTGCAGGAATGCAGAGCTGCGCTTATAGCGGCTAGAGAAGTATCAGATCTTGCAGTAATGGTAACTTTAACTTTTGAAGCTGATGGAAGAACTCTTTATGGCTCTGATGCTGCATCAAGTGCGATTACGCTTGAGGCTTTGGGAGCCTGTGCAATAGGTGCCAATTGTTCCACAGGCCCAGACAAGATGGTTGATATTATTCGTAATATGGCCAGTGTTACCAGTATTCCTATAATTGCCAAACCCAATGCCGGACTTCCTTCTGTAGATGAAAATGGTAATACAGAATATGATATGGATGCTGAAACCTTTGTTAAAGAGATGGATCTTTTGATAAAGGCCGGTGCATCTATAATTGGTGGCTGTTGTGGAACTACGCCTGATTATATCAGGGGATTAAAAGAGGAATTTGGAGAGCTTAATCCAAAGACCATTAGGGATGAAGATGGAAATCCTATTCCGAGAAAAATAGTCGGAAGAAGGTATCTTGCATCTGAGAGAAAAAGTATTTCTTTTGGCATGGATGATAATTTCATGATCGTAGGTGAGAGAATCAATCCTACGGGAAAGAAGAAATTGCAGGCACAGCTTCGTGAAGGCAATCTTGATATGGTCTCTGATTTTGCCAGAAATCAGGAGGAAGAGGGCGCATCCATTCTTGATATCAATGTGGGTATGAGCGGAATAGATGAAAAAGATATGATGCTCAAGGTGTTAGAGGAGGTCATGTCAATTACTGACCTGCCGCTTTGTATTGATACCAGCAGTGCAGAGGTAATGGAAGCAGCGCTTCGTCTTTACCCCGGAAGAGCGCTTATGAATTCAATTTCTCTTGAGAAGGGGAAGGCAGAAAAGTTCCTTCCGCTTGCACGGAAATATGGCGCGATGTTTATTCTTTTGCCGCTGGCTGAGGCTCTTCCTAAGGATTCAAGGGAGAAGATAGACAATATTTCAAAACTATCTGAAATGGCTTTTGAGCTTGGCCTTACTAAGGAAGACATAGTTGTTGATGGTCTGGTGGCTACAGTTGGTGCGGATCCAAGTGCAGCTCTTAATACTCTTGAAACAATAGGCTACTGCCATGATAATGATTATGCTACAATTTGTGGCTTGTCCAATATTTCTTTTGGCCTTCCTCAGAGAAGTAACGTGAATACGGCATTTCTTACTATGGCTATTGAGAAGGGACTTACAATGGCCATTGCAAATCCTTCTCAGGAAATGCTTGTAAATGCTGCCTTTGCGTCAGATCTTTTGAAAAAGAAAGAGGGGGCGGATGTAAGATATATACAGAGAATGGAGCGCTACGCGGACCAGGGGAAAGATGCGGTATTAAGTGCTGAAGTTAAGTCTGCACCTTTGGAAAGCGGCAATATTCTTGATATAATTAAAAAAGATGTACTTAATGGTTCGAAGAGAACAATAGTCAAAAATACGGAAAAAGCTATAAAAGAAGGAACTGCTCCAAGGCAGATTCTTGATGAAGTGCTGATGCCTGCTATCAACGAGGTTGGAGATCTTTTTGATAAGGGGAAATACTTCCTGCCTCAGCTGATTGCCGGAGCAGAAGCCATGAAGCTATCTATTGGATATTTGGAGCCTTTGCTTAAAGAGGATACAGATTCCGGTCAGAAATTGCCGTCTATAGTAATTGCTACTGTTCATGGTGATATACATGATATTGGTAAAAATCTTGTGGCTCTTATGCTGAAAAACTATGGCTTTAATGTAATTGATCTTGGCAAGGATGTCCCAAGGGAAGAGATTATAAAGGCTGCTAAAGAGAATGATGCAAAAATTATAGCTCTTTCTGCGCTCATGACGACTACAATGAAAGAAATGAAAAATGTGGTGGAGCTCGCACACGCTGAAAATCTTGATGCCAAGATAATAATTGGTGGAGCAGTTGTGACTCAGGACTATGCTGATGAAATCGGAGCTGATGGCTATTCTTCTGATGCTGCGGATGCAGTAAGAGTTGTTAAGAACATTCTGGGAATTGAATAATAGATTGGTGATATTTAGAAATAAAATTAGGAATAATTAGATGTTTTTTTAGATTGAATTACTGATGGAGGATGCCTTTATATGACAGGTGCAGAGGTAATAGTAAAATGTCTTGAAAAAGAGAATACCAAAGTGATCTTTGGTTATTCCGGCGTTGCGATAGATCCTTTTTGGAATAAAATTCTGGATACTGATATTAAAAGGATTCTTGTCCGGACTGAGCAGAATGCGGCTCATCTTGCAAGTGGTTATGCCAGAATAAGTGGAGGCGTTGGAGTTTGTGCTGTAACATCAGGCCCAGGTGCAACAAATCTAATAACCGGAATCGCAACAGCTTATGCTGATAGTATTCCTCTTGTGGCTATCACAGGTCAGGTCAACAGTGACATGATTGGAAGTGATGTTTTTCAGGAGGCTGATATTACCGGAGCTGTGGAGTCTTTTGTAAAATACAGCTACCTTGTCAGAAATGTGGAGGACCTTCCACAGATTATTAAAGAGGCATTTTATATTGCCAGCACAGGAAGAAGAGGACCTGTTCTTATCGATATTCCTTTCGATGTTCAGAATGCTGAATTTACAGGAAAGTTCTTTTACCCTGAATCTATTTCAATGAGAAGCTATAAGCCAACTGTAAAGGGCAATATGGCTCAGATAAAAAAGGTTATTAAGGAAGTTGAAAACGCTAAGAGACCTATCATTTGTGTGGGTGGCGGAGTACACCTTAGTCAGGCAACTTCTGAAATCAGAAAGTTTGCTGAGCTTAACAGTGTTCCGGTGGTTTCTACCATGATGGGAATTGGTGTTATGCCATCTGACCATCCATTATACTTTGGAATGGTGGGAAATAACGGACAGCCCTTTGCTAACAGAGCTATGAATGAGTCAGATCTTTTGCTGATGGTGGGTGCAAGGGTTGCGGACAGAGCTGTCAACAGACCGGATCTGATTACCGAGAATAAGGTTATGGTTCATATTGACGTTGATCCTGCTGAGATTGGCAAAAATGTTGGACCTACAATTCCTCTTGTTGGTGATATCAAGCATATTTTCCAGGATTTCCTTGAACAGGATGATCATGCGGATGATCACAGAGCCTGGATTGAGACTTTAAATGGGTATAAAAAAGATATGGCTTCTACAAGAGTTCCCAAGGATGATGAGTATGTTGAACCCAAGGATTTTATGACAAAGCTTTCCGATGCTGTTAAGGATGACTGCGTATATGTGGCGGATGTTGGTCAGAATCAGATGTGGTCCTGTGCGTATTTTAAGGTTAAAAATGGAAGATTTTTGACTTCTGGCGGTATGGGAACCATGGGCTATTCTATTCCGGCGGCTATGGGAGCGAAGCTTGCAGATCCCTCCAAGCAGGTTCTTGCTGTTATCGGTGATGGCGCCTTCCAGATGTCTATGATGGAACTTGCCACCATGAGGCAGTATGGAATCAACATCAAGATTATAGTTATGAAAAATGGATTCCTTGGCATGGTTCGTGAACATCAGCACTATGCATATGATGATAAGTATTCCATGGTTGAGCTTAAGGGTGATCCTGATCTTGAGCTTATTGCTGAAGCATATGGCATGGAATATATGAAGGTTAATGGTCAAAGTGATCTTGCTGCAAGTCTTAAGGTGTTCTTTGCAGATGAAGATGCGGGAATCATGGAAGTAAGAGTAGATCCGATGGAACTGGTGAAGTACTAAGTAATTGAATGCGGAGTGTTAAAAATATGAGAAGAATTTATTCAGTTCTTGTAGAAAATAGAGCGGGCGTTCTTTCCAAGGTTGCAGGTCTTTTTGCAAGGCGCAACTTCAATATTGATTCGCTTGTTGTAGGTGAGACAGCAGATCACGGCATTTCTGCCATGACCATTGTTTCAAGCGGAGATGAGCGCACGATAGAACAGATTGAGAAGCAGCTAAATAAAAAGATTGATGTTATCAAGGTTAAGACCTTCAAAGAGAGCATGAGTATCAATCGTGAGCTTATGCTTATCAAGGTTAAGTACAATAAAGAGAATCGCCGTGACATTATGGAGAACTGTGAAATCATGCATGCCCAGATTGTGGATATGTCCAAGAATCTGATGATGATCCAAATCTGCGACACTTCAGAACGTATTGAACTGTTTATTGAGATGCTTCGCAGTGTCAGCATCGTAGAAATTGCAAGGACCGGAACTGTGGCTCTGACCAAGTGCAAGGAATGAATACTGTCGATTATAAAA
>JAEEGL011300458.1_pt1 | contig 16763 bp, 22 predicted proteins | sample 9134231 | NCBI WGS metagenome assembly JAEEGL01 (sample SAMN16246548, study PRJNA631951) | gut metagenome | biome: gut microbiome; feature: rumen; material: fiber-attached | host: Bos | place: Iran: Karaj | collected 2018-10
CTGCTGATGATGGTGTCGGCAAATCGTTTGATTATAACTACTGGCTTGAGAATGACGGAAGCATAGAGGAATCAGGGGAATGGCTATTAGGCAGACTGAAATTCGAACTGAGCGTCCATTGACAATCAGGGTTAAGTATCATGATGCGGAACTGCCTGAGATAAAGGCGGCGCATGAATCTGAGTGGATTGACTTATGCGCTGCGGAAGACTGCGATGTGCCGTATCTCGGTCTGAAAATGATTAGCCTTGGTATTTCACTGGAACTGCCGGACGGCTATGAAGCTATCGTTGCTCCCCGTTCGTCAACGTTCAAGCATTTTGGCATTATCTGTGCTAACGGCATTGGTATCATCGACAATGCCTACAAGGGCGATAATGACATCTGGCATTTTCCTGCGATTGGTATGCGCTTTACTTACGGACTCAACGGAGAGATGATTCCGCAATACTCCTATATCCGCAAGGGAGACAGGATTTGTCAATTCCGCATACAGAAATGTCAGCCGGAGATAGACCTGCGGAAAGTCGATTTCCTTGGAAATGATGACAGAAACGGACTTGGCTCTACTGGCAAGCGTTAAGTTTTTTTGTACTCATATTGTATTTCTCCTTGGCAATCTGGAAAGACAGATACAAAGCGTGATGCAGAGGTGACATACTGGTGGCAATGATGCGCTCATACCGCCGGGTACGCAGGTTCAACTCCTGCCGCTTTGTTTATTCCTGTGACCGTTTTTATATGCGTGTGTTGACTGTTACGGCTTTCTGCGTTTGTTTTTGCTTTTCCTCTCCGGCGGTCACGGGAACTCCTTTCAGCTTCCATGAGTGTCACAGCTTATGGAAGTGTTAACATGAGCAGTTGTGCTTGTTTCATGTATACCTCCATTGCATCAGCCGGTATGTCTGTCGCAGGATGTATCGGCATTTGGGCTAAGAGCCAATGTTGCCCGTCCTGTTTCTTTCAAGAATCACCTTCCTCTTATCCCTGAGTGCCGGATGCAGGACAAAATGTGCAGTCAAGTTATCCGTCCTATGCGGATGACCGCCTTTGGTCTGCTTGTCAGGCCATAAGACAACTCCCTCTATTCAGAGTTTTTCATACTTCACCCTTTCTTTCGCAACTTGCTCTATTGCCGTATGGCTTTAGGGCATTTTGCGTATCGGAGCGCATTTATGACAGAAAATCTGGTTTACGCTGTCCAGCTTAAAAAATGGATTATTGACAACGGCTACGATTTGCAGGCGTTTCGTGATTTGTTTGCGCTTGTTTCTGCGGAAATCTCCGGCAATCCCGATTTTAATCATGATCTGACCTTTGAAGTTACGGCAAGTTTGAAGAACTGGCTTGCTGAGTATATGCAGGTATCGCCCGAACGGGAGATTGAAGAGTGCGCTAAACTCATGGAATCCTGCCTTTTACTGGAAGCCCCTTATCTGGTGGACAGCTACTTCCAGTACATCGAACTTGACATTCCTGACCCTTACAAGAGATTTTATTTGCCACGCAGACGGGTGCTTAGACCTATCATCGATGCCTATCAGGAAGTCTATGACGGAAAACTTGATTTTCTGTCTGTATCTCAGCCGAAAAGGACGGGCAAGTGCATTTTGGCTACAGAAACGGTCTGGACACCTGTTGGGAAACGGCAAATGCGGGACTTAAAAGTCGGTGATTATGTCATTGGCGCTAATGGCGTGCCAACAAAAGTCTTAGGAGTGTACCCACAGAAAGAAAAGAAACGGATTTACGAAATTGAGTTTACGGAAACTGGCAAATCTAAACAGGTAACGGTGGTTGAGTGCTGTAAAGACCACTTGTGGGAAGTCAGTACAGAGGATTCCAGATACAAACATAAACCTGCTCGTATAATGACCACGCTTGAACTTATGGGTGGCACTCTGAAACGTGGCAAAGACAAGCATAACAACTATGCGGTCGAGTACGTTAAGCCTGTTGAGTTTGCGGAAAAGCCTGTTCCGATTGATCCTTGGCTGGTTGGCGTTCTTATCGGTGACGGCGGGTTATCTGGCGGGAACATCATGGTTTCCAATACTGAACCGGATATTGTGGGCAGAATAAAGAGCATATCTGAGCGGTACGGTTGCGCTGTTTCCACCTACGACGACGTAACGTACCGACTTAGTTGTTCTCATAAACTGCGGTCGGGCGTTATAGAACTTGGGCTGTTTGGAAAGCGGTCGTTTGAAAAATTCATACCAGACAGCTATTTGCATAATTCCGTCGAGGTAAGGACGGCGTTGCTACAGGGCCTATGCGATACAGATGGCTTTGTGGAATCTGGCGGTCTGGAGTATTCAACCGCTTCCGAACAGCTTGCGAATGACATTCAGTTTTTGGTTAAATCCCTCGGTGGAAAAGCTGGGTGTAAAAAAGTCTCTGCCGGATATACCAAAGACGGAGAATTTCACAGGTGCAGAGATTCGTACCGTCTGCAAATTAACTTCCCTAAAGGCGGCGTTGTTCCGGTAACTTCCAAAAAGCATCTTGCGAAGTATAAGCCTTGTAGGGAAACGCTTTACCACTTCATAAACGACATTCGGGAAACTGACCGCTATGCAGATATGATTTGCATCGAGGTGGAAGATGAACGTGCCTTATATGCGATCACTGACAATTTTATCCTGACCCACAACACTACTTCCGGCCTGCGCCTTACGACCATGATGGCTGGGAGAAAGCCGGATGGGAATATATTCGCTACCGGTAAGGGCGAGGGACTTGTAAAGTCGTTCTTTGGCGGATTGAATGACATCTATGAAACGCCGGAAGTCTACAGGCGGTATCTGGAAGTGTTTCCGAAAGCACCGAAAGTAAAGCAGAACGCAGAAGAGTTGACAATCGACCTTGCTGTGGAACGAAGATTCTCGTCCATTACCTGCCGTCCTATTGACGGTTCCGTAGTCGGTAACACGGAAGCCAACGTCCTTTTGTACATCGATGACTGTGTAAAGAACCACGAGGAAGCGAGGAATATCGCAAGGCTTGAATTTCTCTGCGAGAAGATAACGGACGATATTCTGGGCAGGCGAATCGAAGGATGCCCTATCATCATCCAGGGAACAAAGTATTCGCTCCATGACCCGATAACCATGCTGCAGGACAAGGCTACTCAGCTTGGTTGGCGGTGGAAAGAAGTGGCTATACCTGCGCTTGACCCTGTTACCGATCAATCCAACTGGACAATCTATAGCCCTGACAGGAAACCGATTTTCACTACGGAGTATTACCAGAACGAACGCAATCTTGTTACTGCGGAAACTTGGGCGGCTGAATTTCAGCAGGAACCCTATGAAGCAAAGGGCCGGATGTTCCCAGAAGAGCAGCTTAACCGCTTTACGAATCTTCCCGTTGATATGGAACCCGATACCATTATTGCGGCATGTGATACTGCCGGAGACGGTTCTGACTACTGTTCCATGCCGATTGCCTACGTTTACGGGCAGGAAGTCTACATCGTGGACGTTGTGTTTGACGATTCCGCCCCTACGTTCACAAAGGCTGAGTGCGCTAACAAACTTGTAGAGCATAATGTCAAGCGTGTGACTTTTGAATCCAACAGCGCAGGTGGATACTTCGGACGGGATGTAATGGAACTTGTGGAAGCAAACGGCGGCAGATGTTCCGCAAGGTTCAAGTATTCGGTTGCCAACAAGCTGACACGTATGGAGAACGCTTCCGACAACATCATCAAGTATTACTATTTTCTGGACAAGACCTGTTATGCGGCAGGAAGTCAGTACGATACGTTTATCAAAAATGTTGTCCGTATGACACGTTCGGGCAAGGTATCGCACGATGACGGGCCTGACAGCCTTGCTCTTCTGGAAAATGAGATGCGGAATACCCCTAAACCTGCGACAGTTTACAGACATGTATTGTGAGGACAGATGGACAGAGATACTTTAGGCAGATACATAGAATTGTCGGTGGAAGCTGAGAGCATACATGAGAACATCGAAAAGGTGACAAAGCGGATTGAACGGTGTGAACGTCAACTGCATGTCATGAAAGTCAACGGAACTGTCCGTGACAGGGTTTACGGCGGCGAAGGCGGCATACAAGGGTACAACATCGAGGGATTTCCAAACACAAAATATGCCGAAACAGAGAATAAACTGCGCAAGTGCGTTTCCATGTTACGGAAATTGCAGGCTGATTATGCGGAAGCTGAGTTTAATGTCCTGTCTTTGACAGATGACATCCTGACGTTCATCGAATCCATCCCTGATACGGATGCCGATGTGCGGACAATAGCAAGGCTCCGCTGTCTTGACGGACTTGAATGGCAGGAGATCGCAAAGCGTCTTGGCGGCAGTTATACAGATTCTTCCGCAAAGAAGAAATTTTACCGATATTTCTCAAAATTAGACGAAAAAGACTAAAAATTCCGCAAATTTGTCCCGAATGTCCCGAAAAAGTGTGCTAAAATAAGTCCATGATATGACAAGAAGTGTCGGATGACACAGATTTAGATAGCACAGGGCCGGATATGCGTTTGTACATGTCCGGTTCTTTTTTATTGCCGATGAACGATAATGCAAGGATAGTCAGATGCCCTTTGTGTAATAAACGAGTAGGATACTATGACGGTAAAGGGCAGATAGATGTTTATACCGCTTGCCGGAGATGTCATGTCGGCGTTTTGTTTCTGGTCAGAGGACGATTTACCTTAGTGCGTCCGTGGCCTGATATACGGACTACGAGCGGAAAGAGGTTGCTATGAGTTTAAACAATCATGGGCGCATTGAGATTTACACAGACGAGCGCCAGATAACAGCAGATAATGTGATTGCCGTCCTGCGAGACGGCTACAATAAGCATCTGACTAACTATCAGGATATTGACTATCTAATCAGGTTCGAAGCAGGCGAACAGCCTATTCTGCGAGAAAAGAAAGTCAGACCTGAGATTGATAATCATGTGGTTGACAACGTAGCTGCGGAAATCACGGCATTTAACCTTGGCTATCATTTCGGCAATCCGATTACCTTGTCTCAGCGTGGCGTACATGACAGCAACGATGATGATTCCGAAGAGGAACTTAAAGGCATCTCGCTGTTAAATGAGCAGTACGAACGCAACGGCATTTTCGGAAAGACGCAGAAACTTGGCAGATACATTGAGACTTGCGGTATTGGCTACACATTCGTTGACGTTAAGGGAGATTGGCAGGATGGTGAAAGCTACTTCGATGTGCAGGTACTTGACCCCAGATACACGTTCGTTATCCGCTCGTCCTATTACGTTGACCGCAGGATTATGCTTGCCGTCACGTTCCGCATCGACAGCAACGGGAACAGGCACTTCACCTGCTTTACGGCAGACAGGCGGTACGACATTGACAATCTGCTCAAGATCGTTAACGGCAAAGAAGAAAAAAACCTGCGAAAAGAACGGTGGCTACCCACTGGTCGTTCCGGCGAAGTAAATCCCCTTGGCATGATTCCTATTGTGGAATGGGTGCGTGACTATGACAGACAGGGATGCTTTGAGCGGCAGATTCCAGAACTGAACGCCCTTAACCTACTGTCATCTGACATCATCAACGACGTTGACCAGAACACGCAGGCTATCTGGTTCTCCACGAACGTAGCTTTTGCGGTGGACGAAGACGGAGAACCCGTTAAGCCAAAAGACGGCGATTGGCTAAACGCAAATACAACTGCCGACGGTAAAACGCCTACTGTCAATCCTCTGGTAATCCCCTACGATTACGGTGGGATGCTGAACAACTACGTCACAAGGCGGTCGCTGATTTTACAGAAATGCTTTGTTCCGCAACGGAGCGATACATCCGGCGGAAGTACAGGCGTTGCCATGTCGGACGCTACAGGCTGGTCTGCGGCAGAGCAGTACGCAGCTATGCAACAGGCAATCATTGAATCCTGCAAGATGGAAGAGGTAAAACTCGTTCTTTCCGCTATTTCCGTTTCCGGCAAAATCACGGAAGAGGATTCCTGCCTGCGGAACCTGCGCTATTGGGACATCAAGCCGTCCATCAAACGTCAGCGCACTTATGAGTTGACAACAAAGATCAATTTCTTTGCTACTGCGGTATCCCACGGCATTTACGGATTACATGCTCTTCGTGCGATGAACGCTTTTGAGGATGTCAATCAGGTTTGGGAAGATTCCAAAGAGGGAATCGAGAAATACCAGAAATCGATATTCGAAAAAGGCACTCGCACCTACGCTTCCGGCACAGATTGGGGACGCAATACCTACAACAATGCGGTCGGCGGTGACGGCGAAGAAGAGCCGGATGCAGACAGGATGTCACAGGATTACTCAGACCAGGTTGACAACAGCCCCGGACTAAAGAGGTGATACTATGGCGGTGCAGGATTTTGACAAGCTGAACAACATTCAGCGGAAAGACCGTCACATTCCGTATGATGAATGGTTCGGAGAAATCGCCAAACTTGGTGAGCAGGAAATAGCACAGCGCATAGCAATGGCACAGCGGTTTGAGGATTCGATTCTTACTTACCTGTCCATGATGCGTTATTCTGCGGAATCAGGTTTTGGCGGAACGTTTGGCAGAGATTATCTGCGCAGTCAGTATCGGGCAATCGCTTATGAACAGTTTGCCGAAGATGCCTATATTGACGAACTTGCGGATGGCTTTGCGGAAGATTTCCACAGAGTTACGAAAAAGCATTTATCGGACGATGACGACCTGCTGATGCTTGCCGGAAGCTACTGGTTTTCGCAGGACAGGGCTATGGTCACAGCGGAAAATACGGTGCTTGACATCTTCAACTATGAGGAGTTTCTGGAAGCCTTGGCTATGGGCTATACACAGAAAACATGGGTAACGATGGGCGATAACCGTGTGCGTGATTCCCACACCATCATTGACGGAACCACGATACCGCTTGACGATGTTTTCCATCTGGACGGCGGTGATATGCGCTTCCCCCGTGACGCAGACCTTGGCGCATCTGACGATGAAATCAGCGGATGCAGGTGTTGGTTGGAATACTCCTGATACGTCAGGTGTATATAAAAGTCAGAGAAAGACTATAACGAGCAAATGGTCAGAGAAAGACCTAAACGAGCAACAATTTATTTAACAGTCAGAGAAAGACTATAACGAGCAAGGAGTAATATGGCAGATACCACAAACGAAGTAAAAGACACTACCACAATGGACACAACAGCAAATCAGAATCCCGAACCTGCTGTACCGGTTCCCGACAGGAAAGAGGAAAAGCCCGAACCTACTGTGCAGGAACTTATGGTCGAGATTGCGAAACTCCGCAGAGAGAAAGACAAGAACGCATCCGAAGCGGCTGATTGGAAAAAGAAATTCCGTGAAACTCAGTCAGCAGAGGAAAAGGCATCTGCGGAAAAAGCCGAAAGGGAAGCACAGAGACAGGCCGAGTACGAAGCACTTGTCAGGAAAGACAAAATCCATGATTTGACCGAGACTTTCATGGATCAGGGCTACAGCAAGGAACTGGCGAAGAAAGCGGCGGCTTCGCTCGTTGATGGTGACAACGATACACTGCTGGAATGTCAGAAACAGTTTAACGCACAGCTTATCGCTGGCGAAAAGGAAAAGTGGATTGCTTCAAGGCCGGAAATCAACGCCGGTACTGGCACTGCCACAGAAGTTGACCCGTTCTTAGCGGGATTTGATTCCGTACCCACAAGGTTCGGACACTAAACCAAAAAATGAATTTTACCGGCTGTCCGCTTAGAGGATAGCCGCTTACCGCAACTCCTTTTTAAAAATTAGCGGTAGAAAGGAATTTATTATGCCTAACCCCACAGTTAATTATGCGCTGAAATACGCAGATAAGGTTGACGAGCGTTTTACCCTTGGAAGCCTTACTGCAGGACTTTTTGGAAACAACAACTTTGACTGGATTGGCGTTCAGACCGTTCGCGTGTTCAGCCGTGACCTGACTACACTGAACAACTACACTGCTTCCGGCACTTCCAGATACGGCACGCCTTCCGACCTTACCAATGGCTATCAGGAAATGACTATCTCTCAGGATAAGTCTTTCACTTATGTCATTGACAGAAAGACCGAGCAGGATACAAACGGCACTATGGAAGCTGCAGCTACACTGGCTGAGAACATTGACAACGTGCTGATTCCTGCGGTCGATACCTACAGACTTGGTGTTCTGGCGGCGGCGGCTCCTGCTTCCGGCACATACACCACACTTAATCACACAATCACAGCGCAGGCGGCTATTACATCTTCCAACGCTTATGCGGCCTTCCTTGGCGCACAGGAAATTCTGGACAATGACAAGGCTCCTGCCGGTGGCAGAGTTGCCGTAGTTTCTCCTGCTTTCTTCAACCTGATTAAGCTGGATGAAAACTTCGTCAAGAGGGGCGATATGGCAACTCAGATTGCTATTAACGGCGTTGTCGGTGAGATTGACGGCGTTCCGGTCATCAAGGTTCCGTCCATCTATCTGCCCGCAAAGGTGAACTTTATTATCACTAACCCTCTGGCGGCAGTTTCCCCTGTTAAAATCCAGGAATTTAAGATTCACGACAATGCGCCTGGAATTTCCGGCAGTCTCGTAGAAGCAAGATTCCGTTATGATGCTTTCGTTCTGAACAAGAAGAAGGACGCAATCGTTGTTCATAAGAATCCTGCAGGCTGATAGGAGATTGATTTATGGCACTGTTTGAAAAAGATGGTGTCCGCTACGAACTGAAAGATGAAAACCACATAGCCGCTTTTTTGAGCAACGGCTATACGGAAGTAAAGGATGCGGCAGAGGTCAATTCGGCTTCTGCCGTTTCTTCTCCTGCTGACGAGAAAACGGAATCAAAGTCGGTGGCAAGGCGTAAGCGGATACAGAAACAGAGGTAATCGACATGATGTTGAGTGAACTGCGCACAAGCATCGCAGACGATTTGGAAGTCGAACTGAAAGACATGCCGACATACAGCCGTGAACTGCTTGACATCAAAGTCAAGGATGCTGTTAGGGATGTGATGGATAAAAGGGGATATGCCAGCGCAGGTTACTCTCTCGACATGATTGAGGATGACATCGAGAGATACATTCCGCAGATTAAGGCACTGGCACAGTATGACTATCTCATTATCGGCGCTTCGGGTGAATCCTATCACTATGAGGGCGGAACAAACCGAACATGGATAGACAGACGACGGCTTTATAACGGCATTATCCCGTTAGCAAGCATATTTTGAGCAACTTAGTTGGCTTGCCTATGGAACTTCCGGGGTTCTTGGCTGGGGCCTTGCGCTTGCGTTCAGATAACGCAAAGAAGACGGATGGGGTAGCAAGGCGTTGTTGCTCTTTGGGGATGATTTTACGGAAATATCGGGTTCGATTCCCGAATCCCCATTTCTTTTAAACTGACACGAGGTAACAAAAATGTACACACTTGCCGCAAACAAAAAGTGGTTATGGTACGCACTCCAGCTTGACAATCCCGATATCCTAGAAACGGATATTGACGGAAATCCGATTTATCAAACGATTGACGGAGTGCAGGTTCCTGTCTACACGCACAATCAGGAATACAAATATTCTGAGCCAGTACAATTCCTGGGGAACATTTATGATACAGGCGGTTCTGTTGAGCAACGTCCCTACGGTCACGACTATGAAACGTTCGGCGGTATGCTTGTCATGGCAAAAGGTGAACTGCCGATTAATGACGGAAGTCTGATTTGGGAGAAATCTGAACCGGTGCTTTTACAGGACGGAACAGCAGACCCGCTTTCCGCTGATTGGCGTGTACGTAGGGCAAGCGATACGATCAATGAATCAAGGTATTCACTTGAAAGGGTAACGAAGAATGAGCGATATTAGTTTTTCTAAACTTACATGGGAGAATCTTCCGGCAAGGACAACTGCCCTAAGTGCGACAAATCTTAACAGGATTGAGAACGGCATAGCAGACAGTGTTAATGGTGTTAATGCCAATGCGCATAGTATTGCGGAACTTAATACACGGATAGGGCAGATAGCAAGCGGAACACCTGAACCGGCAGAACTTGTGTCCCAGATGACGGAACACGACAAAATCTACGTCTACACTGGCTCAGAACCCAATTACACGGCAGGAAACTGGTATTACTATAACGGCTCTGCATGGACATCCGGCGGTACATACGGCGGAGCAGTCACAGATACCACGCTGTCTATCAGCGGTGCGCCTGCAGATGCAAAAGCGGTTGGGGATGCTATTGCAGACTTCGACCTAACAACTTCTGACGATGGAGCAGGAACAGTCATCATCCAGTTAGTAAGGGGGACGGTATGAGAGAGATATACATCAAGTCAAAAGCATGTCCTCTTCATATTGGCATACGGGGAGAGAATCTTGCGTCTCGTGTGCATCTTGCGAAGGTTCCCGTTGGGGGACAGACCGTCACAGTCTTTGTTAAGCGGAATGGGGATTCCGTAGCATACCCTGCATCGAACACGGAAATCACAGATACCGAAATCATCTGGACGGTCACAAGCGTTGACACGGGCAAAGGCGGGATAGGTAAGGTACAGTACAGATTTTCCGATGCTGAGACAGGAAAAGTGGTCAAGACGGAAATTTACGATTTTATCGTGGGCCGTGCCATCGACACAGAAGTTGGCCCTGCACCCGACCCTTACGAGTCCATAGCGGACAGGGTAGCTAACCTTGTGACGGAAGCGCAGGAGGCAAGGGACGATGTTCTGTCCGCAGAAGTAGTGCTAAACGCTGAATCTGACGGAAATGGCACAGTAACCATCAGCGCAAAGATAGGAGGCTGATATGGCTAACAAAATAATGCACCATGTCGTGATTGGTAGCGACACATTTGAAATAGTAGACCAGTACGCCAGAGAGCATGGTGTGACCATTGATTCCACATTGGCTCAGAGTGGACAGGCTGCGGATGCAAAATCTGTGGGTGATGCACTCACGGCACTTGATGACCGCATCACAGCCATAGGTTTTGAAATTGTTGTCGATTCAAATGGAAATGCTACAATTGTCAGGTCTGACATGGTCAACACGGAGGAGGTGAGCTACTGATGGGATACGGCATCATAGACACATCCACACTCACCAATATCGCTGACGCTATCAGGGGCAAACTTGGTGTGCAGACCCAATACAGACCGAGCGAAATGCCGGAAGCGATAGAAAGCATATCAGGTGGTGGTATCACACCGACAGGAACAAAACAGGTCAGCATCACATCCAACGGCACGACAACAGAGGACGTGACCGCATACGCAAATGTGCAGATTGACACAAATGTGGTCAATGAGGATTACGAGGATGCTTTAGTCGCATTTGGCGTGACCGAGGATTTGACGGATAGTATCGAGGCACTGACTACATATGCAAACGGAGTTACAGGCGAATCTGATACGAATCTTTCTGATGCGGTAGCAAGCCTGGCTGATGGATATGGACAGGGTGGCGGCATATCAGATGGGATAGAAATTTTGGAGAGAGATTCTACCGGGTTTGCTACGAAGGCTCGACTGCACGGGAACGGGCCTATCTATGCCTGCCAATTTGCGTGCGGAAACGCAAATGGACGAAACAATACTGGCCCTTGGCAAAAGATAGAAGATATAGAAGTGGTATATAAGCCTACGTCAATTAATACATTGGCTTTTGTTGGGCTTAATACGTTGACGGATTTCTCATGCGACATGAGCGAGGTGCAGAGCATTGAGGGAAACGCCTTCCGGGGTGCAACTGGCATCGGTGCTCTTTCATTCCCAAAGGTCACTTCATTGAGCGGAAGTGGCATATTCCAAGATTCAGGCATTACAAGCGCATCCTTCCCGCTGTTCAATGGGCAAATCCCCAACTCGATGTTCCGCTATTGCACCAGCCTTGCATCGGTTAGCTTTCCGAGGGCAACAAAACTTGGGACGGCGACCTCAACTCTTTTTAAGGATAGCACTGCCTTAGTAACGGCGGACTTTGGCTCGGTCGGATACCACATCAACGACATTAGACCTGATGCTTTCAGTGGATGCACGCAGTCCGGTCTTACTATTACGGTCTATACCAAAGGCACATATGTTGATGGTTTGCTGACCAACATTCGCAACGGAGCCACCAATGCGACTATTATTTTCAAGGCATCCGAAAACACCACTTACAACGGTACATCGTACTCGGCAGGAGACACGATCCTTACAAGCACGCCATAAGGGAGGTAAAAAATATGTTATATCTTATCGTACTTATTGTCACAAACACTGACGGCACTTACAGCTACTACACCTACGATTTCCGTTCATTTGCAACTGCACTGGTCGCATATGACAGGAAGCAGGCAGAGGTTACTGGCGATACCGGCAGAGCGTACTATACCATCAAGCTGATGGATGCGACAGGCAATATCCTCAAGTCCGAGGAGCGTGACCTTACAAGCCTGAGGGAGCAGGAGGGATAACATATGACTGATGTCAAGTATCTTGGTGGTAATCCAATATGTGATGCCACAGCGAGGGCGGACATCGCTACCCTGCAGACCGACACGGAGTACACACAGGACATACCGCTGTCGTGGACGCACGGGACTATAAGCGTTGGTAACGGTTCCGGGACGGCATCTGATACAAGGATATACACCCTCGGATTTACTCCCATCACGGATGATTTGAAGCTGTCTTTTTCGGAAGGGACGAAGGTTTCTCTGCGCTTTTACTCTGACGCCGATTACACATCATATATCGGGTCAGAAACGGCGTGGAGAACCACATCACCGGTCGATTTGTATGACGCTGCTACGAGCCAGACCGGAGCAAATTTTGTCAGGTTCGTGGTAGCCTATACGGATGACCGTGATGTCAGCAGTGACGCAAGCATGGCAACTCTTGGTGGTCTTGTCATACTTGAAAAATCATGCCACCAGAGATTTTGACAGCCGTGGGAACATCATAGGAGACAACTAATCATGGACTTTATCAATTCATTTTTACTCATGTACCGCACCGAAATCATGGACGAACTGCATTACAGCCACACATACTGGATTTTCCTGCTTCCCCTTGTCCTGATTGCTTCCGATGTGGTTTCGGGATGGATACAGGCAACTATCAATTCCACGTGGGACAGTACAAAGATGCGTAAGGGTCTGTTCAGAAAAGGCGGTGAAATGCTTGTCATCGTCATTGCGTGGGTGGTCGGCATTGCTATCCCTATGGACATCAATATTGCCGTTTTCTTTTCCGCCTATATCGTGCTGATGGAACTGGTATCTGTAATTGAAAATTTGGATTTGGCAGGAATCCCTATGCCTGTCTGGGTTATCAAGCGACTTAAAAAGACGATGCAGACATTTACGGAGGGAGAGGATGGCGGTACGAAAACGAATCATTGAGTGCGCCTTGTCTCCCGAATCCATAAACGGTGCGATCAAAGAATTGCAGAGATACAAAGATGAACTGCAAGATAAGCATAAGCAGCTTGTTGACAGGCTTGCCAAAGCAGGTTTGAAAGTCGCAAGCGTGGCATATTCCGAAGCAAGCGCAGGTTCCATAGGTGAAGAAATGGACGGCCCTGACAGTGCCGTTCCTACTTTGGAAATCACGACAGAGGACGGCGGTTTAACTGCGGTGATTCAGATTACCGGTCACGATGTGACATTCATCGAGTTTGGTTCTGGTATCCATTTTAACGGTCATGGCGGAGAACCTGCCACAAAGAACGCTGAGAAGTTTGGCTATACCATCGGCGGATACGGTACTGGACTTGGCTTGCATCATAAGTGGCACTATGGAAGCGGTAAGGTATCTTATGGTACACCTGCCGCCGATGCTACGGGCAAGATTGAAATCGAAATAAAGAACGAAATCAGAAAGGTCGTAAGAGAAATCTATGGCTAATCAGATGTGGTACGCAGAATTAGAGGACAGGGTTTTCACTGTCCTGCGTACAAAACTTAATAACGCTATCTCCACAAGGTATCCATCCCTTGTTGGAAAAGTGACCTATACCAGTGACTATGAGGTAAATACATCGCCGCATTTTCCCACGGTCTGGTTTAGGCAGATAGATTCGGACGAAATCATGGAAGATATATACGGTCATTCGGTCAATGGTATCTTTATGCGCTGTCAGTGCGAAGTTTATGCACAAGACGAACGGACAGCAAGGAGATTATCGTATGAGTGTATGCACGCTATGAAATCTATGGGTTTCTCCGCTTATTTCCTGCCAAAAAGAAGTGCGTCCCGAACCGGTGTCGCCCGTTTTGTGGCTCGGTACAGACGGAACATCGGCGCTGACGATGCGCTTGCGAACGGCAGAACAAACGATAACTAATTTGCGGTTAATTCCGCAGAAAGGACTACACTATGGCTATTGTTGATGCTGGACTCACAAGTCTGGAAGTAAGACTTGGCTATGCTCTGGAAAGCACAGCAGGAACAAAACCTGCGGCATTTACTTGGCTGGAACGCTGTGACAATATCGGTGGCGTTTCCCTGTCTGCGAGCCAGATTGATGTGAGCGCCATCGAGGATTTGGTCGCGAGATACAAGCGTGGCAGACAGGATACAGGCGGAACCTGGAGCGTAGGATTCAATCTGAATGACGAAGTTGTCACACAGCTTCAGACTATGATTGATGCCTACAAGAACCGTGCCGACAAGACAAAGAAAATGTGGTTTGAGGTCTATCATCCTGAGATGACCAACGGCTTCTTTGTTGTGGCGGAACCCCCGGAGTTTATTCCCACTCCCGAAACTGCACAGAACGAAAAGTGGACTGTTACCCTTGAATTTATCATCGAGGAATACAAGGGACTTGATGCCGCTATTAAACCTGCCGCAGCTTCTTGAAGGGCATTTTACCCGTCAGACGATTTATATCCTGATGGGGAACTGTATCCGGTAGGATACTGAATAACTAAATAATCATCAGTTAACAAGGGGGCGTACGTCATGTGCGTCCCCTTTCCTTGTATCTGGAGAAAAATACAAGGGGGAAAGGTAAAAAAATTATGACAAGAACATTTACGATCAACGGCAAGTTATATCAGGCAAGAGAGATTACTTTCAATACCATCTGCGAACTTGAAGACGCAGGTGTTTCTCTTACGGAAATCGAGCAGAAACCTATCAGCACTGTACGTTCCTACTTCGCCATCTGCCTTGGTGGAAACAAAGAAGTTGCCGGACAGGAAATCGAAAAGCATATCATCAATGGCGGAAATCTTGACGAGATTATGACTGCTTTCAGAGAGGAACTTGCTGATTCTGATTTTTTTCAGGCGCTCACGAAGACAGCGAACGAGGAAGCTGCAGAGAATCAGGAGCAGGAGACAGCGAAGAGGACGAGGAAGAAATAATTCCGCCGGAACCACTGCCTGATTTTAAATCCGCAACACAATACGTATGGGAATCGTATCTGCCTTATGCGCTTACCATCGGTGTTCCATATGATGTGTTTTGGAATCTGAATCCACGAAAACTAAAGCCTTTTGAAAAGGCGTTTAAAAATATCCGAAAGATGCACGATACGGACAGCTATGAACTTGGCTGTTACATACACGAAGCCGTCTTTATTGCCGTCAGAAACGTTGTCGGTGCGGCACTTAGCGGAAATAAATCCTTTACACCTGCCGAATACCGCAAGATGTCTTACTCTATGGAAGCGGAGAAACGGGAACGGCAGAAACGGCTTGAAAAGAATCACGACTACAAGATGTCTCAGGTTCGGAAACTGTTCAAAGGACTTGGCATGATGCAGGCGGCTTTTGAAGCAAATCACGGAAAGAAGAAAAAAGATGGCAACAGCTAAACAAACTAAATTTATCGAGGACATCTATAAGTACGTTGCGAAGTATGCTCCGTCCTATAACGTCAAATGCTATTCCGCTGTTATTGCGCAGGCAATCTGTGAATCGGCATGGGGCGAATCTGTACTTTCCGCAAAATACCACAACTACTTCGGCTTGAAATGCGGAACGTTATGGAAAGGCGGTTCCGTCAATATGCGCACAGGGGAAGAGTATAACGGCAAGCATGTTACGATCAGTGACAACTTCCGTACATATGATTCTATGGAAGAGGGCGTTAAAGGCTACTTCGTTTTCCTTTTTGATGGAAGAACGAGGTACGACAATCTCAAAGGCGTTACAGACCCGAATACCTATCTGCGAAACATCAAGGCAGATGGCTACGCAACTTCATCGTCCTATGTCAGCGCGAACATGGGCATTGTCAACCAATTCGGTCTGACGAAGTATGACCCTGTAAATAAACCAGTTAAGACCGAAGTTTCTGACAGACAGGCCGTTATCAATGTCTTTGAATCGTGGCTTGGTAAGAAAGAATCCGATGGAAGCCACAGAGAAATCATAGACATCTACAACAAGTACCTGTCAACAGCCGTGAAATTTGGCACGCTGAATTACAGGGTGTCGTACAGCGATAGCTGGTGCGCTACTGCCGTATCATCTGCCTTTATTCATGCAGGTCTGGCTTCCCTTTGCCCTATTGAATGTTCCTGTCCCCGTCAGATTGCGCTTGCAAAGAAAATGGGCATTTGGATTGAAAAGGACAATACCGTTCCAGAACCAGGATGGATTGTTGAATACGATTGGCAGGATTCTGCTGGTAGCGGTGACAATGTTGGAACAGCAGACCATGTAGGACTTGTGGTTTCCGTAAACAAATCTGCCGGAACGTTCAAGGTTATCGAGGGCAACAAGAATGATGCCGTTGGTTATCGGACGATGAATATTAATGGCAGATACATCCGTGGCTTTGCCGC
>JAEEGL011955707.1_pt1 | contig 16763 bp, 16 predicted proteins | sample 9134231 | NCBI WGS metagenome assembly JAEEGL01 (sample SAMN16246548, study PRJNA631951) | gut metagenome | biome: gut microbiome; feature: rumen; material: fiber-attached | host: Bos | place: Iran: Karaj | collected 2018-10
ACCACCACAGCAGCAGCCGTAGGACAAATAAAACAGATAAACATTCCCTCCAGCACCAACTTCACATCGGCATTTTCGCTAAAGAGGCTGATCATCAGCACCATAAGGGCTGCGAATGAAGTTCGTACCAGCTGAATAACGAAGTGCCAGGCACGCGGCTTCATCTCAGAAATCTTTATCTTACAGAATGTGGCATAAAGCAGAAGGAATAGTCCTATAGGCAACCAATCAGTAAGCAGAGGTCCCATAATCCTGCTTACAGAATCCAAAGCCTGAATATGAGCAAACAACTCATAAACCAGTGCGCCTATAGCCATGGATATAAACAGAGAATTGCGTTTTATAAGTTCATAATTCATAATTCATAATTCAGTTGACGAGTTGACGAGTTGTTGGTTAGAGGTTAGTGGTTAGCGGTTAGCGTAATAAATAACCTATTAAGCAACTAAGCTATTAACCTATTAAGCTAACCAAAGTAATAGACGTTATGTTTAGTAACTTGCATTTCTTTATCATTTTTACAAAAACCATAAAAACCCCTCTTCCGATGTCTTTGCTCTTCGAGCATCAGTGCCGATGTCGCAGCTCTGTGTCTGTGAGCAAGCTCCCACACATGCTCTGACATCAGCACACGTTGCTTCACAACTTAAGACATCTCCAGAGGAAAAACACCGTTCCGTTTCACTCCACTGAAAAACAAAGCATGGGAAAATAAGTTTTTTAGCGTTAGCGGGGTTTTTCCACGAAAGTGGGTCATAATCCGTAGGATGGAGATTCTGAAAAGATTTATTCTGAGAGAGCTTGCTCTCACAAGGAAAATCTTTCGGTAGCGCCATGGCTCGCAGAGACAGAACCACTCTCGTGGTGTTTTTGGGGTTTTTGTTTAAAAACATCCATTCGAAGGAGTTATCCATTATAAATAGGATTTAAAAACAACACGCAATTGCCGTAGCAAGCATTAGCGCAAGGAGGAACATATTCATGCTGGTGAGGCCAAGAATCTTGTTCAGGGCTTTGCCGCTACGGATTCTATTCATCTGTTCCCATGCGTAAATATGCATAGCAAGGTAAACATACGCCGCAATCTGGAAATATAGGATATTACCGCCTATAAGATATCCTAACAGAATACTCAATACGGCAACAATCGGTCCAATAAGCAGATATAGGTATCGTCCAAACCTTTCGCCACCCAGTACAATAATGGTACGTTTGCCGGAAATACAATCCTGCTCTCGGTCGCGGTAATTATTGATAACCAACAACGCATCTATGCTGATGCCTGATATAAATCCTAAAAGTATGGCTGGCGTAGTAATCTGATGCGCCTGTATATAATAGGTACCGCACACGGGAACCAAGCCAAAGAATACCAGCACCAGTACATCACCTAATCCCAGATATGAGAGACCATAGGTGTACAGGAATGCAAAAATTATGCACGCTACCCCTGTCAGCAGCAGTTCTAAACCTTGGTACGGGAGATCTTTCCAACACAGTAATAATGCAGCCAAGCCTGCCATGGATGCTAAACATAATACCATTGCAATACCTCTGCGCATAGCTTTAGGTGTTATCCAACCCTGAGCACAGGCACGTTCAGGCCCAAGGCGGTCCTCACGATCTGTTCCTTTCTGAAAGTCGTACAGGTCGTTAATCATATTGGCAGCAATCTGCATAAAGCCTGCAAAGAGTGCGCAGCAGAGCACTAACAACCACTTCATAGCCCCATCATGAAATGCCAAGGCACTACCCAAGATAACAGGAATCATAGCCCCCGTTAGTGTCTTGGGACGAGCGGCCAAAATCCACTTTTTCATATTCTTTTTATATCCTCTATTAACTTATCCACATTCTCTTTCTTTGTTGCCCAGCTGGTGCAGAAACGGACAGTTGTGTGATCGGCATCCGTATGTTCCCAGACACTGATTACGTACTTCTCTTCCAGTTTCTTAAGGTGATTGTTGGGTAAGATAAAGAACTGCTGGTTGGTGGGACTGGGAACAGCCATCTTATAGCCTTTCTGCAAGAGAGCTTGCTGGATACGCTCAGCCTGTTCATTGGCATGACGGGCCAGTGATAGGTAGAGGTCGTTCTGCATCAGTTCCTCATACTGTATGCCTAAGAGTCGTCCCTTTGCCAGCATACCCCCACCCTGCTTGATGAAGTAACGGAAATCCTTCTTCAGTGCTGGGTTTGTGATGACAACAGCTTCGCCGAAAAGAGCCCCCTGCTTGGTACCGCCAAGGTAGAATACATCTGCCATCTTAGCCAGTTCAGGCATTGTTATATCACTCTCCTTGCTTGCCAGCCCATATCCCAGACGTGCCCCGTCCACAAAGAGTGGAATCTGGTACTGCCGGCATACATTATGTATATCCATAAGCTCCTGCTTACTGTATAGTGTTCCGTATTCTGTGGGATAGCTGATGTACACCATACCAGGCTGCACAGCATGTTCAGGTCCATCCTCATGGTAATGGCACATCAGGCACTGCTCTATCTGTTTGGCTTGTATCTTTCCGTTTGTTGCTGGCAGTGTCAGCACCTTATGTCCGCTGTGTTCTATGGCACCCGTCTCATGAACGGCAATATGTCCGGTGGTAGCAGCTATAGCGCCCTGATAAGGTCTGAGTATGCTGCTGATGACAGTCGCGTTGGCCTGCGTACCGCCTACCAGGAAGTGTACGTCGGCATCAGGTGCTTCACAAGCCTTACGAATCAGCTCTCGGGCATGCTCGCAATGCGGATCCTCACCGTATCCTATGTTCTGTTCCAAATTCGTCTCTACCAGACGCTGCATAATCTGAGGGGCACAACCCTCATTATAGTCACACTGAAATTGAATCTTTTCCATTATACTTTTTTTAAATCGGTTAGCGGGTAAGGGTTAGCGGTTAGCGTGTTAATAATGTTATTGGTTATTGAGAATTCTATATTTTCTATAACCGCTAATCCCTATTCTCTAATCCCTATTCACTTTTTACGGTGATCAATAAACTTGTAATCTTTATACTGATTCTTGGGGAAGACGAACACACTGTCATCTATACCGCCGCTGCGGAAGTTTGTTACCTGAACCGTTGTAGTGATGAATGCCAGCTTGATAGACAGACTTACGGGGTGAAGATTGTCTTTCCGGATGAGAGCCGTAACATACCGTATGCCAAAGAACTTAGAGTTCTTCACCTTGGCTGTCAGTTCATAGTAGTCTCCCTTGTCCTTATAGCTGTAGGCAAAGTTGTTCACATCATATTTGAACATTGACAGGTATTTATCCTTCTTATCGTCGTCGAAGTCGTGGATATCCACCTTCTTCTCCCTCCTATCTACCATATAGGCCACCTTGCCATCCTCCCAGGCAGCAAAACGTTTCTCGTTGTATGTTATCTTCTTATCCTTATAGACTGCATCTCCCTGCGTCTTGTACAGACCCACAATGTTTACAGAATAGGTAAATGATGAGCCTTCGGGACCGAAGACCATATCGAAGACCTTGTCAAACAGTTCCCTTGCATCCGTCTGCGCAGGTTCGTTTGTCGCTGCCAGGGTTCTTCCCGACAGGCAGAACAATAACGTTATTATATATATAAGTCTCATGGTTCCTGATTATTAGCTTGTTGTGATGTGGATATATGCTTGGCAACTACGTACCCCATGCTCCATGCAGCCTGCAGGTTGAAGCCGCCTGTTACGGCATCCACGTCCAGCACCTCGCCGGCGAAGTACAGGGTCGGGTGTTGCTTGCTTTGCAATGTATTAATGTTGATGGCCTTCAGCGATACGCCCCCGCAGGTCACGAACTCCTCCTTGAAGGGGCACTTGCCTGTAATCTGATAAGTATCGGCCGTCAGCACGGTCAGCATCTTGTTCAGATGCTTGGTATTGAGGGCTCCCCAGCGTTGCGTCAGGGGTATACCCATGCGGGTGAGCAGAACACTCCAATGTTTGCTGGTGAACTGCTGCGGGTAGGCACTGGTAATGAGCTTCTGAGCATGCAGTATCATCATGTCCTGCAACATATCCCTGACCTCCTGCTCTGTCATATTCCCCATCCAGTTGATGCACAGCGGACTCTTATAGTCATGTTCTGCCAGATAACGGGCGGCGTATGACGACAGGCGCAGTGTTGCAGGTCCGCTCATGCCCCAGTGGGTAAGTAGCAGCGCTCCCCTACTCCTGAACTTTGTGCCGGGAATGAAAGCCTGCACATCCTCTACCACCGTACCCATCAGCAGCTGGTGCCAATCGCCTTCTACGTTAAAGGTGAAGAGCGACGGAACAGGCTGTTCTATAGGAATATCCAACCCGTCCAACATACCGAAACCGGCAGGTGTAGCATGTCCGCCAGTGGTCACTACTACCCTATCCCATTTGTTTAAGTCAATATGCGTAACTTTCTCGTTTATATGTAGTTGAATACCTAATCCTTTTATATTATATAGCAATGCGTTGACTATCTGCATAGCATCCTGTGACTCTGGGAAAATGCACTCATCTTCCTGAGCTACCAGACGGACTCCTTCCTTCTCGAACCATGCGCAGGTATCCTGGGGACTGAGAACAGAAAGGGCTCTGCGCATCAGTTTCTCGCCACGTGGATAGGCATCCTGCAGGTTCTTTACAGCCTTGAAGGTATTGGTCAGGTTACAGCGTCCGCCTCCCGTTACAGCAACTTTAGCCAATGCCTTACCCTTGCTCTCAAAGATGTGGATATCGGCATCGGGCATCATCCGCTTCAGGTTTATGGCGCAGAAACATCCTGCCGCCCCAGCGCCTATAATAGCTATAGACAATCTATCTCCCATTTACTCTTCTGGCACAGGGATTGGTTTACGGTATCCCATTCCGGTGACGTGGCAGATAACTTTTCCCTCCTGGTTGGTTACGCGGACCTCTACTGAAGGGATTTTGTGATGATCTGCTATCATGACGGCCTCAGCCCTCAGCAAATCACCTTCCTTGGCACTGGACACGTATATGATGCTATTGCTGATGCCAAATGTCAACTGACCCTGACTATTCATCAGGGCTGCTATTGCCAGGTCGGCCAACGTAAACAACGCCCCACCCTGACATACATTTCCACCATTCAGATGATCTGCCGTAACCTTCATCTCAGCAACAGCATGTTGCGCATCAACCTCTGTTATCTTACAGCCTGCATTTGCTGCAAACCTATCTGTCCTATTCAATAACTCTTGTATATTCATGGCTACATCACCACTATATAATGCTTATAATTTGCAAAGATACCACTTTTCCCTAATAGAATGTATGTAATTAACAGAAATGTTACAAAAAAAACCAGCACCCGAATGGGCCGTGACCTTAATAAGACGTGGTCACACTTTCTCTTGCAGTAAATAAAAAGAGTTGGAAAAGCCTACATCCATAAGGATATTCTAACAATTCTTAAATGGCGATTTTGATAGCGAAAGATGTGGAGATTATATCTAGGAATACTCTTGTTAATCTATTAATATTATTAATTGATTTGTATTAGAATATTTATTCTCTTCATGATTTTGTGTGATTTATTTTTCATTTACGCAAATTTTCCCGAAATTTGTATGGATGAATAAGACTTTTATGTTAAGAACAAATCTATCGACAAGACACATGAATAATAATGTGTATATTTGCATAAAGTATTATCGATATATTCTAAATTAATATGATTACTGACGAACAAATACAATTTTTAGTGCAAATATATCAGGAAGTCCATGATGTTTTAAACGGGATACCCGATTTTGATCCTAACTACAATTACAATAAAGTAGATTCCGATTATATAAGAGGATCGGAGAACTATGGGCAAGAGTTCTACTTTGATGATGAAGATGGGCTTTATGAGCTTGTTTATCTTGATAGAGGTGATACTTGCCAGGACTTCTATGGCAGGACAAAAAAGGAAATTATTCAACACATTGCGGAAAAACGTATTAATGACGAAGCCTTCAACAGCTATATCTATAAAGCAAAAAGATATGAGTTGAGAAATGGTTTTTTCCTTCCTAGTTTTAATACACTTTCTCCAGAACAGATACAAGATAGGGGACAAGAACGTATTGATTATTGTCTCAATGTTGTTAAAGACTATGTTAGCACTATAGAAGATGCTGTTTTTCCTCAGAATCCTGGGAATGAACCTGAATCAATAATAAAACAAGGCAAGCTCCTGACATTGGTTTCAAGAGGAGATAGGATTCTTGTGAAAGTTCATCTGCCAGATGTTGAAGACTTTAATGATTGCACACTTACTGTTCAACCAAAAGAGAGTGCCCTTTTCGTCTATTATCACATTTATAAAAAGAAATCGATATATGATATCACACGTTTCTTTGATAGAACAAAGATATTGACTTTGAAATCTTGTTATGAAATTTTAGAACATTTGTATATGTGAAAAGTGGCTGGCCGAAGAATTTTCGGTCAGCCTTTCTCTGTTAAATAGGGCCATGTCCCATGCAACTGGTTGTGCCCAGTGCGGTCAGGAAGGCGGTCAGAGCCGCTACAATGACCTTCACAATTAGTTCTGCTACTGTTTTTCCTTTCATTTTCTTTAAACTTTTTAAACTGACTCTAAACTCTACGCTCTCAACTCTGAACTTTCCGAAACAATTGCCATCCCTTGGCTATTGTTTCATCCTCCAGATCCACACCGCACTCCATACGGGCCATGACCTTTACGAGTTTTGGCCAGTCCTTCTTTTTTAATGAGAGAAGGTATGAAAAATCTACAGTCACTGGCCTATTCTGACCCAGAAATGTTTCATTTTGTTTCATATTGCATTTTGCGGCACTGAATCTATGGATAATTACTTAGAAAGCTAAATATCTATAAACTAACTATATGAATCCACGAAATATTCAGTTAATAATTTTTAACAGTAGGGTGAAACAAAATGAAACATCCATAAATTGTCCAGTATATTGAAAGGCATTAATTTTGCGTCCGCGTAATTTAGTATGGAAAGATACATTACGTATTTCTATAGTTCGCTTTGCATAACAATACATAATATATTTAGAAATGAAGAAAAGTTTAAAACTGATGCTATTGGGGGTTTTGCTCTCCCAATATGCTTTTGCACAAACGACGGGTGAACACTTCCTGTACACCTATGACGGTGCAGGTAACATCACATCCAGAGTCAGAACGTACATCAGGCGTAATCAGAAAGCCTTGAGCAAGAGCCCGGAGGAGGAACCCCAGGTCAGCATCAAGACAAATGCCTCATGGTCGGATGTACAGGTAGAAATCAACCAGGAAGTAAAGGACGGAGATATGCTGTATATTTACTCAGACAGAGGACTCCTTGTTGCCTCGCTCCGCCTGGAATCCAGTAGTGTCTCTTTCAACCTCTCTAACTTCAAGAAAGGAATCTACCTGTTCAGATACAGCAGGAACAAGAACGTAACAGAAAGTAAAATCGTCAAGACAAACTAATAACAGATGAAACGTATATTCTTATATCTATTAGCGATCACGCTATTACCGCAGGTCATATCTGCAGCCGTACTTGTGGGCAAGACTGAGGGAGCATTCTCAGTGTCACCTACAGGTGCCGCAACATATACCATTCCCATTAAGGTGCAGAATGGTTTGAGTGATTTCTCCCCCTCTATTTCACTGACCTATAGCAGTCAGGCAGGCAATGGAATAGCCGGTATGGGATTCAGTATCTCTGGTCTGTCTGCTATCTCTATTGTTCCAAGAAGTGTTTATTTCGACTATGATGCCGAAGAAATCAAAGAGAGTGAAGACAATGCCTTTACCCTTGATGGTCAGCGACTCCTGCATGCTAACCGTGGTGAGGTAGATAACGGCCAGACGGGTGCCGTGTACAGGACAGAGAACGAGCAGTATAACATTATCAGTATTACTGCTTCCCAGAACGGCACGCCCGCCACATTCCAGGTCAAGGCCACAAACGGTACCACCTACAAGTACGGCAGTTCCACGGGAAGACGTACCCAGAGCAACGGGAAGGCATACCAGTGGGCCCTTGACTATGCAGAGGATGCCCTGGGTAACTATATCCAGTACACCTACTCTCAGGAGGGCGTTCTGTACCCCACCTCCATTACTTACGGGCGCAACATACACGGAACGGCCGGTGTGGACTGCACCATATTATTTAACTACGAAAGCCGTCCGGACAGCATCCCGGTATATATGTTCGGTGAACAGCGTTTTCTGAAAAAGCGTCTTAAGAGCATCGTCTGCAAGTATGACGGGAATGTATATAGGACATATACGCTTAATTATACAGAGGATGTGTTCTCGCATCTGACATCCGTTTCGGAAACAGGAACCGGCTCTGCATCAGTTCCTCCCACCACTTTTGAATGGGAAGTACCTTCTGAGTTCCGGTTGGATTGTAGCAGCCGAGACATAGAAGGCTCAGATGATGATGAAGATGATGATGAAGATGATAAAGATGATAAGGTAGATTATTATTATTTCTCATCGGATCTGGACGGCGATGGATTTTCGGAAATGATAAAAGTCAAAAAGGAAACATTTTCCAATTACAATACAAGGACTGATTTTTATATAAATAAATGGGTACCAGGTAGCGAGAGTTATGCATGGGTAAACAGTTATTCCATACAGTCAGGCTTCTTTGATACTCTTTATGGCAGTTATGCCATCCGCGCATATAAACAGAAAGGAAATTCTCTGGTCTTGCCTTGTTGTACGGTATACCCAACTGATCGATTGCGCTCCCAGATGTCCTTTATCTTCCCTGAAAAAAACTGGGTGTTTGATATCCCGTTGAAAGGCCGCCCCACAGAAGTAGAGGAGATTCCTGCTTATATATATATGGATTCAGACGGGGATGGGGTAGATAATATTTTTGTCATAGAAAAGGAAAAGAAAAATAATAAATACCCAGCTTATTTGGCTACAATTGATTTTTTGGGAAACGAAATAACAACAACCCCATACAATCTGAGTCTGAATGGGGCTCCAGATAAAATCCGGTGCGCAGACTTCAACGCTGATGGTATGCCAGATTTGCTGATCACAACCTCTAATACACTCTATATATACTTTAATAAAGCGGGAACTTTCTCCGATGAGAACAGGTTTTGGTGCTATCATCCAAGTTTTAAAGGATTTGACGTTATAGAAATTGGTGATTTCAATGGTGACGGTCTTATGGATCTGATTGTAGATGTTGAAGAAGTTCATTGGATGGTCGCTTTGAATTCAGGTAATGTAAACGGCGACCTCTTTCATTGGGAGGGAATAAGTGGCCTATTTGTTAATGGTGCCTACGAATCTACAGGAAGAAGGGATGATTTGTTCTGTATAGTACAGGATATTGACGGAGATGGTAAGAGCGATGCAATAGTGGGGTGCCCGCATAAAGAAGAAGGTGGGAGTGCTCATGTTCTTAAATTCAATGGGTATTCATTTGATATAGTATCAGGGTACGGAATGCGTGATTCTAATGAATTCCCGAATCGTAGTCATATAATTCAGGGTGATTTCGAAGGGAAAGGAAGGGCTCAAATCCTATACAAAGGAAAAGGACTTGGTCAGGAAACTACGGGATGGAATCTATTGCAGAATACCACAATGATACCATCTACACAGAAAATTATATCCGTAACAGATGGCCTCGGTGTAAAAGACAGCATTAGCTACGGTTTACTGACAGATAAGGACGTGTATCAGGTAAATGACAATTCTACGCTTCCCCAATCTGTTATATATTTGGCTGGTGGATTACCCGTGGTAAAAACCTGGACGGAAGTGATTCCCACGGAAAGCCGTACCACGGATTATTCTTACGCCAACGGTTTGCTTCACTTGCAGGGAAAGGGATTTCTGGGATTTAAAGACATAAAGACGATATCCAGTACAGGAATTGTGACTGAAACGCATAATGAGCTAAATAATACATTCAGGGTACTGCTTCCTAAGAGGGTTATACAAAGCAATACTTGTGGGGATATCCTCAGTCAGAAGACTTTTACTACGACTTTAGACTACGAAGATCTCAGATCGTACAAGACAAAAGAGACTTATAGCACATCCAACAAACCATTTGATGATTTTACAGAGAGTGAGGAAAGTAAGGAATTTATTAACGGTTTCCCCCGCTTTCAAGGGAGTTATAATGATTTAACTCAAACGGAGACTTTTACTTCGTTTTGGGAAAGTCCGCGTGAGGGTGTCTATATAAAAGGACTTCCTGAAGAAATCCAAATCGGCAAGGGGAATTTGACGTTTGATACGGAAGATGATCTTATTCTCGATAATATTCTCTATGAAAGAGATCCCGCTACTGGTCTCGTTCTTAAGGAAACACGTAAAAGAATCTATTATGAAGAAGATATTATAAGCACAGACGGCTATTCCTATAACGAGTATGGTCAGGTGACTCAGCACTATACTGTTGCATACAATTCTACAGACACCCTTGTAACAAGATATGAGTATAACGCAAAAGGGCAATTGTCTAAGGAATATGATCCTAAGGGGTTGTATAGGAGATACACCTATAACTCAAATGGCACATTGGCATCGGTCCGTGATTTTGATGGTATAACCATCCGATACACATACGATGGTCTGTTAAGAGAAACAAGCAAGTCAAGAGCATCAATATCGACTTACAAAGTCCAAAGGGCACGTTCCAACTACGGTGGCAGTGTTTATTCTATCACAGAGTCTGTAACTGGAAAAACGCCTGTAACTACATATTATGATGCATGGGGAAGAAAGATTGCAGAGTCTGCACCTCTTGCCAATGGATCGGCCATGTACACGGATTATCGATATAACTCTAATGGACAGCTCGATTTCGTCTCATTCCCCCACAGGAAAAACGAAACAACATCCGAAGGTACTACTTACACTTATGATGCATTATTCCGAAAGATAAGTGAAGTGGATTCAAATGGAAAAACAAACACATGGTCATACAGTCCCAAGCAAGTTACAAGTTGTATAGATGGTGGAACGACAACCACAAAATATTTCACGGAAGATAAAATATCCGAGGTGGAGGATGCTGCGGGAAGTGTGAAGTATGACTACAATGCAGACTTAAATGTTTCTTCCATAATCAGTGATGCCGGAACCGCACAATATCAGTATGATGCTGTTGGCAGGTTGGTTCAGACGAGTGACATGAATGGTGTTGTCAAGCAGTACGAATATGACCAGAATGGCTATTTGTGGAAAACGACTATAGACGGCAGTACTGTAGAAACAAACTATGACAAGTACGGTCTTCTGAGAAGTAAGACCTGGTCAGAGCCCGGTGAGTCTCCACATACAAGAACCTTTACTTATGACAGATACTTCCGCTTGACCAGTGATAGAGGTGAAGGATACTCGAGGTATTATAGCTATGATACATACGGCAGAACATGGGGGGGGGTGCAAGTATTACCGATGGTGATACAGAAGAGTTCAGTGTGACGTATAACTATGGTTCAGATAATAACATTAGCCAGGCATCGGTTACCTTCGGTGAATTCTATAATAGACGTCATGAATTTACTGAAGAGTTCACTTATCAGAATGGCTATATGATTTCGGATGTCTTGAATGACACCTTAGTTTGGGAGCTATTTGATCAGGATAGATGGGGAAATGTTACTGAGAATAGAGATTATCAGGGTGGTACACAATATACATATAATGATTATGGTAATATGCTTTATATGAACCGCCACGATAATTATATGGTAAGCGAAACGTACGCATACGACATACAAACAGGGAATATGATTAGCAAGAATGGTATTCCACTGACGTATGATAGCATGAACCAGCTGACAGGATACGGAGACTGCACCTATAGCTATGACACGAAGGGCAACATCACCAATCAGCCGCATGTGGGTGAGTTCTCATACAATGGGTTTAAGATTGATGATATGAATATTCAAGGCCATCTCACTTTGGATGGCGATCTTCGCATCAGTTATTATAAAGCTATAGAAAGGCCCAAAAGCATTGAGAATGACAGGTTTAAGGCAGAGTTCTATTATGACGGAAACGGAGACCGTATCATGATGAAGGTTTATGAGAAGATATCTGGGACTCCCACTCTTAGCTTTACAAGATACTATTTTGCTCCTAACGCTGAAATGACAGCAGACTCTCATGGACATTATAGATATTTATACTATGCCGGAAATGATGCATATACAGCACCTGCCGTTATGGTCACTGACGAGAATAGGTGTTCCAGCATTTATCAGATTACCAGAGATAACATCGGAAGTGTCTTAGTATATGCTAATGCTAACGGTGACCATTACGAAAATTCATATACTCCCTGGGGAATCAGATCCTGTGGAGCTGGGAATTACACCTGTTTTTACAATCCAGGTCAGGAACCCGGGTATGGTCCTTTCTTCAGAACCTATACAGGTCATGAGGACCTGTGGATGTTCGGCCTGATAAATGCCAACGCCCGTTTGTATAGCCCTTACCTTGGCCGCTTTGTTAGCCCTGACCCTCTGCTTAACAGTGAGGGTGGTCCTCTTGATTACAATCCCTATATCTATGCAAGGAATAATCCATACAAGTACATAGATAAGAATGGGGAGTTCCCATGGCTGCTTTTTGGGGCTGCTCTAGGCGCAGGATTTAATATCTGGCAAAACTCAGACAACATTCATTGTTTCGGTGATGCTCTCTTTTATGGTTTTGCGGGAGCTGGAGCTGGTTCCTTGGGTGGATGGATCGGCCCGTCTGCTGCGGTCTCTCTTGGACTAGGAGCGACAGGCGCTATTGCAGGATCTGTTGCAGGCGCTATAACTGGATATATTTCCAGTACTATCGGGGGAACACTGAACGCTGCATATTCTGGAGACTTTAGTAAATTTAGTCTGGGAAGTATTTTTACACAAACTGCTTTCTCTGCAGCTATAGGAGGTATAATGGGTGGTATAGATGCAGTCAGTAAAAATACTAATTTCTTTACGGGAGGTATCAAAGAAGAATTGTTTGGTGCATGTTATTGTTCTACGTGCAATTCATCTGGTTTTAGTTTAGGTGAAAGCACGATTACAGGAACATATGTTGGCACTGTTGATGGCGTACCTGTTTTCGAAACGAAAAAATTTGGAAGCGTGATTAAAAAACAGGCAGACGGTTATTATCATTTTCGTGGTATTACTATTCCAAAAAGGGGAATAATCGTGGCACAAGGTGCGTATTCTAGTGGTAAAGATATAGGTACTGCTTTAGTTCAACACGAATTTGGGCATATACTGCAATGTCGCATGTATGGTTCATATGCATATTATCATATAATTGCACCTGAAAGTATGGCTAATTGTATATATTCTAATGCTATGGGTAATCAGGCTATACATGATAATTTTTGGACTGAGACATGGGCTAACTACTTATCAAAAGAATTCTTTGGGAGTAAGTATGTTGGTGGGCCTGATTATCCCGCAATAAACATTAGCTCCTGGAATAGATTTAGGATGGAGGTTGCTCGGACTTGTGGCGTAATTTCCGGCTGGAGAGGATTATTGCAGTGGTAACAATAAGGTTGTAAGGGAAGGGGAATTGTCTGCAAATTATTGTTAAATAAAAAGATGATATGAATGTACTCTTGATTAAATATCTAACTTTGCATAGGGAAAAAACATTTTTTATGCTCTAAATAATATATATAATATAGGATATTGTATTGAATAATACGTAATCAAATTTTTTGTCATCTAATAGTATAGCATCAATAAACATTATGAAAGGAAACCGAAATAATAAAATATTGGTTGACATTGCTCTTGTTTTCTTTTACTCCCTGTCTTCATGTATACCTCCAATAGATTCAAAATGTGTAGTATGCTTCAGGAATTGTACGACAGATACTCTTTATATTGTTGCATCTCGCAAAAAAAATATAGATAGCATAGACAATCAGTTAACACCAGACTATGATATATATGATAATATCAGACTGGATACCACTAACATTTCTCTCTGGAAGGAGAAAATAATAAATAATAGCTATATTATGGCTCGTAAAGATTGTTTCGTATATCCAGATTCTGGTTGTGTAATTGATTACAATTATTTGAACGATAAAGATACCTCAGATACCTGTTATTTCTTCCTAATCAAATGGAGTGATGCGAAGCGGTACTCGTGGGATGAAATCCGTGCGAATAAGTTGTATCGCAAGTGGATTGTCACAAAGGACGAGGATGGCAACTACGACACGAATATAAGGTATTCGGATTCTGATGAGCAAGAATAACCCTTCTTGTGTTGTAAAGTAACCTCACATTCTTGATATGAAGAAATGGCTGGCCGAAGAAATATCGGTCAGCCATATTCTTTTAGAGAAACTGCATATTACTTGCATCATGAAGACCTGTGGATGTTCGGTCTGCTGAATGCCAAGGTTGCGATTAAGTGAGAGGAGAGCCAAACTCGTTTGAGCTATCCCGAACGTGAGCAAGCTCGACCGAAGATCAACGCCCGTTTGTACAGTCCCTACCTTGGCCGCTTTGTTAGCCCTGACCCTCTGCTTAACAGTGAGGGTGGCCCATTACTCTATAACCCCTATGTATATGCTAATAACAATCCGTTTAAATATATTGACAGGAACGGAGAATTTATTATATTCCCCGTATTATCGCTTTTACAATACGTTCTTGGTAATGACGCCGCAGTAAAAGCATGTGGTGTTGTTGCAACAGCTCTGTCAATAGGAGTTGGATTTTACGTTGGATCTGTTGTAACAGCAGGCGTTGGTGCTTTAGGCGTCTCTGTTGGGTCACCAGTCATTGTTGGTGCGGCACCATTCGTTGGTGCTGCTGCAGGTGCTGCTGCTAGCTATTTAACTTATAATCTTTCTTATTCTGCATTAACAGGGACACCCGTCAACTTCAGTTGGAAAGATATGGGGATTGAGATGGGTATTGCCGTAGCAACAGTAGGGGTATGTACAGTCGCTAGTAAACTTGCGTCAAAGTCCTCAAAGATTATGCAAACTCGTCATAGACCAACAGCGGTGGAGCCTGATAAAATTGCTGCCATGGCAGAGGCAGAAAAGCCAGTTTCGACAGTATCGGAATATGTAAGACCAGAAACCACAACATGGGAAATTGATTGTGGAAGAAGATTCCCAAATACGATGCTTTCTGACGGCAATTCTGTTAAGATTACTCGACCTACAATTACAGGCTACAATGATTGTTTAACAAAAACAGACCTTTATCATCAATATCCAAAAATTTTTGATAAATTTGTGGTGGAAAGAGGCATAAGTCGCACCGTTGGTAATAGTTCTTCTTATGTACTTCCTGGTAGATGTAATGGGAACCCTGGGTTCTTTCAAGTTAATATCAACAACGAAACAGGTAGGGTCTATCATAGATTTTTTTATCCTCAGGGCAGACATCTTAATATGCATGTTGGCAAGGGGGCAAATACAGTATATTTCTTTAAATAAAATATAGGATGAAACTATCAAACTATAATAATGCTTTAACTTTACTTATTGACAAGATAGGGGTGATTAACAATACTATTAGATTTAGTATTCTCGTAGTTCTGAATAACAAGAGAACAGATACCGACATTCAGTTTAAAACAGTTTCTTGTATAAACATGGCCGAGTGGCAACATGTGAGCGAAACTCTGCTTTCTGGTCATCAATTGGAATTGGAGAATTTCTCGTTTCATGCTGATCATAAGATAATTGATGTTGATGGACAAAAGTTTGAGAATATTCAGAACTACTTTACTATATCAAGTAGAACAGGTAATAGTCATTTGAATTTTACGATAGAATCAAGAGTCTCTTTTGAAGAAATGTTCGTTGATGAAATAACAAGAGTCATCCAACTCAGCACTTCATCTGGTGACAAGATTTTCGATTATCCTCAGGAAGAGAATCTTATACGCATAGCTTTAAGCAAAATAAAAAATTACCAGGATCTCATGTGTAGCATGCAGTTGGATATTTCATCGGATAGTTTCCATATGACAAGAACCTTTGAAAACCATTCAGGTGAAGCAAGTTGGATTTTAGAGCAAATCAGGCAATTTAATGATGGGAAAAAGGAACGTATAGAAATGGAGGGAGAGTTTCTGGAATTGGAATTCAATTGGGTAAATGGTAGAAAATACGGAAAAGGTTCAATTTGTGATTTCACATGGCCAGAACCGAATGAATTGACGTTCGATAATTGCATTGAGATTGTATGGGACGAAGTTGAACAAGGGGATTAGCCTGTTATTTCATTGCCCATCTACTTTGCATTATTATCTAATGTGAATATGTGTACGACTCACCCCGAAAAGAAACCACAAACCTCTCGGGGTGAGTTTTTGCAGATTATTTATAATTCATTCAGGAAATAGCATCCTGTGCGATGCTTTAGGCGATGGCTGCCTATAACTCCCATGATAAAGAGACCTGTGGCAATAAGAAATATGCAAGAAAATATAATAATGTAGAGAAATCCATCAATGGTATCCGTTGAGGCGATGCCCTGTCTTATACCCCGGAAAATTGCCACCAGAATCATGATGGGTAATAAGGATAATACATAATACATCTTTTGGTTCTTAAAGGCAAAGCGCTCAATTCCTTTGGGCGTTTGACTTTGTTCAACAGGGGTGTTAATATCCACCGTCTCCGTTAGTGGCAGGTTTTCTTCTTCCTTTTCTTCTTCGTTTGGTAATCGTATAGATTCTGTTGGCGAGAATTCTACACAATTGTCAGTAAGGTCAAAGAAGCCAAGCCCCA
>JAEEGL014492255.1_pt1 | contig 16763 bp, 16 predicted proteins | sample 9134231 | NCBI WGS metagenome assembly JAEEGL01 (sample SAMN16246548, study PRJNA631951) | gut metagenome | biome: gut microbiome; feature: rumen; material: fiber-attached | host: Bos | place: Iran: Karaj | collected 2018-10
CATTTTTTTAAGAGGCACACCGAAGAACTTCCCGAAATCCCTGCTGTCGACCCTTGTGCTGTAGGCCGTCCAGAAGAGCCAGTAGACCATGCGCTGCCTCAGAGAGAAGCGCAGGGTGAGAGAAGTCGGAAGCTCTCCCCCCTCCACCCTCTTGCAGTACTCGTCCACCGAGAAGGTGTTGATCTTGAACTGGTCCCTCAGCAGCGTGGTCGCCGAGCAGCCGAAGCCCAGGAAGTTCTCCCTGGTCATGGAGGAGTACCTCGCCTCCTCTTCGCTTGAAAAGGTCCAGATCGAACTCCTGCAGTATCCCTTCTCTTCGCAGTAGGCGGTGAGCTCGTCAAGCAGCCTGTGCTTTTCCTTCTTGCCCATGGCCCTGACCTTGCTGGGGGTGAAGCTGAAATCGATGAAGGGATAGACCGCGGCGTGGTTGGCCCCGCTCTCAAAGACCGTGTCCAGGTCTGCCTTGAGGTCCTCGAAGGTCTGGCCCGGCAGGGCGAAGATCAGGTCCATGCTTACGGTATCGAAATCAAAGCCCGAGAGGGCCTCTTTGAGAGCCTTCGGGTCGGCTTCGAGCCTTCCCAGAAGCGTCTGAAATTTCTTCTGAAAGGACTGTATGCCTATGCTTATGCGGGTTACTCCGGCGTCCTTAAGGGTCTTCAGCGCCTCGGGCCTCACGTCGGCGGGGTGAAGCTCCAGGCCTATGCCCTCGGTGATCTCAAAGTGCTCTTCGATCGCCCCTATTATCTCGCCCAGGCGGTCCGCGGCAAGGGCCGGGGTCCCGCCGCCGAAATAGAGGCTGGTGACCTTCTTTCTTCCCTCATGCTGAGACCCGACCGCGTGTATCTCCCGTATCAGAGAGTCGATGTAGCGTCCGCAGAGCTTTTCATCGTAGATCTGCTTGCAGTAGGGGCAGAAGGAGCATATCGAGCGGCAGAACGGTATGTGCACGTAAAGGCCGAGGCTCTCGAGCTCCGAATAGGGCAGCTCGGCGTCGTACTCGCTTCTGAATATGAAGGGCTTTACCGAGCGGGTCAGCCACATCCTGGTGAGATCGGTGATGACGCTCATTGCTCTCCTAAACGTACTTCAGGTAGGTGCGGAGCATCTCGAATATGACCTTAAGATTCCCCCTGAACAGCAGGGTGTACTCCGCGACGAAGAAATACCCGCACTCCTCGCAGAGTCCGGGCACGTCGATACAGCGCCCGCAGACCGAGACCTTGCCGTCTTCTATGACCACGCACTGATGGCAGGGGGTGGGGAAGCTGTTGTCTATGAGGTAGGGGAAAGCGCTCTTGAGGTTAAATACCGGGGCGCCCTCCTTCATCATGTTTTCGATGACACGGCAGCACTGGGCCTTCTCTTCCTTTGAGAGGGCCAGCTCCCTGGTGTCGGGGTAGGGGGTGTGGAAGTTGAAGGACACGGCCCTGACGTTCTTCGTGTCTTTCGCGATGCGGCAGACGTCAGCCACGGCGTCCTTGTTGATCTGATTTATCGCCATGTAGAAGCAGATGTTGTCCGCGGTCGCGCGGCTCACGTTCTCCATTATGGCGTCGAAGGTGTCGCCCCTCACCGCGTTGTGCCTCTCGCGGTCGCCGTCAAGGCTCAGGAGTATCAGGTCCGCCTCAGGCAGGTCTATGGGGAAGGTGCCGTTGGTCACCACGTTGACGATGAGAAAACCCATCTCCTTCGCCTCGATGACCAGGTCGCGCAGGGTCTTGTCCCCGTCCTTCCAGAGAAAGGTCTCCCCTCCGCAGAAGAAGAGTATTCGGACGCCCATATCGTACAGCCTTGTCATCTCGCCCCTGATCTTCCCGTAGGGGTGCACCACGGCGGTGATGTTGTTGACCGAGCAGTGCCTGCAGCGGAGATTGCATTTGTCGGTCACGATGACGGTGCCCAGTATGGGGTCCTTCCCGCGGAGGAGGACTGTCTTAATGCCGAAGCCGGCGAAATAGAGGAAAGACGAGAGTTTCACGGGCCTGCCCCCTTTACCTGAGATATATCAGTGCTGATAGCGCTCCCTCAGCACCCTGTAGAGTTCCGCGTGGGTAGCGTTGTAGTAGGGGCTGACCCAGAATATGTCGAGAATGCCCAGAGTGAGGGCGGCGAGGAGGTACCAGCCGATGAAGGAAAGATCCAGCACGAAGGCCGCCCACTTGTGACCCATCATCATCTCGCTGGAGATATCCATGGCGCGCCTGGGCTCGATGTTGGGCTCCTCCGCGAGGATGTAGGGCACCATGCGGTAAGCGTAGCTCTTGACAATGCCCGGGATCACCAGCAGCAGGCTCCAAAGGAAGACGGAGAGGTCTACCCTGAACATGGTCGAAATGACGCCCCTGTAGTTTCCTTTAGAGAATCCCCAGCCGACCTCGTTGACCTGGGCAGGAGAATAGCTGTTCATGAAGAAGAAGCGCCTGCAGCCCACGGTGGCCGGGTTGCGCAGGAAGACAGTGACCACCACGCTGAGCACTATGCCTATGCCCGCGGCGCCGAGAAGCACCCCGCCTATGGCCATTTTGGTGCTGTCGGGGAGGGTGTCCCAGTGGAATATCATGTCAGGGATCTTGTCGCTGTTTTCTACGTTGATGTTCACCCTGCTTCCGGTGGCTCCGGCCAGGCCTCCGCTGATGAGCAGCAGTATCAGAGAGACCAGCACGCAGTAGAGGTAATTGGCGCGGAAGGCGATCTTCGCCCTGTCTTTCAATTCATATCTTGTCCACATGTGAAATAACTCCTTTGATAGTATGGATAATAGCCGCGCCGGCCCCGAAGAGCCGGCGCCCATCATTAAATATACCACAGACGGAGGGAAAAAGCAGGGTCATTCTATACGAAGCGACAGATATGATCTATAGCGATGTCCGAGAAGCCGTAGACCTCGGCCTTGGTCAGCCTGCCGTTCATAACCTCTATCATGATGCCGGCAAGCTCGGCTCCCATCTGCCTGTAGGTCTTCTCGCCCCTGATTATGGGGCTGAGATCCACGTCCATGTTGTCGTCCATCATCCTGAAGGTCCTCTCGTTGGCGGTCACCTTGAGCACCGGGACTATGGCGTTGCCGGTGGGAGTGCCGCGGCCTGTGGTGAAGACCACCAGGTTGCAGCCTCCCGCCACCATGGAGGTGACCGATGAGATGTCGTAGCCTGCGGTGTCCATGACCAGGGCGCCGGTCTTTTCAGGCCTTTCGGCCTGGGCCAGCACCTCGTTCACGGGCCTGGTCCCGCCCTTTCTTATGCAGCCCAAGGATTTCTCGTCCAGGGTGGAGAGGCCGCCCTTCTTGTTGCCCGGAGTAGGCTGTCCGGCCCTGCAGTCCTGGCCGGCCGCCGCTATGTGGGCCTCGTAATCGCGGCAGACCTCGATGACTTCGTTGTGTATCTTCGCGGTCGCACCTCTTCTCGCAACTATGTGCTCTCCCCCTATCCACTCGATGGATTCGCTGAGTATGGAGGACGCGCCCAGGTCCACCAGCAGGTCTGAGCACTCTCCCACGGCGGGGTTTGAGGCGAGGCCGCTGGTGGCGTCGGAACCTCCGCACTCTATGCCGAGAAGGAGGTCCGACATGGGGCAGAACTCCTTCCGCTGAAGCGATGCTTCGGCGGCGAAGTCCCTTGCAGCCCTCACGGCCTTCTCTATGGTCCTTAAGGTGCCGCCCTCCTCCTGTATCCCGAAGGACACGACGGGCTTTGAGGTCATCGCCTGTATTTTCTCCCGCAGCTCCCTGTGGCCCACGGTCTCGCAGCCGAGGCCTATGATCACCACCGCGTATACGTTGGGATTCAGGGCGAAGCCGGTCAGTATCTTCTGCGACATCGCGGTGTTTTCGGCGACGTCGGAGCAGCCGGTGTTGAAGACTATGTTGACCGCTCCCTTGACCTGGGAGGCCGCTATCCTGCAGCTCTCGCTGGCGCAGGAGCAGGAGGGAAGCACCAGCACGTGGTTCCTTATGCCCGCTCTGCCCTCTTTCCTTTTATATCCCCAAAAGCCTATCTCGCCGGTCTTTGGATCCCTTGAAATATCAAGGCCTGACAGGGCTTTTTCGGCGCCCTCCCTGCTGCCTTTTGCGCCTCCGCCGCGGTATTCTCCCCCGTCCTTCGGCCTTCCCTCTTCGTCAAGGGGTATGAGCTCGCTTTCGTAATCTCTGGGACCTGCGAAAATGTTTTCGTGGTCGGCGAGACAGCCCGCTGCGATGGCCCGGACCGCTTTTCCTATCACTTCGCCGTACTTTACGACATCCTCCCCTTCGGCGATATCCCTTAAGGCGATCTTGTGGCAGGCGGGTATGGCCTCGGCTGCCCTAATGCCGAGGGTATCGCCCCCCTCTCCTAGCATAAATACCTCTACGCCCGCTGCAACATCCTCTACGCAGGTCGCCACATTGTCTTTTGCGTCCATCAAAAGAGCGTTGATCTTCATTTCGTCCTCCATAAAGTCCGGGCATGCCGGGCCGTTCTTCATATTTACACTTCTTCCATATATTATATACGAAGCGCGAAGCGGGCCGCAAGCCCCGCAGGGCCTCTTAAGCATCTTGCAAAATGCGCCCTTCTGGTTTACGATGGTAAAAAAGGAGGAATTGAGTTTATGAACCCGAACAACATAATCGATTTTCGCAGCGATACCGTTTCCCACCCCACTCAGGCCATGAGAGAGGCCATGTACAAGGCCCCCGTGGGCGATGACGTCTACATGGACGACCCGACCACCAACCGCCTCGAGCAGCTGGCCGCCGAGATGCTGGGAATGGAAGCCGCCCTCTTCGTGCCCTCCGGCACCATGGGCAACCAGCTGGCCCTCATGACCCACACCCGCAAGGGCGACGAGGCCATAGTCAGCATCAACAGCCACATCTTCGAGCACGAAGTGGGAGCCGCCGCCGTGCTTTCGAGCCTCAACCTCAAGCCCCTCACCTTTAAAGACACCATTCCCGACCCGAAGCAGATCGAAGAGCGCATATGGTCGGGAGACATACACGAGCCCCCCACCAGCCTCATCTGCCTTGAAAACGCCCTGGCCAACGGCAGGGTCGTGCCCCTTGAGACCATGAAGGAGATCTGCGAGATGGCCCACGCCCACGGCATTCCCGTCCATCTGGACGGAGCAAGGCTCTTCAACGCGGCGACTGCCCTGGGCGTCGAAGCGAAGGAGATAGCGGCCTGTGTCGACAGCCTCTCCTGCTGCCTCTCCAAGGGCCTCTGCGCCCCAATAGGCGCCATGCTCTGCGGAAGCAAAGAATTTATTGCGAGAGCCAGAAAGAACCGCAAGATGCTGGGCGGAGGCATGCGCCAGACCGGCATACTGGCTGCGGCGGGCATCATAGCCCTCACCGACATGACCAGGCGCCTGGGAGAAGACCACGCCAACGCGAAGCTTTTAGCGAATCTCCTCGCCGAACTTCCCGACGTGACCGTCGATCCCGAAGCCGTCGAGATCAACATGGTATTCGCAAGCCTCAACTGGCCCAACATCGACAAGCTCTCGGCCTGGATGGAAGAAAAAGGGGTCATAATAAGAGGCAGCGGACCTTCCTTCCGCTTCGTCACCCACTACTGGATCAACGAAGAGGACATCAGACGGTTCGCCGCCCTTCTCAAAGAATTCAGAGGTATATACTGCTAAAGCCTAGATGTGCCTCATGAGGTATTTATAGTACTCCACCGCGGGGATCAGCGTGTTCAAAGCGACGTACTCGTTTACGCCGTGTATGGACTTGAGCTGGTCCCTTTGCAGCGTAAAGGGAAGAAATCTCACACACTGATCGCAGACCCTGTCGAAGTACCTGGAGTCGGAGCCTCCGGTCATGATGTAGGGAGTCACTCCGTCGAGGCCGGGGATGGCGGCTTTTGCGGCCTCTTCAGCCAGGAGGAAGGCCCTGCCCCTGTGGTCTGTGATGCGCGATTCGACGCTCCTCTTGGTGACTTCAGTCGTTATGCCGAACTTTTTCGCGGCCTTTGTTATTGCGGCTATTGACCCATCCTGGCCCTGATGGTGGGAACACCTCATGTCTGCCGCGACCCAGGCCTGCCTGGGTATCACGTTGATGGCGTCTCCCCCGCCCGCCTGGGTGAAGGCGACGGTGGTGGCAAGCAGGGCTCCCACAGTGCCTCCGATCTTGGGATTGATGAATTCTATGGGTCTCTTAAGCTTTTCGGCCTTTTCTATGAGCTTGCCCTTCTTCCCCATGAAGGGCGCGAGGCGGGAAAACATCTCCCTCACCGTGTCCGAAAGCTCCACGTCGAAGACCTGACGGCTGTCCACGTAAGCCATGAACTTGCCCAGCCTCACCAGGGGGGAATCCTTCTCGGGGGTGGACGCATGGCCGCCCTCAGAAGTCGCGGTAAAGCGAAGCTCAACGACGCTCTTTTCGCCCACTCCTATCATGGCCAGGGTGCCTTTGGCCCCGGCTATGGGGTCCTTCACCACGTCTCCGCCCTCGTCGAAGACCATCTCGAAGCGCTGCCCCTTCTCCTTCAGCATGGACGAGATCACGTCTGCCCCGTGGCCCCTGATCTCCTCGTCGCAGCCGGTCTCGAAGTAAAAATCGCAGGGCGGGACGAAGCCCTCCTTCGCCAGCTCGTCGGCGGCCCTCAGCATGGCCCAGAGGCCTCCCTTGTCGTCGAGGGTGCCCCGGCCCCAGAGCTTTCCGTCAGCGATATCCCCGCTGAAGGGATCCTTTTCCCAGCCTTGGGGATCTGCGGGCACCACGTCGTGGTGGTTCATGAACATGACGGGAAGCCTGCTTTCATCGCTTCCCTTCCACTTCATCAGAAGGGACCCGTCGTGCTCGCTCACCTCGCATACCCTCTTAAGCTCGGGGAAGAGCTCCCACATCAGAGCGTGGAAGCGCTCGAAGTTCTCCTGCGGGCTTTTCGCCGCCGGCTCCGACACCGTCTCGATCCTTATCATGCTCCGCAGCTCTTCGGCGTAGCGCATCGTTCTTTCTTCGTCCATTTTCTGTAGCCTTTCGTTCTCGTTCGTCTTTCGGGCGTGATCTCATTTCATAAGCCGCCGCCCGGGCGAGACCTTGTTTCATATGCCCTTACTTAGGCGTGACCTAATTTCATATACCCACTACTTGGGCATGGTCTCGTTCAATTCGTCGAGCAGGTGTATTGTCCTGAACACCCTGCCGCAGCCGGGGCACTGCCAATCGCAGACGTTCTTCTTCGCCTTCTTGTGCAGCAGCTCCAGCTTTTCACCGCAGACGGGGCAGTCCGCCCCCTCGCCGGTCCAGAGTTTTTTCAGGAACCTGACGGCCTCGCCTCTGGCTTCGAAGCCCAGTTCATCCAGCGTTGTTTTCTTCATAGGTCCTCTCTGCAGGGCGTGTCCCTTAAGTCTGTAATCTATCATATCATTACTCCCGGCCGCTCTGCTCTTCTTCAGGGTCTTAAGGCGCCCCGAGCCAGGCCTTGAGCGGATCCAGGGCTTTAAGTTCTTCGGGCCCGAGCTCGTAATCACTCGCCAGCGAGAGATACTTAAGCACGTATTCTTCGGCGTTCTCGACCTCCGAGATGCCGGCGACCGGACCCTCGTCGAGCAGGGCTTCCATTATGCGGCCTATGGCGGCGAACTCTTCATTCGTGAGAGGGCCGTAAAGGCGCTCCGCGGCGCCTGCCTTCTCCCAGGCCGTGAGGGCTGAATAGGCGGGCATCACGTCATTGTCGACCCCGTTCAGCAGTATCCACTCCCTGATCTCGGGTGTCTCGGGTTTAAGCAGGTCCAGGGCATGTATCCTGCCCCAGCCGCGCACCTTACGCGCGAGGGCGAAGATCTCGGCGTTGCCGCCGTCCCAGCCCAGCATGTTGAGCACGGAGAAGAGGGTGAACTCGTCGCTGAGGCCCAGCGTTCTTATCACCTCTTTGGTCTGCCCGCTGTCCGGAACGAAGAGAGCCATCATTATGAGAGCGAATTTGACCGTCTCCCTGCCGCAGGATCCGATCATGAGTTCAAGCGCCGTTCTGTACAGATTGTCGGCGTCGATACTGTCCCTGCGGTCAAGGATGCAGTTCTGAAGGCCGCCGATCAGACCGGCGGCCCTGAAGGTCTTTCCCAGCTCGGCGAACGCCTCGTCAGCCTTGTAAAGATCGCCCTCCGCGGCAAAGCTGACAGCCCCGGCCATCAGCTCCGCGCCGGCCTCATCGAGGCTTTCTCCCGGCATGTGATAGAGCGCAATGCCGTCCCGTGCTCCGTCAGCAAACCTCAGCCCGGCGTCTTCCTCGGGCGGAAGGCTGAAGCCCTCCTCGAGCCTGCCGTCCTTCATGCCCTTAAGTATGCATTTATAAAGCGGGACCCTTTCGCTCATTTCTTTTCCTTATGCTTCATGGTCACATACAGCCACGCGCGTCCGCAGACATAGTCTCCTATCATCACCTTGCCGTCATAGCGCACCTTGAAATCGAATACCATGTCAAAGGTCTTGATCTCCAGCGAATAGTTGGGAGAGTCTTCTTTCGCGTTGCTGTAGTAAGCGCCGCCCTGCACGACGCCCGAGAAGGCGATGGTCGGCTTCTGCCAGGAGTCATCTTCCGTCCACCCGGTCTTCGGTATGTAGGTGCCGATCGGCATCACGACCTCGGTTCCGCTGATGTGGTATTGTTTTTCCGCATACACGCGAAACTCGTCCTCACGCTGAAAGATCATGAAATCTCCCGAATATGCGCGTATGTCGAGCTCGCAGCGGGTCCCCTGCTTAGAGTCCATCTCCGAATTCTGATCGAGCTCCACGTTCAGCGGCGCCCTGGACGACGTCTCCACCCGCGCCAGCGACCCCGCCTCGGTCTTCATGTATTTCATAAAAGTCATAGTGTTTAGCATGGTGTGTTCCTTTCCCGGGCAGCTTCGCCCTCCCCTAAAACGTTTTCCAGCAATTTGTCTTCAGGAAACCGGCAATGGTCTTTGGATCTTCACCTTCATAGTAATCCACCAGAAGCTTCTTGAACAGAGGGACATTCGCCTCGGGTATCACAAGAAAACCCCGGCCGTGGGCGATGAGAAAGTGATTGGCGAAGATCACCGCAGCCCGCTTGTTGCCGTCGAGAAAGACCTGGGTCTTCATGGTGTACAGGCATAGGCGTATCGCCTTGTCGATGTCTTCGGCGCCGGACCCGATTATCTCCTCGATCTCTTCTCTCACCACCGTTTCTATGGGCAGAGGCGGCACATACGACGTACCGCCTATGGTCACGGGCACCCCGCGAATGCGGCCTCCGTCCGCAAAAAAGCCCTCGTTCACGAGCCTCGCGATGTGGCAGAGAACGTAAAGATCGCTCCTCGCCTGAATGACGCCGGGGTCCAGGATGAACTCCCAGGCGTGCTTCAGGTTCAGTATCTTCTGGACGTCGGTCGCCGTCATGCCGCTGACCCTGCCGTTGTCTATGATCTCCTCGGTCTGGGGGAAGGACGTGGCCACCCCCTCGAGCACCGCCTGGTCATATATGTTGGACTTCATGTTCGCCCTGGCGAAATCCAGGTTCTGCACCACCCGGGGCGGCAGCTCGCCCTCAAGGTAGCCCTGGTCGGCCAGCCTTCTGTCCAGCTTTCTGATCTGCTTTTTCAGTTCTCTCGCTTCTCTGGTACCGCGCAGCAGCAGCTGATAGAGCTCGTCGGAATACGGGCCCACATAGGCCGAGGTCAGCTTGCTGCCGACGCGCTTTCTCGTATAAAGGTATTTCTGCCCTTTTACTTCTTTTATCTCGGGAGTGCCCTCATATGGTATCTGCGAGAGCCTCGCGTTCAGCTCCGCCCTTTCATTGAGAGCGGACCGTATCTCATCAAATTCCGACATAAGAACACCTCTGGTTAGGGAACATTTCACTTGGAATTATATATAAAAGTTCCCTAACCGTCAAGCAGTTAGGGAACTTTTATGGTCTATTGTAGGGAAATTGTTCCCTAATTCAATGGTTAACTATTCCTTTTTTCCATCTATTACTCCACATAATAATGAAAATCTCCAGTTTTTAATCTTTGCATTCTTTAGATTTATATCTTCATTATTTCCAAATGTTCACAGCATACTCAGCAAGCTTCTTTTGCCTTTCTTCTATCTCTGTTTTTCCCCATTTAAGACCTTACAAAACTAAAAAGGCTTCCGTTCGCTACAATGATAACGATAACAACCCTTTCTCCAATGACCGGAACAATACAGTTCTCTGCCACAACAATAAATAACAATTACTCCAAACCCGCACTTTGTTGTTATAAATTATATTCATAAGTAGCAGGGCATTCGTATCCGGAATCCACTTCCATTAGTTCTCTGATCTGATTTGGATAACAGCAGTAAATCGTCCGTTGAGTCTTGCCATTCCTCTTCTTATTGCAAATAAGAGCACAATAACGGCAATATCTGCAAGCCTTTTCTCCGAAGGGATGCAGTCCGAACTCCCCGGGCCTCCTCGGGCACATATACTCATCTCTCTTGTGTCCCTTTTCGCCGATATACTTTAATGTGTATGGCGATATCTTCCGCAACTCCTTTAAAGCGTCATTCAAATAGTCGAGCTTTGAGTAAAAGAGCTCGTCAATCGGGATTCCGTCCTTGAGATCGAGGTAATTATTCGCAATTACAAAGCGCTTCAGAGATTGTTTACCGTACTCGTCATGTACAGCCCACACGACCTTTGTTATCTCAAACTCGCCATTCCCTGAATCGTTCATACCGAAATTCAGCCACAAGGAAAAGGTCTTGTTATAATCGCTTATTTTAGGAGCATCATCGAAAATACGCATCGCCCAATTCCACTTGTACTTCTCACAGGAACTGTGGTCGATACATTCAATTCTTCCGCTGTTCCACTCTTCAGAAACATCGAAGACCCAAGCGATTCTGTATCCCAGAGCGTTAAACAAACTGTTTCTATCGTTAAACTCAGAAGCCGAAATGGGACTGTGCTGGAACTCGATAACGGTTTTGTTTATCAATATGTCAGCCCGGTGCTTCTGCCCCTTATATGTTACAACAACCTCTCTGTTTTCAGGGGGAAAACATGACTGCATACTCTTATGCCATTCAGACATATCATAATGCCAGGAATCAGTGCAATTCCCCTTTTTATGGGCAAAGTGCGGGACGTTAACGTCGCCGTGTCTGAATATAACCTGTTCTCCACATACAGGACAGAAGAAGTCGCTTTTAAGTTCTTCAAAAGCTACATCCCATGCATCTATTCTGTTGTTATCTTTATCAAGAGCGAACTCCATGATGTTTTAATTGCGTTTTACGATGGCCTTATAACGATTTGAAACTGACGTAATTGAGCCTAAAACTCTTCCCTCAGTATCCCTGCCAGCAGCTCGGCGGAGCGCTTCCAGCTGAAGCGGTCGAGAACGAGGCTGTTTGGGGCGGGGTCTTTCTGCATGATCTCGTCCATGCGTATGGGTTCGTATACGGAGGGATCGATGTACCAGACCGAGTCGCGGTAGACTTCGGGAAGAGATCCGGCGCTTGAGACTATGGCGCGGGCTCCGACGCTCATGGCTTCCATGGGCGGTATGCCGAAGCCTTCGCTGAAGGAGGGCTGAAGAAAAGCCTTGCAATTGCGCATCAGGGCCTTGCACTCGCCGTCGGAGAGGTAGCCGGTGTAGATCAGGTTGGCGGTGTCGCGGTCGTCTTCGGTCCTGCCGCCTCCGGTGACCACGAAGAACTCGCCGGGGTTCTGCCGGGCGGCTTCTTTGATCCAGCGTATGTTCTTGTAGGGGAACATGGAGCCAAGGGCGAAGAAGTAGCCCTTGGGGGTGAGGCCCAGGCGCGATACGGCGGTCTCGTCCTCTTCTACCCTCTCGTAGTGCTGCCAGCCGCAGGGGACTATCCTGAATCGGTCTTCAGGTATGCCGTAGGTCTCGGCGATCCGGCCTTTTGAGTACTCGCTGACGGTCATGAGCAGCCGGCACCTTTTGACGCAGTATTTGGTCTCGGCGGCGCGAAGCTCCGCCTTGAGGCGCTTCCTTCCCTTGTTGTCTTTAAGGGTCTCGAGGAATATGCAGTCGTGGAGGGTGTAGATGTCGGCGGGCTGGCCGGCGTGAAGGCCGAAGTTAAGGCTTATGCCACCCTGGCTTTTAGCGAGCCCGGGGAAGACCCTCATCTGCCACAGGGCCGCCCTGATGCCGCTGCCCCTGATCTCGTAATCGGCGCTCTCTTCGAGCAGTCTCTTAAAGCCCCGGCGGTTCGCTTCGAAGACGTCCTTAGGGTACAGTATGTGCACTCTCGGGCAGTCTTCCACTTCGTCGAGGCCCGCCAGGATCTCAAGGGCGTAGCGCTTTATGCCGAACACCTGCCCCGGGCCCAGATGGATGCCGTCTATGTATATCTCTTTTGCTTTCGTACTTTCTGCCATCTGCTTCTCCGCGCAAAGATGTTCAAAAGCCCTGCACCGAAAGGCTCGATGCAGGGCATGGATAAGAGTTCGGGGTAATGTCTTCCGAAAGACTCCGCCGTTTCGATACCGTCAATTATTCTCTTTTGATCCGAAGATGATCATCCCTATTCCGGCCAGACCCAGTATTGCCGCCATCGGTATCGCGAAGGCTTCGATAAACCTGACGATAAGGGTGATCGCGATGATACCCAGGACTGCGCCGAGGACCCCTCCGGAAAGCAGGCCGGCAGTAAATATGGCTATGCCCGCCGCGCCGATCACAATGCGCGGTATCGCAAAATGACCGTATGCCGATAAGGCTATCACTGCCGCGAATGCCAGTATCAGAACTCCGATTACTATGAAGAACAGATCTCCCGCGTCCGGTTTTTTCATCTTCAGGTATCTAAGGCTGACAAAAGGTCTTGGCTACTCGAATTCGATGGTCGCTACGGGCTTGGCCGAGAGGTCGTAGAGCACTCTGTTGACTCCGGGGACTTCGGCAAGTATCCTGTCGCGGATCTTGAAGAGAAGCTCGTAGGGGATCTCGGGCACGGTGGCGGCGGTGGCGTCGACGCTGTTGACGGCGCGGATTATGACCATCCAGTCGTCGGTGCGCCTGCCGTTCTTGATGCCGGTGGAGGTGAAGGGAGGCACCACGGTGAAGTACTGCCATACCTTGCCCTCAAGGCCCGCGGCGGCGAATTCCTCGCGCAGCACGGCGTCGGAGCCTCTGACTGCCTCGAGCCTGTCGCGGGTGATGGCGCCTACGCAGCGGACTCCCAGGCCGGGGCCGGGGAAGGGCTGGCGGTAGACCATGTTGTCGGGAAGGCCCAGTTCCTTGCCTACGCAGCGGACTTCGTCCTTGTAGAGAAGCTTTACCGGCTCGACCAGCTCAAATCTGGCGGCCAGGTCTTCGGGAAGGCCGCCCACATTGTGGTGGGCCTTGACTCCGGCTTCGCTCTCCAGTATGTCGGGGTATATGGTGCCCTGGGCGAGGAAGGCGACGCCCTCGAGCTTTCTTGCTTCTTCTGCGAATACGTCGATGAAGAGGGATCCTATTATCTTCCTCTTGGTCTCGGGATCGCTTACGCCTGCGAGAGCGTCAAGGAAGCGGTCGGTCGCGTCTACGTAAACCAGGTTGGAGCCCAGCTCTTTGCCGAAGACTTCGACAACCTGCTCGGGCTCTCCCTTGCGCAGAAGGCCGTGGTTCACGTGTACGCAGGTGAGCTGCTTTCCTATGGCCTTGATCAGAAGGGCGGCCACGACGGAGGAATCGACTCCGCCTGAGAGGGCGAGGAGCACCTTGCCGTCTCCCACCTGGGCCTTGATCTCAGCTATCTGCTCCTCGATGAAGGCCTTCGCCAGCTCGGGAGTGTTTATTCTTTTCATTTCGTCGGGGCGCTTGTTGCTGTCCATCGGGTCCTCCTATCCGAGCCTTACTTCCGCTGCCTTCTCGGGGAAGAAGTAGTTGTTGATGTCGTTGATGTTGTAGCCGCTGTAGTCGGAAAGGGCCTTGCCCTCTCTGAAGTAGCTGCAGATGAAGCGCTTGCCGTCAACGCTTACCCAATTCTCCTGGTCCCAGGTGAGGTAGCCGTCCTCATCGGTCTTCTTCTCGGCGAATACCAGGTCGACCTGGCGGTTTCCGTGCTGGATCAGCTCGACCAGTTCGGCCTTGCTCAGGTCCAGTTCTTCTTTCTTGATGATATCCTTTACAAGCATCTTTGCCTCCGTCTTAATGACTTAAAACAAGCGATATTTCAAGTCATTATATCAGTTCGCGCGTTCTTTTACAACTGAAAAGGCGGGCGCTTTTCGGCGCCCGCCCCGGTCTCGTTTAATACAGAGCCATGTCGCTCATTCTCTCGGGGGTCCCCTCGTAGATCTTTACGATCTCTTCGGGAGCGAACTTCTTGTTGATGACCACCGATACGACGAAATCGCCGAACCAGTTGTCGTCCATCACGTAGTAGCCGCCCTTGCCCATCTCTTCGCCGTAGCTGTTCTGGACCTTCCAGCGGTCGGGCTTTCCCTCGCTGTTAAGGTTCACGCCGCAAAAGGCCATGATATGGGTCCCTTTGATGTTCTTGTAGGCGATGTTGTCCTTCTTGGACATGGAGGCGACCTCGCAGCCCATCATCTCGTCCAGCAGGTACAGGTCTCTCGACATGTAGCCGTTGGCCTTGTTGGAGAGCTTGGCTACGTCGCAGCCCATGACCACCTGTTCGCCGCCCTTGAGCTGCTCTATGACCAGCTTCTTGATGGTCTCGACGTCGAGGTTGAGCATCACGTCGTGGCCCGGGGTCAGCTCGTCTCTGGTGACGTAGGTCTTGTTATAGGCGTACTTGTCGGAGGGGTGGCTTATGACGAACATGTAGTCGTCGTTATTGATGCCTATTACCTCGTCAAAGAATTTCTTCGGGGTGAGGCCCTCCATCAATACCCACGAACCGTCGGTCTTTTCATAACCGAAGTCGAAGGTCTTGGGAGGCTGTCCGACGAGCCTGCAGAGCATGCCGTAGATGTCGGCCAGCTCCTTCTCCTTGATCTCGTAGAGCCTGTCCTCGTCCGCCCCTTCCGCCCTGGCGTTCCTCATGTTGCGCACGGCGAGCCTGAGCTTAGCCGCAAGAAGCCTTGTCACGTAGCGGGTATCGCCGGAGACCTGGGCGTCGGGCATGGCGAACTTGGGCACTATGCCGTACTTGTCGAGTATGAAGGCGCAGGTGGTCCACTGGCCGTTGTCCATTATGGGGTTGCGGAGAGACCCTATGACCTTGGGGGAATCCAGGGGCTCGTCGATCATCTTGAGCGACCTGTTGAGGAAGCGGTTGCTCTTCTCCAGCTGGTCGTAGAAGTAGATGTAGTCCTCGGAGAGCTCGAAGCTTCTGTCCTTCATTTCGAGCTTCTCGATGGCGTGCTGGCGCACGTTGTTTAAGGATGCGAAAGCCCAGCATCTGAGGCTGGTGACCTGGTCGGTCACATTGCCGTCCCAGACGTCGACGGAGAAGCTGAAGGGCAGTTTTTTTATCGCCTCGAAGTTCATCAGGGCCAGCTGCACTCCGTTCTGTATGATGGCGTTGGAGACCGCATGGCCTAAGGCATCCTCTTCCCAGCGCTTTTCACAGGCTGCGAGGAAAGTGGCGTCGATGTCTTTTTTCATAGCGTTTACCTCCTACTGTGCCGGCTGTATAATGTGGCAGGCCACGAAGTGATCAGGCTCGATCTCCTTTAAGGCGGGAGGCTCCAGCTTGCACTGCTCGGTGGCGTGGGGGCACCTGGTGCAGAACTTGCAGCCCGCGGGCGCGTTGATGGGGCTGGGGATCTCGCCCTGCAGGTGGACCCTGTTCCTGAGCCAGCTGTGGTAGGGATCCGGCTCGGGTATGGCGGAGAAGAGAGCCTGGGTATAGGGATGCATGGGCTTGCCGTATATGCTCTTGTTGTCGCCCAGCTCAACCAGCGAACCCAGGTACATGACCGCTATCCTGTCGGATATGTGCCTTACCATGGAAAGGTCGTGGCTGATGAACATGTAGGTGAGGCCCAGCTCCTGCTGCAGCCTGGTGAGAAGGTTTACGACCTGGGCCTGTATGGACACGTCCAGGGCCGCTATGGGTTCGTCGCAGACTATGAAGCCCGGCTCTATGGCGAGGGCTCTGGCGATGCCTATCCTCTGGCGCTGTCCGCCCGAAAGCTCATGGGCAAAGCGGGAGGCGTAGTCGGTGGTGAGACCTACGTAGCCCAGCACCTGGTTGACCCTCTCTTCTCTTTCGGCCTTGCTCATGCTCTTGTAGTGAACGCTGAGGCCTTCGGAAACTATGGTGCCTATGGACATTCTGGGATCGAGGCAGGCGGCCGGATCCTGGAATATCATCTGGCAGTTCTTAGAGAAGGCCAGCTTCTCGTCGGCGTTGAATTCCGCGGTGTTCTTGCCCTTGTACAGTATCTCGCCCGAGGTGGGTTCGTATACTCCGAGGATGGTCCTGCCCACCGTGGTCTTGCCGCAGCCCGATTCGCCCACGACTCCGAAGGTCTCGCCTTCGTAGATCTTGAAGCTTACGTTTTCAACAGCCTTGACCACCTTGCCGCCTTTGGCGGGGAAATATTTTCTGAGATTGTTGACCTCAAAGAGCACTTTTCTGTCTTCCATTAGTCTTCACCTCCCGCGGCAGGGCTGTTGACCTTGGGGGCCATGCTGTGCTCGAGCCAGCAGGCCACGCTGTGGCTTTCGGTGAGCTGCACTTCCTGAGGCTTGACCTCTTTGCAGATCGGCATGCAGTAAACGCAGCGGTCGGCGAAGGGGCAGCCCTTGATGTCCATCATAAGGTCGGGAGGAGTTCCCTGTATCGAGTAGAGGGAGCCCTTCCTTTTGGACTGCTTGCTGGGCACCGAGTTGAGCAGAGCCCA
>JAEEGL011245933.1_pt1 | contig 16762 bp, 15 predicted proteins | sample 9134231 | NCBI WGS metagenome assembly JAEEGL01 (sample SAMN16246548, study PRJNA631951) | gut metagenome | biome: gut microbiome; feature: rumen; material: fiber-attached | host: Bos | place: Iran: Karaj | collected 2018-10
GGCCGCCAGTCCGTACTTCCAGCCGAACTGGCCGGCATATCCGACGAAAATGACCGCCGAGAAGCAAGACGTACCGAATGCGAATGCCGTAAGCCAGGAGCCGACATTGCGGCCTCCCAGGACAAAACCCTGCACATCAGATGCGGTGCGGCGGCAATAGATGCCGACCCCGATCATCACGGCAAAGAACAGGACGAGGAGGATACACTTTACTAACATGGCGTTAAAGTAAGAAAAATTATTGATTATCCAGTGAGATTGTGAAACAACCGGTAACGGCATCATACGCGCGAACGCGTTTCGTCCGGATTCAGTCGTTTCTTTTTTTCGCCCAGGTATTCGCCGAAACGACGGCTGCAACGGCAAGAACGGCCACGCAGGACAGGAAGATCGCGGCCGCCAGGTCAGCATTCCTCATCAGGAAAAGGAAGAACAGGGCGGCCAGGGCAAAATGGAAACAGGCGACAATCAGCCGAAGACGTCTGATATCATACTTCTTCCGCTTTTCGGGGGAAGAAGTGTTGTAACCGGCAATGAACCCGTCGCATCCGCCTCGGATATATGCGACCCCCATTAAGACCAGAAGAACGGCCAGAACAACAATCCAGATCATGCAAATCACAATTAATCAAATACAAATATAGATAATAAAGTCAAGAAAGGGACCGGCTGCACTTCTCGAAGAATAAGATCGACGGTTACTTCGACTTCGTCGTCCCTCCCCTGGAGGGCCTCTGGTGGTCGGAGACGGGTGAGGTGGATTACGCCCGGAAGGAAGACTTCCATTTCATCTCGATGATCCGGCTTCCGGATTTCGTGACGAAGGAAGATTTCTCCAGGGCCGGGTTCTTCCATTATGATGAGGGAAAATGCGTCCAGTGCATGCACGTCGGGTCCTATGACCTGGAGCCGCTGACCATCGGCAAAATGAAGGCGCTGGCGGCCCGGGAAGGCCTTTCCATCGCCATCGACGACAAGCGGATGCACCACGAGATCTATCTCTCCGATCCGAGGAAAACACCCGCAGACAAATTGAAAACCGTCATCCGCTATCCTGTGAAATGATGCGTTTACGTCGCATTGTGCATTTCTAGAATAGAATCCGTATATTTGACAACGTCATCATTCTTCTCATCTGATATGGAATAGTTCCCATGTGAAACCTGCAAGCTGCGCGCGCGGTATGACTTTCACAAGTACCAGTAGGCCATGACCTTCCTTCTTGAAGCCCTCGTCGCCTGCGCGCTCTTCACGCTGTTCGTGTTCCTGATGTCCCGGGACCCGGTGAAGACCCTCTTCAACTATCCTCCGGCCATCATCGAGCGCTGCAGGGCCCTCGGCTTGTTGGACGACGGCAGGTGCCGAAGTTTGTTACTTTCATGTATTTTACATAGTTTTACAGACGAAACCCAAGCGGACAGTGCTTCAAGCCGGAAGCACACGAGGAGAAAACGTTTATCTGAATCTTCAGGAAATGAGCGTCAATGCGTTTATGACGGGAGTCTTATCCTGTTTATTGTTATCGTTCTGCAGCCAGCCCCCCGAGCTTCCGAAGGGCAGCCTCACGGAATCCCTCCCCGACGATGCCTGGAACGTATCCCGGTGGATCTCCGCGGCGGATGCGCCTGTGGTATCGGGGACGGTATATGGAGACACCCGCTCCGCCGACGGATCCAGCTGGTTCGTTTCCTCGGTCAGGAACGAAGGCAGGGTTGTGTCGGCAAAGTGGATGACTGCCGGATTGGGAGTTTATGACCTTTTCGTGAACGGGAACCGCATCGGAAAAGAGATCCTGAAACCTGGCTTCACGCATTACGAGAAAACCAAGATTTCCTTTACCTACGATATAACGGACGCTTTCATCAAGGGCGCCGGAGCGGAAAACGTACTCTCGGCCCAGGTGACTCCCGGATGGTGGGCGGACAAGATCATAACGCCCGAAGGCCATGAAGGGATGAAAGGCAAGAAATGCGCCTTCCGGGGAGTGCTGGAACTTATCTTCAGTGACGGAAGCAGGAAGCTTTATGGTACAGATACGGAGAACTGGAAGGCGGGGATAGCCGGTCCGGTGAAGCATTCGTCCATCTTCGATGGCGAGGAATATGATGCAAGGGCGCTTCCGGGCTACGAAACGCCGGAGATGCTTTCGGTCCCCGAGGTGAATACCGAGTTCGAAGGGGAACTGGTCCCTGACTGCGGAGCGGAGGTGTATTACCGCGAAGACCTGACGCTCAGACCGGTTCACGCCTATGTATGGAAAACTGTCGAAGGCGGTTCCGGAGATGCTTACGGAAAGGTGGTCATCGACCGGGAATACAGGTACGGAGAACCGATGACAATCCATGCCGGAGAGAACCTGGTCGTCGATTTCGGGCAGAATTGCGCCGCCGTTCCGTCATTTGTGTTCAAAGCCGGGGAGGGTACCACCCTGACCTGTCTGCCCGGAGAGCTCCTGAACGATGGCAACGGAGAGAAGAGCCGCGGAATGGATGGCCCTGAGGGCAGCGTACACAGGGCCAACCTGCGGGCGTCAAGTCATACCGGAATCAGGGCGGCATATACTTTCGCGCATTCCAGAACCTACGTAAGCTACCGTCCGCGTTATACTTTTTTCGGTTACCGTTACGTCACCCTTTCGACGACGGATGACGTCACTATCAAAAGCATCGTGTCCGTTCCTGTCTCATCCATTACCAAAGAAGCTGAAACGGGCACCATCACGACCGGCAACAACCTTGTCAACAAGTTGATTTCCAACTCCCGGTGGGGGCAGCTGTCGAATTATCTCTCCGTACCCACCGACTGCCCCCAGAGAGACGAAAGGCTCGGTTGGATGGCCGACACCCAGGTCTTTGCCGAGGCGGGCGCCTACTTTGCCGATACCGACCGGTTCTTCCACAAGTGGCTGCGTGACGTGCGCGACAGCCAGAATGCAGGCGGAGGCTATCCGGGGGTCGCTCCCGTCGCACAGTATGGCTCGGGTTGCTGCTGGTGCGGCTGGGCGGATGCCGGAATCATCGTTCCGTGGACCGTATGGAAACAGTTCGGCGATGAATCGGTCGTGGATGAGTGCTGGGAATCGATGGAAAGGTTTATGGACCATATCGCCAGGGACAGATACGCCCATGAAGCTCACCGGGAAGAGAACTTGGATTCCCAATGTGCCGACTGGCTCAGTTATGAGCCGTTGGAATCCTGGAGCGGCAGGGCGTATGTCGACAAGAAGTATGTCATGGGAGGAATGGTCCTGCCAGAAACCTATGAGTATTGGAATTACCTGTGTGCCTGCTATTGGGCGATGGATGCCGGGATGATGGCCCAGATGGCGGAGGCGACCGGGAGGGACGCTTCGAAATATGAATTGATGGAAACGGAGGCCAGGTCATTCATCAAGTCCCGTTTCCTGACCTCCGGAGGAGAATTCAGGACCGCAATCCTGAATACGATGCAGACGCCCGCCCTGTTCGCGCTCAGGACCGGAGTGGTGGAAGGCAAGGCGAAAGAGGATCTGCTGGGCCGTCTTCGCAAGAACTTCGAAGACCACGGGAACTGCCTCCAGACCGGTTTCCTCGGCACGTCCATCCTGATGCAGACCCTCACGGAGAACGGCATGGCCGACATGGCCTACGAACTCCTTTTGCAAAGAAAGAATCCAAGCTGGCTCTATTCCGTGGACAACGGGGCCACCACCATCTGGGAGAGATGGGACAGCTACGGGAAAGACAAAGGGCTGAACGACGGAGGCATGAACAGTTTCAACCACTACGCCTATGGAGCCGTCTGCAAGTGGATATGGAATACAGTGGCAGGCATCGATTCGGATCCCGCCAAGCCCGGCTTCAAACATATCATCATGAAACCCGTACCCGACAAGAGGCTGGGCAGATTGGACGCCGAATACAGGTCGGCGGCCGGAATGATCAGGAGTTCCTGGAGATATGACGGGGACAAGTGGATATGGAACTTCACCGTTCCAGAAGGAGCGACCGCGACGGTCACCCTCCCCGGCGAGTCCGGATCCAAGGACTACGGAGCCGGTTCCTATAAGATCGAGAAATAACCGACTACTGCGGATTACGCTTGGCCACGGCAATGGCCAGCGCACCGCTGGCGCAACCCACGTCCAGGCAGCGGCTACCCTCCGGCAGTTTTACATATTCCGCTACGCCGTCGATGATCTGGCGGGACATCTGCCAACTCCCGTCATAGGAGAAAGCCCGGTGCATCTGCATCATCCAGACGGTCACCCCGGCCAAGAACAGGGTAAGGATCAGCAGGAGGATCTTCAACCAGCCGACGCCGATGGTCAGCGTCAGGCCGAGAACAACGGCCGTCCCTGCCGCGAGGCTCCATATCATGCCTTTTCGGCATCCAGTTCTTATAGTCCGGCTTCATTTCAATCCCTCCGTTTGTTTATTCAGCAACCGTTCTGCCAAACGCATGGCCAGGATGGCGACGGGAATGGTCAGGAGCAGGACGACAATGAGGGCGGGGATGTTGTTGATGACCGGAACCATCAGTTGGTCGTATCCGGCGGGCATTTCTTCGACGGCCGCGGCAAGGGATCCCTCCGTATCGAACCACCAGTGAGCGGTGTAGGCAAAGAAGGAGAAGGCAAATGGAATGAAACTCATGCGGATGCCCTTCCGCGTGTCATACCTGCAGAAATAACGGATGATTTCGGCCAGGACGGTCAGGACGACCGTGCCGATGATGTACGAGGTGTCAGCCTCGCCGGCTATCAGGAACAGGACGAACACGAACCCGTTCAGGAGAATCGCCGCTCCTGCACGACGGACCGCCGTGCAGGCCAGGAGATAGATGCATGCCGTCAGCAGGGGCAGGACCGCCCCGGCATATGCGTAACATGCCGGATGGATAATACCGCTCGAGGCGCCCAGAATGAATGTCGCAAGATAAGCGACCGCCAAAAGGGGAATCTTTACTAACCGTTTCATTTTCAATAAATATTATATACTCTCGAAACGCTCCCACATCTCTCCCCTGCGGTGCCTCACAAAGCGGAAGTCGCAGCAGTCACCGCCCTGGCAGAGAGTCCGGGTGCGGATGAAATCGATATGATGCAGGTTGCCGTAGTTGATGATGTCGCAGCGGCAGAACATGGGGCCGAAACGCTCCAGCACCCCGTGCTTGGAAAACTCGTATCGGTACAGGCACTCCAGCGTCTCGAAGTGATAGATGTCCTTCGGATCCTCCGGGTGCCAGACATACTTCCAACCCTTGCCCGAGCCATACTTGAAGCCCAGCGGAATGATCTTGCGCATTACAGGAAGGAAGAAAGGGATCCTGGACAACTTTTGAAAAGAAGCGGGCGTCAATGCCGCCCACATGTGGGTGGAGATGAGTTCAAAGGCTTCCTCCGGCGACTTGCCGTTCCGCTGGAGCACTTCGTCGATGGCAATGGTCGGAAGGATGTTGCAGAAGTGGCCGTAGTTTCCTTTGTCCTCGTAATCCCACTCTTCCTCAATAAGTTCTGCCATCCTGGAGAGGACATCCCGCTGAACGTCGGGGGCGAGTGTCCCATAAAGAACGGCGTACCGGCCGTTCATGATCATGTTCAAGGGTTTGTAGACTTTCTTCATTTTATGGCACCCCGTCGCTCATTCTCCTTGCAGACCTGGCGTTATCGGGTCGACAGCAAAGTTACGGTATCCGCTTCAAGCGTGAAATCCCCATTTATGGCGATTTGGAGGCGTTGAAACGCGGTTTTCCTCACCGGAAACGGCGATAGCTGTCCCCCCCTCGCCGCCCGCGTCGAGGGCACCCTTCGCATTTCTAAAACAGAATTCGTATATTTGACACAGTCATCATTCATCTCATCTGTTATGGAAAAGTACCCATGCGAAACCTGCAAGCTGCGCGCGCACTACAATAGGAATCCCAAGTCTCCGCTCGGAAGGATCTGGCGCTGGCACATCAACTTCTGCCCCGGCTGGAAGGCCTATTTCACCCATCAGGACGAAACGACCCAAGCTGAGCTGAGGGAGCAGTATGACTTTCACAAGTACCAGTAGGCCATGACCTTCCTTCTTGAAGCCCTCGTCGCCGGGCTCATCGTCATCCTGTAATCGATACGGAGCCGACTTCCGGTTTAAAGAACGGATGAGCAGTCAGCAGCCATCCGCCTCCCGGCCTCGAAGGCCTTCCGGAGGTCTTCCTCCCAGTGTCCGTCGCGCCATCTGCGCTTCGCTTCCTCCGAGAATCCGGCCAGCTCGAAGCGGTCGTAGTCCTTCACCTGGTACGTATTGTAGGCGATGATGCGCTCCGGCTTTCCAAGGGCTGACGCGATGCAATGCTCCATGGAGCCATAGCCGTTGTCGTTGTTCCGCTCGGGAGTTCCGTTCATGGTCTCGATCAGCACAACGGGCATGCGTTTGGGTGCCGTCATGCTGTAGTCGTTGTAGGAAAGCCAGGGGAAGGCAAGGCGCTCCAGGAAGGAACGCATCCGTCCGGTCACGTCACCGAAGTAGATCGGAGAGCCCAGCGCAAGACCGTCCGCCAGGGCGATCTCTTCCAGCACCGGCGCGAGCGCATCCTTGAATCTGCAAATATTCGACGCCTTCCCCTTTATCTTGCAAGCCATGCAAGACATACAGCCCTTGTAATCCAGGTCATACAGGCGCACGACCTTTACTTCGACTTCTTCCCCGGACGATCTCGCTCCTTCGGCAAATGCATGGAGCATTCCCGCCGTATTCATGTTCCGGCGCGGACCGCCGTCGATAATGATGATTTTCTTCATATGGCTTTCATGTTTGTTCTTTCTGCGATTCGCTGCTGCAGTCACGCCGATGAAACTTGCCGGCACCAACGACCGCTTTGAAGCCGTTGTATTCTAAACTTCGAAGCGGATCAAGCGTCTTGCTACCTCTTCCGGGTGATCGACAAGGAGTTGCCCGTGGCCCATTCCAGGGAACACCGCTACGTGAGTATCGGCGTGAATGGCGCACAGGTACCTGGCTTGCGCTTTGGCCACAAAGGCTTCTTTCGTCCCGTGCCAGTAGTGAATGTCGGGCCCTTGAATGGACTCCAACTTTTGTGTATAGACATCCTTGTATCCATCGCGCACGGCTTTTCCCTTGCCGGAAGGCCACACTTTTTTGCATTCATCCAGCAGGACATGGAAGTAATGGGAGCGGAAAACCCACCGCCAGAAACCGGTCCAGTGGTAGCAGGTCCAAACATTGAAGCTCTGATAGCAGCGCAACGGATCCACGAGCCACCTGGGAAGCGGCAGCAGTGGCGCGGCATCCAAAATGGCGTGGTCAATGACAATCTCATTGCGCTCTAAAATGCGGGAGAGGATTTTCCCGCCGAGCGACAGCCCGTAGGCGGCATCCAGGCGCCCTTCCAGATGCTCTTGCACGTATTGGATAACTTGCCCGGCTTGGTCGTCAACCGAAGTGAAGGCGGATTCCTTCCCAAGCAGGAAACCATCTATTCCCGTCGCTACAATATAGAACCGGTCTTTCAGCATGTCAATCAGCGGGAGGAAAATCTCATGAGATACCCCCAGCCCGGGAATCAGAAGCAAACGTGGATTCCCTTCGTCTCCGTACGTGTTGAAAGTCATTTCTTCATAATAATGGCCAACATCTCCTTTTGATGCTTGGCGATATCCTCTGCATTCCATTCCATATGAGCAGGTCTTTTCAATTTTCCATTGCGAATTGCCAAGTCGTTGTCTTTACACTTCTGCATCATAATCTTGAATTTCAAAGAGGCAACGCTTACTTGGTCTGTTTTGCCATCGCTGTAATGATCAAGTTTTGTTCTTGGATCCCAGTTTGAGCCGGAGCTGTTTGCTTCGGCGCCGATCATGGCGAAGTTGCCAAAGCAGTTGATGTCATCTGAGCTCGGAGATTCTCCTTCACCAGCCTTAGCCTGTGGATAATAGTGTTCCAAGGACTTACGGGTACGGGAGAAATAGAAATAGTTGAAGAAGTCCAACTCAAAACGACTGCAACCAAGATCCTCAAAGAAACGGATCCGTTCTGTTGACTCTATCTTTGTATCTTTACCACGTAACTCTTCAGCATATTTTTTCCACAATTTATAATCCGTATAGTTAAACACATACAGAGGGATATTGCATGATCCGTGCGGGTAAATACAATCGAAATCCCGGTCCTCGTTTTCTAATTCCATGTTCAGTTTCCGACCATTCAGAATCGATTCGTCGAAACTATTGGGCCTGGGCTGATTAATGTCGTTGAGCTTGTTTCTGTCGAGATACACATCAAAGAAATACTTATCAGCAAGCATTCTTAAGAACTCCAGATAATTCGTCAGATCATGATTCTCGAACAAGTGGAATAGACAATAGAACAGATAGTTCTTTCTTTGCCGAGCCGTAAAAGCGACTTCAAACATGGAAAGGAGCTGGACGACTTCATCCTGCTGTGGTGATTTATCCCCGTACAGTTCCTTCAAATAGGCCGCCTTTTTATCATTTTTATAATAACGCTGCAGTTTCCATGGATTCTCGATGGCTCTATCAGCACCATTCACGTGGTGTATTACATAGTTATCAAGAAAAAACTTCGCCCGAAGGAGGTTGTACGCAAAGTCCTTGACAAATTCCTTGTTAAGATCAATCTTCTCATACTCCTTAATCAGTTCTTTATCGTCAAGCGTAAAACTCAGAGGATTAAAACCATCTTCATTACGCAACCTGGTAATCTTCAAGACAATCAAGAGGAAATTCGGGAAGTCTGTTATAGGCTGGAAATGATCGTTTTTGTCTATTTTGTCGTTTGGGTCAATCTTCGTTACAGGAGAAGCCAGCAGCACGGAAATCTTTTGCTTGCCCGGGGATGAAGATGAAACCGCGCTTGAAGTCGGAAAGTTATCGAAAGACTCCAGACGAAAGCAATCCATTGCAGGGCCGAACACATCTGTCATCTCAGGGAGCTTCTGCTGAATATAGAAACCCATGTCACTACATGCCTCCCATATGCGGCTGAACTTCTCCATGGCGGCGGCGTCTCCTTCCAACGCCTTGCTTAGTTTGGCTTTGACAATTTCGTGCTTTTCCAGTTGCTCGCCACGGGAGTTCATAACTTCGAAATAGTGATTCAGATCCACATCCTTCGGCACACGATAATGGATGACATGTACCTTTTCCAAGAAAAAATCCTTGAAGTCATCTGCATTCTTTTCGCCAACAATCTCCTTGAGTGACTCCTCCGCATATTCAAAGCCTCTGCGGATGCCCTTATCGCTTTCATCACCAAACTCAGGCAACTTTTCTATCGTAGCTGCCGATACTTTTCTGGCGGAATAAGTGAGACGATTGGGAATCACTTCCACTCCCAAAGCCTTCAGGATAATATAGATTGTTGTCAGTCGCTGTTGACCGTCGATAACCTCATAGATATTCTCATCACGTTTATAAGTCACAAGAGTGCCGATATAATAAACGGCTTTATCCATCGAATCGTATACATCCTTTATCAAGGCGCGAATCTCTTCACGTCCCCACGCATAATTCCGCTGGTAGATCGGTATCTTGTACAATATGGATGCCCCGTTGTTCAGCAGATATATGTCTCTGATCGAAAGATCTTCAAGTATATTTTTCAAATCACCCATTGCCATCATTATTTAAAGAAACCATTCATTTGGAAGAAATACAGATAGTTTTGATATACACCATCTTTATGATCCTTAAGATTCTCCAATGTTTTGTCATCGCCGCCAAACTCCTTGCATTTCTTCGCCTGCTTATCATTTATGTTTTTGGGGGGAAGAGGATTGAGCATATCAGCCAAAGAACTCAACAAAGAGGCAGGTGTATCTTGTTTTGCAATCAGTTTATACATATTGAACGCGTTGATTATATTGCTCCGTCCCATAATGTAATTCTGAGCAGACAGCCATCCGAGATTCTCGTATTGCGCTCGCAATGAATAGGCCCAAATAAAAGCGTAGATGACAAATTGTTCAAACAGTTCCAAGTCTGCCTTTGTCGGATATGTTTCCGGACAGAATCGATCAACGTATAGAAGAAGAGAGGTGTCAAACATCAGACGTGCTATGCCATTCCCCCTGCCTGTTTTGAAATACCGGTCCAATGTTTTAACGATAATGTTGTCGCTGATATAGAATCCCTCAAACTTATTGTTATTCCGGATATCTTTGAGTATGGCATAATAGTGCTTTGTATATTCAAAGAAGGGTTTGCCGGCGATGATCGGGGTGTCCAATTGGAAGGCATTCACATTCCGGGTACCGGAAACAAAAGGCATCGCAGATGAGTTTACCATATCTGCATAGCAATAGGCGCTCTTGTAGAATTGGGCGAAAGGCGTTCTTGCAGACCGCGTAATACCTTTGAACAAATGGATGTTTTGTTCATTCAAAATACCTGCCCTGTCGCCTCTGACCCATTCTTTGATGCGATACAAGTAATTACCGAAGAAATCAGCCAGATCGTCTTGTGGAACATGTTCCCAATCCTTTACGATCGCCTCGGTTTCATCCTCACCGACATCATTCATCTCGCGAAGATGAAATGCTTTCAACAGATCATGAGGATAAAGGGACTTGCCTCGTGCATTTTGAGAGTCGAAAAACTGAAATGCTTCTGACTCATCGTCTGTGATCACGACAATCAACTCGCACCGGTTTTCGATATAAACCTTGAGACGCTCCATCTCCCGTTGGTGTTCCACAGCCGTATCGACGTCTTTCGATTGTAATCCGACCCTTCGGTAAAGTGCATTATAGTTGTTGGCGATATTATGGTTATTGTGTTCATTGTCATATATTTCCTGATCCAGGAAAAAAATGTTCTTTTCTCCCAATGCAGTCAGAAGCAGGGAGAAAGTAATGATACGTTGCTGCCCATCGACAATATCATATTGATTATTATTTTTTTCGTGAAGGATAAGCGTACCTACCCTGTATTTTTCTTTATTGCTATTCTTGGCATCGATAATGTCATCGAGCAATTGTATGGCATTGCGGGCTGTCCACTTGTATGGGCGCTGATATACAGGCACACAGAGGTTCACGTTTTTGATTGGATTCCCGCCATTGGTCATGGTCTGCCGAAGAAGCAGATCACCAATGGTCGTTACTGATAATATCAAATGATTCATGTCGGCAGTTATTGCGTTGGTTTTCAAGTTAATCTTTCTCACATGATTCCTTAAATATACTCATTTGCGGATAAAAAACCGCGAATCCTGCGGATTTTTTCCGCCAACATCGCCCTTGAGACTCCGTAAAGAGCAAAGGCTGGGGCCGCTGCCGCTTCATCCGTCCCAGACGGAGACGGAGAGCAACGAACAATATGTGTTCCGGTGCCGGCTGGCTCCCACATTCGATTTCAAGCAGGAGAGATAACCGCGCCGGAAAATGATTATCTTTGAGGCATGGAATACCTTTCAAAGCAACGGTACGACGAGATTGCTGCCGAGTTGAAGCATCTTGTCAACGTGGTTTACCCCAAGGTGAAGGACGACCTCGCGGAGGCCCGCGCCCAGGGCGACCTGAGCGAGAATGCGGGATACCGCGAAGCCAGACGGATCCAGGCGAAGGCCATCAGCCGCATCCGCTTCCTGCAGAAAGTACTGGAGCATTCACGCGTGATCGACCCGGACAACCTTCCCAAAGACAGGGTCAGCCTTCTGAGCCGGGTCGAATTCACGAACCTCGCGACGAACACCCGCATGCAATTCGAGATCGTCAGCCCCCACGAGATGGACCTCGAGGCCGGCAAGATCTCGCTGAACTCCCCGATCGGCGCCGCCTTGATGGGCAAGAAAGTCGGCGAAATCGCAGAAGCCCGGGTCCCCTCCGGAACCCTGCGCCTGCGGATCGAGCGCATCACGCGCGACTGAGGGCGCGAAGCGTGTCCGTGTCAATCTCCTTTGACATAGACGCGGCCGCCTTCGACCTTCTCGCCGGCGTTCCGGCCGAGCCATACTTCAAACCAACCCTCTTCCACGCGGAACTTCATGTCCTTGTCCCACATCGCGAAGCGGCGGTACGGAACTTCCAGTTCCACGACCTTGCTTTCGCCGGGCTTCAAGGTCACTCTCCCGAAGGCGACAAGCTCCTTGAGCGGCCGGGCCACCGAGGCCAGGACGTCATGCGAATAGACCTGCACCACTTCGTCGCCTTCCACCTCGCCGGTGTTGGTCACGGTCACCGACAGCTTGAGCGGTTCGCCCTTCTCCAGGCTTTCGGGCATCTGGAAGCCGCTGTATTCGAATGCCGTGTAACTCAGGCCATATCCGAAGGGCCACAAAGGGCTTCCGTCGTTTTCGATATAATCGTATCCCCGTCCGCTCGGTTTGACCGAGTAGTACATCGGATTCTGCCCGATGCTTCTGGACCAGCTGAAGGGAAGCCTTCCTCCGGGATTCTTCCTGCCGCTCAGGACATCGGCGATCGCCTGTCCCCCCTGTTCTCCGGGATACCACGCCTCCAGCACGGCGGAAACCCCGTCCACCCAGTCGGAGAGGTCGATCACCGCACCATTCTGAAGGACGACGACCACCGGCTTTCCCGTTGCGATGAGATCCCGTATCATGCGTTCCTGATCAATTTCGACTTCCATTTCCAGCTGATCCGAGATAACCGCCGCGCCCGTTTCGGAACGGTCCCGGACGAATTTGCCGGAGGGAAGATGGAAACTGCTGCGGTCACGGCCCTCTTCCTCCATGATAGAGGGGAAGAAAACCAGCACGTCACAGGACCTGGCCAGCGGATAGACATCCTGCCCGGCCTTGCCAAGGACAACCTCCGTCCGGTCATCGAACACATGCTTCAAGCCCTGGACGGGAGTGATGCCGTCTCCTTTCCATCCCTTTCTCGCCCCGCTGTAATCGCCAAGGGTCAGGACATCGGCCGCAGGGCCGAAGACGCCGATCCTCCGGACGTTCCCGGGCTTCAGGGGAAGGATTCCGTCATTTTTCAAAAGCGTCATCGACTTGCAGGCGGCTTCATACGCAAGGGCCCTGTGCGAGGGACAGCGCACGATTTCTTCCGCCTTGGCCGGATCGACAAACGGTTCGTCGAAAAGACCGAGCTGGAACTTGATGCGGAGCACACGCCTCACGCTTTCGTCCAGCGTCTTTTCGCTGATCTTCCCCTCCTCGACTAGCCGGAGCAGGTTCTCATTCGTATTGTGCAGCTGAACGTCAAGGCCGTTGTTGATGCACAACGCCAGTGCATCCTCATCCGTTTCAGCCATTCCGTGGCTCGAGTGGACAATGTCGACGGCTCCGTAATCGGAAACCACGATTCCCTTGAAACCCCATTCCTTTTTCAGGATCTCGTTGAGCAGACGGCCGTTGCAGCTGGACGGTATGCCGTCCACGGAATTGTAGGACGACATGATCCCCCGGGCGCCCCCTTCTTCCACACAGGCCCGGAACGGTTCCAGGAACACTTCCCGAAGCACCCGCCAGGAGGTCGGAGACGCAAACGAATCATGTCCCCCTTCCCCGTAATTGTCCACGAAATGCTTGGGAGTCGCCACCACGCCACCTTCTTCCAGCGCCTTGACATAGGCCACTCCCATCCTGGCGTTCAGCAGCACGTCCTCGCCATAGCTTTCCTGGGCCCTTCCCCAGCGCTGGTCCCGCGTGATGTTGACGACGGGCGCATAGACCTGACGGACACCGACGGCCCGCAGTTCCTTCGCAACGACCTGGCCGACGCGGTAGTACAGCACCTCATCGAAAGTGGCGCCCATGCCGATGCTCTGCGGGAAACAGGTCGCATTGCCCCATTGGGCACCGTGAAGCGCTTCCCCGTGTTCAAGCACCGGAATCCCCCACCGGTTGGATTCCATCGAACGCCGTACATCGTCGTTGATTGTCTCGGCGACCGACTTGGGATCGTTCGGCAAGTCTTCCTCGGGCAGAAAATGACCGGGATTGCGGACATGGCCCCGGGCATAATCCCGCTTGTCCCAATCATTCAGGAAAAGCAGCTGCGCGCTCACCTGGTCCACTTTCTCCTCCAGGGACATGCGTTTCAGCAGGTCTTCCACCCGTTTGTCGACAGGCTGGGACGGATCCCGGTAGTCCGCTTCCGGCCTCGAACAAGCCGCCGTCATCAGGGCGGACAGGGCGATGAATAAAAAAGCGATTCTGTTCATGGCTCGATTCTGTGGGATTCTCAAACGGGTCTGATCTATTTGGCGTGATAATAATAGTTGTACCGTCGCTCGGGTGCCGAATCGCCGTTCAGGAAAAACTCCCGGATGCTGTCCGCCTCCTGGATGTTGTCCGCCCAGTGGAAATAGAACGACGGCTTCTCTTTGTCCATACCGATGCCGTCCCGTGGAACGGCGATCTGCATCTGCGCACCCTCTACCCGGTACGGGCAGGATGAAATAGTCTTCCATCCGTTGTCGACACGCTGCTTCAAGGTCGTTTCGCCGTCGGACTTCACTTCCATGTTGACGACGTAGTCGTACCCTTCCCAACCGGTTTCCTTGTTTTTGTCCGCATCGATGTACAGGAGCATCCAGTTCCTGTCCTGCCACGAAGTGATGTCATCGCTCGTGCGGACATAAAAATAGAGGTTCCGCGCATCGTAAGTGACACGGGACTCGACGATGTCATTGCGGCCTGTATCGTTGGTGTAATGGGTCCCCTTGGGGGCGCCGGCGTTGTCGCGGCTCCGGAATTCCCCTTCATAATCGCGGAATACGGGCCTGACGCGTTCCCACTGCGCGAAGCCTTTTTGAAGATGGATGGTCTTGGATTTCGAGACGGCGCGCGGAGGATTCATTCCCTTGTATTTGCGGATGAAAGCGGCCAGCTGGTAATAAAAATTGTCCGAATACTGCGGATTCTCCTCCGGTTCGAAGTCCCGGTTGAACTCCTCGTTGAATTCATCCACGAAATAATAGGTGCCGACTTGTACCGGAACACCCCGGAATTTCATTTTGGCGTCCGCCAGCGCTTCAGACGCCGGCCAGGCTCCTGCCTTCCATTCATTCCAGCCCGTGATGCAGAGGATGGGCGGCTCGTAGCGGAACGCCTGTTCCGCCTGTTCTTCGAAGAAGAGACCGCGGCCCGTGTTCTGCGGATCGAGCAGCATGGCGTCGTAGGTTGGAGCGAAGGTCGTCGTCGAGCTGCCGCCGCCATACTTCATGATGCCCCAGATCGGCGCGCCGAGCCCCTTGGAGATGACCATCTGCTCCAGCCGGCCCTCGCTGTCATACGCAGGATGCGGCCCGCGCGGTTCCCGGGTGTAATTGTCGAAGAAACGCCAGCGTTCCTTGTCCTCCGCCCCGAAATCGGCCCACATCCTTCTCCAAGTGAATGCGTCGTTCAGTTCCTCGTTGGTCGGATGTTTTTCCGGCGAGAAGATGAGCGGCTTGCCTTCATAGATAAACCAGCAGTCGGCATATCGGCCATCCTTCACGAACATGTTGTAGTACGTCTCGAGATAGGAGTAGGGCTTGTCCTTCCCGACACCGTCGCGGCCCGAGTTGAAAAACGGCACCAGCCGCGGAGGATCGTACCCCCTCCGCCTGAAATCCTGGATCAACTCCAGAAACACCTTCAAAGCCTCCGTATCCCGCAGGTTGTTGGTGAAGTCGAGATACAGGAAGTCGATGCCCAGCAGGCAGAACAGGTTCAAGTGTTTCTGCAGCACATACCGGTCATCCGAACGGTAATAGCCCAGTTCCGGTTTCGCCCAATAATAATCGGCGTACTGCCAGTCCGTCCGGCCCGGATCCCTTTTGTTGGACTCCGTCACATTGTAGTCCCACTCTTCCTGGCTGTTGTTCCGGAGATCGCCATGCCAGAGCCAGTAGAACAATCCCACAAAATGGTTCTCCCGGACGCCTCCGGCTTCCTCATAGGAAGGAAGCGTGCGGCCCAGGGCATCCGTCGCCACCAGGTCATCGTCGAAGGAGGCGATCTGACGGGAGACCTGCCCGTCGTCCGGCCGTCCGGAAGACGCCTTCTCCACACAGGCATCCAGCAGCGCCGTTGCGGCAAGCAGGATGACGAATAAACGGATCGTGTTGATTTTCATGTTATTCCAGATGGTTATGTTCCTATTGACAATCCTTTCCACACAAATATACGAATCTTTGTCAATTCCTCTCCATCACTCAGGAAGCACGGACCGCGACTTGGCACAAAAAAAAGGAACGCACCGGCTCGGCGCGTTCCTGTCCGTAAGATGCGGGTTCCGTCACAGCGAAAGCGTCACGCTGATGTCGCCGCCGCCCGCCTTCAGGAAGGTCTTGAGGGCGTCCAGCGTGGAATAACGGATTTTCCCGAGCCGGGTGTAACTCCACGAGTTGCTGCCGTAGAACAGCACCACCTGGTTGCCGCTGTACAAGATGACGTCCCCGGGCTGGGTGGTCATCTGGGAATCGCTGGCGGGAAGCGAGCGGCCGAGCGCGCCGACCTTCTCGAAGCCGCCGTAATCGCGGGCCGTATAGGTAACGGGGGCTTTCCGCAGCGCGTCGACGAGCGCCCGTGTGGCGGCATTGTCTTCCAGGACGATCGGGAGCGAAGCCCCGGAGACGGTGATCTGGATCTGGTCCGGCATGGTCGTGTCTTCCTCTTCTTTTTCTTTTTGTTCCGCCGGGTCCGAAGGAACCGCGGCGGGTTGTTGTTCCACTTTGGCGCAGGAGAGCAGGACAAGGAGCAGGATCCCCGCCCCAAGTCCTGCCAGCAAGCTGAGAATCGTCTTCATCCTACTTCAGGTTTTCGTTGAAGAAGGCTTCCAGCCTGTCGTAAGGGATCAC
>JAEEGL013840293.1_pt1 | contig 16762 bp, 11 predicted proteins | sample 9134231 | NCBI WGS metagenome assembly JAEEGL01 (sample SAMN16246548, study PRJNA631951) | gut metagenome | biome: gut microbiome; feature: rumen; material: fiber-attached | host: Bos | place: Iran: Karaj | collected 2018-10
GAACAAGCGAACAAGTGACGAAGCAGTTTACATCATAAGAAAAGACGGATCTGTCATGGTGTGGAGATTGTCCGGAAACTACCTTTACAGCTTGTCTGTCAAGGTGGAAGTCCGGCCAATACTACCCTTGAAAGTCCGTCTGCTTATGATATGCGAGGAATGAAGAGAGCGGTCTTTTGAATCAGTGTCAAAAGACAAGCCTGCGATACGCCGTAGGGCAGCTTTTGATACGGATGAAAAAGATGTTACAAAGAAAGATGTAAAGACACCGCTTCTTCGCACCATCTTCAATTCATCGTGCATGCGATCATGATCATGAAATCTATTCCGTCTGAGATCGGATCTGCCTGAAGCAGATCATTAAATGAGGCATTGGGCTGGCTTCGGGAACCTTATATAAAGAAAAGACACTGATATGTATATCATCAGTGTCCTAAATAGGCGCTTGCGGGATGGCCCCGGGGGCAAATAATTCATTAATTCAATAATTGTTTATCCATAAATATTTTGACAAGTATTTCAAAAACATCATTGCAATCTAAATCATCTAGATACTGATTTTCATTTGCGCATATTTTGACATTATAAATCACGGCAATAATAGAGTCTTCTTTATCTTTTGCTTCATTATCGTTGTTAAGCATTGAATAAAATGCATCAAAAATACAACAATGTGTGTTTGTGCTGTATACAAGAAAATGATCTGAGTGATTAAATACTATCCAACGATTATCATCGCTTAAATAATAATCTTTTGTAAGTTCTGTAAATTGCCTTCTTAGAATAGGTATTTGAGCTGGACGATAATAAGCATCTTCTTCCATACAAGAATAATGCTTTTCATCAACATCTATATCACCATTTACATTGAATTTCATTTCTTGTGTCATTTATTCCCCTTTCTAAAGAATGATACCTAATATAATCAGGATCAACCATAATAACTTTTTTATCATTTTCCATGATATAACGACTAATCCAAATGTCATGTAGTACAGTATCTTTAATATAAACGAAAGAAAGAACACTTATAATTCCTCCCATTTAATACCTAAGTAGCATTAATAAAATGTCTCAGTAAAGTAGTCATCTTCATTTTCGTTCATATCTATTTTCTCTATTACAGAGTTAATAAAATCGTCTACACTATCTGTTATCAAGTTATCCCATTGACCTTTTTCGCGTATTTTATTAATAACCCTTTCCTTGTTTAGATTTGTTCCAAAACGTTCTTTCATAGTAGCAATTAGCTTATTAATAGTCATCTTTCCTTCTTTTTGAACAAGCCAAGAACAAATATCAACAAGATTTAATCTCTCACTATTGTAGGAAAGTATTGTATTCCCTGCTGTTCGCAATGAGTATATGTTTGGCTGTAACCTAATAATGCTCGTTAAGAACCATCTGTTTTCTTTAAGTTTGTTAAGATAATCCACCATTTTTTTGTCTGTGTTTCCACTTGATAAGCATTTATTCCATATGCTATGTCCGTTAAAGTACTCTTCATTAACCATCGAACTACACAGTCGCCCAATTTCTAAAATATCTTTTGTTGTTAAATTGTATATCTCATAAATCTTGCTCATTGACATGTAGATTTTGGGATTTACTTCAATATAACTCATGTCTTCTCTTAATCTTTCAATAAAGGAGCCAAACATTGATAATCCGTTAATTCTGGAGTCAATAAATGAAAGATCGACTACATCACAATTAAATATTTCTGTTTTAAAGTAATCAAAAACTGATCCATACTGAACTGGTAGCGCATATCCTGCAGGATACAATCTATATCCAATTCGTAATAGTGCTGCTGCATTCAAAGCGTCTGAAGAACTATGTGTACACACATCGTTAAACAATTCTTCTAAATCATCTATAAACCATATTTCTTTCTCTGAGAGTTTTGAAAGAAGTTTCGATTTATCTAAATCAGAAACTGTTTCAACATCCGAATAATACGTTCCATTTATTAGATATGTAGCAACGTAATTTGACAGATTTGCTTGAGCAGAAGTCATTCTAGTGCCATATCTTTCCTCGTATGATTTATACAGTTCTAAATAAGATACCGGCGATAACTCTTTCATTAATTTGATTAATTGGTTTTCTTCTGACCCATCACCAAATATCAGTGTTGGAACTCTTCTAAAAACGAGTCTGTTCTTTTTATGTATCAGATTTCTATGGCCTTTTAGTACATAGAACAATTCGTAACCATCTCGAATATCATAATCATCCATCAAATCATTGTTATTTCTATATATCAATTCAGATGAAATGACCTGGTTTTTATAAATACTAAAATCTATCTGTTTTATGAAATCTTTGCCATCAATATTTAAATATCTTAATTTGTTTTCTTTGTTGTATACAATGTTTTCAGCATTTCTAGTATGATTTACAACCGTTCTAATGTTAATTGCTAATTTGTTTGTGTCATATCCATTTTCTATTAAGTACTCAGAGTATTTTTTCTCAAATTCATCAATAGATAATGGATTGTCACTTTCCAATAAAACACGATAAACAACATCTGTTTTTGTAGCGCTTTTAATTCTTGATTGCTTTTCTTTTTTTTCACAATAATCTGATATCTCGTTTAGAAATGGACCAATGTATTTATTCACATTTTCTTGGCATAATACCTTATTGCCATGATGATGCTTTACAGATAAGTAGTTATAACAAACGATTCCAGCTTCCGGAAACATTTCACAAAAATCCGTTTCCGTTAAATCGAAGAAGGAAAACGGTGAAAGAAATGTCTCCTCAAAACAATCTCTAATAGATGATGTAAATTTAGCTACAATCTGTCTGACTCTTTCCCTAGATAAATCATATAAGTCTGCAATTTCTTGTAGTGTTTTATTTTCTTTTAACCTGAGAGTTATCATCTCTTTTTTTCTTTCATCATCTTGGTAATTATCTAAATAGTCAAGAACTCTCGGCTTATTAATTATGAATAGATCATTAACAGATACAAGAAGATTATGCTTTAATACGTTTGTTATTATCGATGTATACATTTCCAATTCAAAACGTTCAAGCTCGCCATAAAATACTCTTTTTTCAATTACTCCATTATCCGACATTTCTTCCAAGAAATGCTTAATACTACATAGAAAATCAGCATTGTTAAAAAGAGTATCAATAATACTTGATGGATTTGAAATAATACTGGTTATATCAACATCTTCGTCTAAGCAGATTTTTATAAGGCTATCAACATCTAAATGACATATCGGATATATTAAATTGCATAACTTTTCATATAAATCATGATTCTCGATATCATTAAACTCTTCATACATATCTGCATAAGAAAAGTTAGATTGGACAATCCAATTCGAAAGCGCTTCTTTTATTTCTTTTCTCGATTGTTTTCCAAGATTTCTTATTCTATTCAAGTCTTCATCCTTCAATTGAATAAGTTGAGCTAAATTTTCGATATTTGCTCTTTTCAGACAATTGAACGATCTGACTGACAATTCTAATTCTGATATCGAATGTAATGATAACTTGTTCAAGAAAGAAGACGAATATCTATCGGCATTATTAACCATAACAGAAACAGAATTGTATTTCTCTTTAAATAATGGATTTTTTATTAAATCATCCTGAAACTTCATTATTTCATCTATGGTTATTCTCCCTATAGATCTCACTCGTGATAATGATTCAGCTGATACATTTAATACTTGATAAACACGATCGATTCCTAAAGTATGAAGAGCTCTATTTGCTCTTGTCGAAAGCGGTATAGAGTCAATTGGGTATATAAAAATATCATTTTGTTCTGGTAATTCATCATTATTCGTCGGAACGCTATCACTATCAGAATCGCTGTGTTTATTCATTATTGTGTAATAATCAATAAAGCTAGTAATTTCTTTAAATGATTTTCTACCAATATTTCTCTGCTTTAAGATCCATTCCGGATCTGTATTCAAAAGATCTTCAACAGTGTGAATTCCTGCCCTGTGTAATGCATTCTGCGATCTAATTGAAAGGCCAATTGTGTCTATACTCGTACTCATAAGACATATAATTTATTGGAGCTAGTATTCTGGTGTAAATAATTGGCTATCGTCTTGTTTATTTGCTTCAACATCAATTAAGTTACGTTGATCATAGATTGTTTTATATGCATAATCAACCGCGTCATCTTGTCCAATAGATGCTGTTGAAGAAAAGTTATCATACAATATCTCTATCCCCCCATATACATAGGAATTAAATAGCTCTAATGCTTCTTCCATCGTTTCAATTTCTTCTTGGCTAATTGGAGGAACAGCTTTTTCATCATATTTATCTCTAAATCTAAAACAAATATTCAGCTTATCTTCTTGAGACCAATTGTGAGATTCGTCTGAGAGGATTACAGTTTTGAATAACTCGTTGCATTTTATACGCTCAGTATTAAAAGCGTCTGCATAAATCCTGGCTCGATCTGTAGATGAGGTTCTAGAAGATCTTCTGTTATATAAGCACCCTATCGCTGCAGCAGCCATATAAACATCAATATAACGATCAAACGCCTTAACTTCATTTACTAAGTATTTTAATTGTGTGGCATGATTACCATAGATTTCATAATCGTTTTCAAACATACTTTTTCTCCTTTCTTATTGAACAATTTCCGTAAAGGATTCTGTTATTTTTTTCAATTTACATTGTTTTCCAATCTTTGAAGACAATACTTGTTCAGCATATTGCCAGTCTTTTTCCATTACAAACATTATTACTTGATTAGCCACCTCTGGTAAAACGCTTGAAATGTTTTTGATATGGGTCTCATCAGCATTAGAAAATGGAGCATCCATAACAAGTGGATATGCTTCGTTTTGCCAAGAAATAGAGTCTTGTGTGGTTTTTCCTAAAGTTGCTTTTTCTTTAGCTAATGAAATTAATCCTGAAATAAAGGCAAAATTCTTTACTCTTTTTAAACCCTCTGATTCTCCCGTTATTACTTCTTTTCCGTTAACCTGAGAGAACAGAGTAACCTCATAATTCTTGTCAATTTGTACTCTACGGCTTCCGTGATACATTTTCGAGAAAGTCTCGTTCACTTTTTCTTGGAGTTTCTCTCTCAACTCCTTTTCTTTTTCATCAAAAGTTTCATCTATCCAGTCGCAGATTTTTTCCGCATAAGCAATATAAGTAATTAACTTCTCGTTTCTCTCTGATGATCCAACAAGACTGTCCCTAACTTTCTCTGCCTCTTTGATTGCTTTTTCGCTAGCTCCAATATCTCTGTTACATCTTATTTTTTTATCATTCATTCTCTTAATCTCTGTTTTTATACGATTAAGATCAGCTTCATAGTTACTCATATCTTCTTTTCCAAAAATACTATCCTCAATTTTTGAAATCCGATCTTCTAAGTCAAATATGGTATTTCTTCTTTTTTGGATCTCCTTATATTTTGATTCTATTGTTGGATAAAACTGAGAACTGTTCTTTTTATCGTTTTGTATGAGCTGCTTATAATTGTTTATTGCGGAACCAATATTCTCAGGAGGAAGATATTTGAGCTCTTCCAGTATATGCATATAAACATCATTCCCGGCTTTGCCTTCTTCGTCCACTACTATCTCTGCTCCGCAGATGCACTTTCCTCTTTTGATAATATCTTGTATAGATGCAGAGGTCATATCGCTAATACCTCTATCATCTACATCGGCATCTCTCAAAAACTGCTCTGATTTATCAAATAGTGGCAACATAAAGTAATTTAAAGTTCCGTTATTATAGAATTCGAGGAATAGTTTATTACAATCTTGTAGCTCTTTCCTTTCGTTTATCAAACGTGATTCTAAGTCTTGTTTCTGCTTTTGCAATTCTGCTGTGTTTTGATTGTCTCTTAATATGTCGTCGATTTTTTCCTTCTGTGCATTTAAAGAATTCAATTCTTTATCTGCTTCGGCTATTTCTTTTTCGAGTGCTTCGATATTCTCCGTTTCTTTATTAATTATCTCTTCAGCTTCTCTTGCCTTATCGTTACCCGCTGTATCTAAATCTCCATACCACGAACCGATAGTTGTTGTTTTTGATGATTTATGTCCAAGATGATCTCTAGCGTTTTTAACAGCGGTTAAACCTAAAAGGCCCCTTACTTCTTCTGCAAGATTTGTTGTTCCAATGTCAGATACGCGTTCTGTATCAAAGAAGAAGTATTTAGATAGTGATTCCGGAAGGATGCTATAAATAACATTTTGTTCTTCACTTTCCCTCACGGATTTTGTTATTCCATTTTCTTTATATGTAACAGATAATTCACTTGCTAGTGCGGTCCAATCATTATAAGCCCTGTCAATGTAAGGTTGGCTTCTTCTAATAACATATTCTTTATTCTCGTGATCAAGCACCACTTCAACAAATACTTCGCACTTTTGCTGCTTTCCTGCTTGTTCATCAGCAACTTCCAAATTCAGTACAAAATCTGGATTGCTTTCCTTCGGAAAAACAACAAAATTATAAAAACACCAATTAAATGCCTGGAGTATGGTTGTTTTGCCAAAGGTATTATCTCCTAGCATGACAGTGACGTTCTTTTCTGCATCACACGAAAAATCAAGCGACTGTTTTCCTTTGAACTGACGGAAATTATTAAGAGTAATAGATTTGATTATCATAATTGTTTCTCTCCACTAAACATTGTTTTCTACAATTTTTCTTATTGCTTTAACCATCTCTGTTTTTGTCAGTTTTCCGGTTTTAAGGTTATCTCTTTCCGCGTTGACAATTAACCTTTTCATTATCGATAATTTCTTCTCATCGATTGGCACTTTTTTGATTTCATCAGATAGCATTTTCGTTTTCTCCTGGTTCTATTTCTTTTTCTGATATATTGAATAAATGTTTTAATTCAAATACAAGTTGTGTTGTTTCTGAAGGATTTTCTGCAATTTCAGCAAAATCAAGCATTCTAATTAGCTCTCTTCTAATCAGCCCCTTCGTAGACGATATTATTGATTCACTTTGACTGCTGCTGTCTCTATGATCGAAAGGAAGAGTTATAAAATCATATATTTCAGCATACTGTTTCCCTTTTGCTTTTCGTAGGACTCTACCCCTTCTTTGGATATATTCTTTGGGATTCGTGCTACTTGCGAGAATGAAGGCTTTTTTAATGTTTGGAATATTAACGCCTTCATCTAAGCATTTGATAGCAACGAGAGCTTGCAGTAAATCACCTTTTTCGAATTCTGCTCGTATCTTTGCTCTCTCTTCTGCTGTTTCTTCTGAAGTGAACTTTCCTAATCTTAATCCGACATCATCTCCAAGCATTTTCGCAACTACTTCGATTTGTCTTTTTCCATATGCAATATCTTCTTCATCAGCATCCTTATATGAGGTTGCTCCACAATATATCAACATATGTTTATCATCCTTAAAAGGTTGTATTGTACTCTTTAGTTTCAGTATTTTATCGCTTGTTCCTGCAATTATTCTAGACCGGATTATAAGCAATTGCTTTGCGCGTTCAGTCAAAACGGTTTTACCATTTTTAGAAGAACAAGCTTTAATTATTTGCTTAGTTAATTCGATATAATTCTCTAGTTCTTTGTCATTTAAATATGTTAGAACAGGATAGTAATAATATCTGGTGAGCATTCCATTTTCAATAGCATCCTTTAATGAATATTCGATACATTTTTCTCCAAAATACTCCTTTAAAACGCTAGTTCCCTCTTCATCATTGTGACGATCAATCGTGGCAGATAACGCCAATCTAAACGGGATGTTTTTTGGCAGTGTTTTTTGATAATTCTCAGATCCCATATTATGAGCTTCATCGACAACAAAAACCACATCATTAGATAACAAAGAGATCTGATCTTGAACAAACTTCGTAGCAAAAGATGCGTTTGTAGTTACAAAACAGAAAGAATTGATTATTTTCATGTTAAAAGATCGAATTGCTTGTTCTAATCTCTTTTTCCAATTCTTTTGTTTGCTTGAAGAATATCCAATTATTGGAGATAATCCAAACCTAACAATATCCTCTGTCCATTGCTCAACTAAATGCTGATACGGACATGTAATGATTATTCCTAACCTATCATTGTTATTTCTAAATAGGTTTTCTATACTGGCTAAGGCCGTTAATGTTTTTCCAGTACCAGTTGCCATATCATAAATGCCGGTATAGTTTTTCTTTTGCCATTCTGTAATAGCCTGTTCCTGATAATCTCTAATCTCAAAATCATTTGGTAGAAAGATATCTTTCGTTGGAGGAGAAGAGACTTCGTCAGTTTCATCATCCGTTCTTGCAAATCCTTCATTTGGCTTATATGAGAGCAATTTCTTTTTTACTGCTTCAGGAAATTCAATTGTCTTCAATCCTGGTTCGAAATCATTCCATATTGCATCGAATGCGGATTGCTTTTGAATTACTCTATCTGAATCAGTAGTCCACGAACAAAATACATCGAATGATTCATAATTCCCATGGAAAGCGTTCTCGCTTTCGTTCATAGATCCAGAAAAAGCAATTGAATTTCCAACAGAATCAGTCATGATGCCAACTTTTTCATGATACATTGACACATCACTGCCTGAAGAAAGAAAAGCTATTTTAATGTCCATAACGTTCTTGGCGATAAGTGTTGTAATAAAGGATAATTTTTCTTTATATTTGAAGTCGGCTGGATCTGTCAACTCTCTTAATAATGCGTTCTGAATGGTCTTTCTCACCTCGTACCCAGCTTTAATATCTCGAATATCATCTTCTGAAAGTTTCGGTGATGCAATTATTTGTATTCTCCCACCATTCTCAATTAGACCTTGAATGCCATTTGCAAGCTGGCACAAAGAAGAAGACGAAAAAAAGCCTACAGCTCTTTGATAAATAATAGATTCCATTAAAGCTGGGAGATAAAAATCTTTAACAACATCGTCTGACAATGAACGGTATTCTGTTTTAAATTGAATATCTTTTAAAGACATGTCTGCTCCATTTCAAAGCGTTGATAACGCATCACACAATTGATCTATTTCTTCGGTAGTCGTAAAAGCACCAATACTAATTCTAACGGTCCCATAATATTCTTTTGATTTAATAAAATCATGAATACCTGGGCAACAATGATATCCGGTCCTAACACAAATGCCATATTCATTATATAGTATGTTGCCAACATCTTCAGCAGTATAGCCCTCAACATTAATGCTAACGATTCCAAAAACACTATTCGTTGTCGGGACATAAACATGTATTTTATCCAAACACAAAAGACGTTTTATCAAATAGTCTGTCAGTTTTTTCTCATTCTCATAAACACTATGGGTTAGCAGCCAGTCAATGCTAGTGTTTAAGCCTGCAATAGCTACACTGTTCATACTTCCCGATTCATATCTCTCAAATCCATTCTCAGGCATTTTGACGTTTAATGAGTCCGATCCGGTCCCTCCGCTTTTAGAAATATTTAACCTGATATTACCGACATTAATAAAGCCAGCAATTCCAAATGATGCATAGAGCGATTTATGACCAGCAAACACAATAAAATCAACATATTTTGTTGAGGGGTTTATAATTCCATAACTCTGTGCACAGTCAAGAATGTTAATACAATTATATTTTACTGACTGTTCAAAAATAATGCCAACTGGCAATATGTATCCAGTAACATTGCTTATGTGGCTCAATATACATGCTTTTGGTTTGTATACTGAAAACATGTCACACATTTTTTCTTCATCTATTTCCCATGTCACCTCATCGAATGGTAATAGTCTTATGTTTATTCTTTCTTTTTCTTTTAAATTGTAGAGAGGCCGTATTACTGCGTTATGTTCAAATGGAGAAACGTAAACGTTGTCGCCTTCCTTTAGAACAAGTCCATTAATAATGATGTTTAACGCCTCTGTCGCCGATGATTCAAATGATACCGATTCTGATTCAAGATTAATAAAACTAGCAACTTTTGCTCTTGTGTTTTGGATTATGTCAGATACTTTTTTTGCTTCGTCATATGATCCCCTTCCAGAATTAAAAGCTAGGTTTCTATTTGCATCATCAAGCGCTTCATAAACACATTCTGGTTTCGGATAAGTTGTTGCTGCGTTATCTAAATAAATCATTACATTCTCCTACAGGTATTTCTTAAGTAGTGATGATAAAATAGCCACTAGTTCATCAGATGAAATACTCTCGCCAAATTCATCAATGACGCTTTCGATTCCGTTCTGGAATAGCGTCCCCATCTCACTTCTTTCACTATTACTAGCCTGATTCAATAAAGAATCAAGCGATGACTGTTTAGTATCAATTTTCTTTGAAGATGAAATATCTACAATAAAGGAATCGACCCTGTTTACCAATTCTCCTGATCTATCATCTGACCAATCCTCAATAAACAAACCAAGGCATGCATTTGCTAAATCGTTAATTGCTTCAGTATCATCAAAAGAAAGAGATTCAATCGTCCGGTATATTCCAGAATTAATTCCATTTAATACCGGTGTCTTATCACCTATTATTTCTTTTATGCAATTATTAAGGCCCATGTGAAGACTAGTCTTTTTATTTATGGTTAATCTGCTTTTCAATTCATCAATAATCATATTCTTGTATTTCTCAACACTTTCTTTCCAGTGATTGATAAATTTTAATAGTTCTTTTTCTGGAATCGAATACTTATTTGTCTTAAATATCTCTAATGGTTTTTCAAATACCAGTTCATATGGATTTAATGAGAATGACATGAAGCATTTTTTATACGCAGCTATACAGCCATTTATTCTAAGGGCACTGCTTTCATCTGAATTTCTAATAATAGTTGGCAATCCGATAAAAAACTTTCTTAGTTCATCACACAGTTTCTTATTATCAATTCTAAAATTTCCAGAAACGCTAGCATTTAATGCCTTTAACAAATTCTGCATATAATCGATCTGGGCAACGGATCCTTTAGATGATCTGATGAAATAATCACCATCTGAATAAACGGCTTTTACAAGGTTGCTTGCGTTAAGCTCAATCTCTTTGTTTTTTAAATATAAAATAATGTTATCCGACAATTCACTAATACATTCTGCAAGAAGAACAGCAAGAATGCCTTTTCTTATTCCGTATGGCTCAGAATTGTATTTTTCAATTAATCCACTTATTTCAAGTTTTTGTTTTTCAGAGCTTAAAATAGCTTGTTTTATTTCGTTAATGACATCTATTACATCGTCCTGATCTAACTTTTCTAAAACGCTTTTTTTGATAGTGGTCTCAGGGCTTGTCGGAGAATACTCAGTCTCTTTCTTTGCAAGTAAATCGTTTATGATGTTGTTTGCCGGTTTTTGATAAACGGATGATATAGAATTCTTGTTAATTAATTCATTATTAAAGATGATTTTTCTTGTATATATTCTTTCCATTTGATCAGAAAGTACGTCTTTAAACTCCTCCCCATTATCATCAAATGTGGATACATAACAAAAATCCTTATCAAAATAATTCGAAATAATCTTCTCTATGTTTTCCTTAACCTCTTCCAGGAGAAGTGCCAGTTCATTTTCCACAACCGCTTCGTTTCCACCTTTTTTGATGAGTTCTTGTATGGATACGTATCTGATAAGCTCTTCAAAAAGTATACTATCTATCTCTTTTTTTGGATATTTGAGGATCACTTTATTATCGTTAATCGACTTAATCCTAGCCTTTATTTGTTTATCTGTCATTTTTTGTCTTATTAAATTCAGGATATACCCATCTGCGGTTCCTTTCTCTTTGAACAATTCAAATGAAGACAGATTTAAAAGCTGTTCCTCTGTTATATATAGAACTCTATAAAAACGTGTTAATTTGTTTTGCTCGTTATATCTTCTTGGCAAAACATATTTATTTTTATTAATGTCATCTAATACCGTTTCAAAAGAGACAGAGCTTGCTTTCGTCTGGCTAATAACCTGAATTAAATCTTCAATTTCTCTACTATTGGTCGACGCAAAAGAAAGCAGATTATTGACTACATTCCTTCTAAGTAAGTGTTCTTCAACCAAATACATCAGTTTTGAAGACACAATATCAACCGGTTGCATTATGGCTCTACTTATGTTTTCATCATTAGCCGGCATATTATCCGGATCGTTTATCATCAAAATGATGGCCAAAGCTTTAATAATGCTTCTTTCAATCTTATCTTCAATTCTTGATAGAGTGCCTTCTGATCTATACCAGATATTTCTGATGGCATTCCCTTCTTCTCGCTTCAAAAGTGGACTGAAGTAGTCATATATTTTATCAACATTGAACAGTCCGTTGTCATTAGTCTGGATAAAGGAATTCAAACTGTTATCATCAACATCACAAATAAAAGTAAAAAGCGTTCTTTCATTTTGAGCTACTAATTCTGAAAGTTGAATTAATGAATAAACTGTTATTGGATTTAGTGGGAAGCAGCCAAAATAAAGATCGTTTGTATTAACATCTTTTTCAAATGGTTCAAATTCCTTAACAGAATCATAAAAATCCCTATGCCCTTCAATGAACTTTTTGATCTTTCCAGTTCCTTCTTCATTGTTTATAGCAGCAGATATAATCTGATAGTTTTCATTTAAGCTTCTGTTAAACTTAATCTCTTTAAACCTACCCTCTACAGTTTTGAAAGAATCCGCTCTTTCTGAGTTCTTATATAAAGAGAAACTCTTATGAGTTACACAACAAATATGAAGTTGTTCATCATTACTGCTTCTTGCTGCTAATTCAGCAAAATCCTGAATTATTTTTAAGTTTTTAGATGTAGAATCACTTGTTGATTCAAGGAATTTAGAAAATTCATCGAAGATAATGAGCATTCCTGTATAGCCATGTTTCTTTAGTTCACGATTAACCTCCGAATAAACATGTACAACATCATCATTAATCAATGGATTAAAAGGCATGCCATGGGTGACACAATTATACAAGGTAACGAACTGATTATAGGATTCAGAAGAGTAGTTCTTTAATCCCATTTCGATTTTTTCAAGAGTTGTACCGATCTCTTTTTGACACTTTAATAAAGTCTTTCTGCTGAAATCAGTATCTGAATTCCATTCTTTAATTAAATTGATACAAGTGCTATATGTTGTTTCCGGAATAACATCTGGTAGTTTTTCTCTTTTAATTGCTTCATTTAGCGAAAGCATGAAAGCCTGACTTAAATTATCATAATTTGAATTGATAATAACTGGTAGAAGCTTTTTATCATGATCATTCAAAATACGGATTTCACTCGCTAAATCAGAATCAATCTTTTCAATCCTTTCTAAAAGTTGCTTGTACGTTTTGGCGTTTGGATCCTGACTTATGATATATGACAGTACAAGCAGCAAGAATGATTTACCTTTTCCATATGGCCCAACTAATGTTGTCGCTCTATCTCCAGAATAGTTTATAGATTTTATATACCGCTTCAAAACATCGCAAATATCATTTGTTGGAATATACTCTTCTATTTTCTTTTCACTGTTTAAGTCCAGTTCTAGGTTAACCGAGGACTGAAAATTCTTGTTTATAAATATATAGTCTTTATACATTTTCAGATCCTCCGTATTGTTCCTCAAAAATATGATTCAATGATAACTGTTTCTCAAAATATACGGTATTCAAGCCAGCTGCTCTATTGATTGTTACTAATCCATTCTTCCTCATTTCATCCAAATATTGCAAATACATGTATTTATCAAGGTTAAAGATTCTGATCGGTGAATTGTACAACTCGATCGACTCCTCAATCTCGAATGGCTTTCCTTCATATGAAATTAAAAGCGAATAATATATGACTAAATAAGAAAGCGAAGAGTACGCAGGTTTAAGCTTCTTTATTTCGTCCTTATTCTTGCTTAATAGTTTTAATCTTGATAATGGACAAATGTAGTTTTCTTCTGGATTGTTATCCACATCTTCATTAACATAGGATTTCAAGAAAATACCAAAATCAGCATCAACATATTTTCTGTTAACGTTCTCGTCTTTTTCTTTAAACTGTGTCATCAAATAATCGACCATATCACTCTTGCTAAAGCTGCTAAACCTGGAATTAAACACTTCATTTGCTATCGGATTGTCTTCTTGATTCGTAGCCAAAAAATAATGTATAAAAAACCAAGAGAATTCATCATCAAGATACCTGTCATATTTAAATAACAGTTGAGCGAATTCCGTTAAATCACAATTTGGATACTTGATAATGTTTGCAGTCTTAAGCCAATATTTCAGACCTTTGACCATATTAGAACCAATGCCCAAATGTTCTATTCCATCGTTTTTATAGAATATGTTTATATTTTTCTCGTTTATAGTGTTGATTGCTTTTTCAAACCAACCCTCTCTTATATAGAAAGTTTCGTTTCTTTTTAATTTGATAATAGCCATTTTATAAATCTCCTTTTTTAACCCGGAGGACTTTTTTCATGTAGCATCCACCATCAAAATGTTTCACACATTCTATACAGCCAACACACATATCTTCGTTGATTGTGTATTTTACGGTATTATTGCTAACATTCCCTTTGCTCAAATTTATAACCTTTAATGCATTAAATCTACATACACTTTGGCAGTATCCGCAAGCAATACATGTTTGATATTTTGTTATTTGGTCGTTGAGCAGCTGCTCAGCTGTTTTCGTGTTGTTAAATTTGCTGTTCTTTTTCAGTAATGTAATCCTAAGTGTTGTGGATCCGACCCTTCCGCTTAGTTTCAGTAAAGGCATATCATCTGACCGATCTAAAACATAGACTTCATTCAGTCTCTTATTTCCTATCTCAAAATTCAGATTGCCAAATGGTTTAAACAACGTATATAAATCATCAGATATCGGTCTAGAAAGATCAAAATTATATGCATTATCTTCTAATACACAAGGTTTAAAACTGACAACAGCATTTTTAGAATAATCCAAGCCGTTTCCGCCTTGTCTTGCTTTCCACTTGCCATCATCAACATATTCTTTCCAATCTTCTTTGCCAACTTTCTTCGCAAAAGAATAAAGTAATTCTTTCCATTTCTTGTACTCATCCGGCATAAAAATGGATGATAGAAATTCGGACCAAGCGCTGTTGTTAGGACAACACCAGCAGCCAACACGCGAAAAGCCCTGTTTATATGCTTCATTGAACGGAAGATTATTGCTAAGGATATACAGCCATACATCAAAATCAAGCCAATCGATGATCGGAGAAGCGGATATTTGCTTAAGTATCTTGGAATTAGACGATTCCCTTTCGTATTTGCTTCTCGAAACAGATTCGGCTCTTCTTATTCCTTGAAAAGACAGGATCCTTTTTTTGTCATTGAATAGTTGTTCAATTTTCTTTGTAATAGATCCGGTCTTAAAAACAGTGCAGCACCATCTCAATACTCTACTTGGCGGACCAACCACTTCACACAAATTGTTAAAATCCTGATCCTTGTTTTTTGCAACCAGCATTGGAGTTGATGGATACTTTCTTCTGAAAGCATCAATATATGATTTGGATGTTGGGTATTCTAAAGTCGTGTCTCCATATATATGCATTATTTTTTCGTTACTTAATGCTTTCATAACTAGATTGCTAGTTACGGTGGAGTCCTTTCCGCCACTGAAAGAAACAAACATAGATGATAAATCAAAACCATCTGATATCTTCTTGATATAATGGCATGCTTCATCCGTAATTGAACTAAGCCTGTAATGGTTGATCTTCACAAACTGCTTTATATGATCACTTGCAACGTCATTCTCTTCATATGTTTTGTTCTCATGCATATACTCATTCATTATTCCGATGACATCGTCAGGATCCTTCTTTCTAAGATCTTGAAGATTCACTTTCACTTTTTCGCCATCAACCCAATAGAGGGAACTTGTAGTTGTCCATACCGCTTTACCAGCAAATGCCATAGGTTTACCAAGCAGCGTCTCTAAAAGCAATCTTTCCTTTGCAAAAACAGGTCTGATATCGGACCCTATCTTTTTACATTTTGAATGGCACTCATTGCACTCTTCAGAAAAAGAAGGAGCATTACAATGTTCACAGTAGTATATTTCAGAACTTAATAGTTCTGTTCTACCACCACAAACAGGGCATACACTCGTTTCCGTTTCTAAATCATCGCATTTTTTACATATATATTTAATCAAGGTGTGGCTCCCCTGCCTCCTCGCATCTGGATGACAACTGTTGATTTCATTTTATCATATCCAGATGCAAAAGACATTTCACCCATATGGTATCAAAGTATTAGTCGGTATTTTAGTACAGGGAACTCACAAATATAAAAAAACGTTCACAAATGTGGGTTACACATAACGAATGTTCGAAAAGTACTTAATGTATGTTTTTGGACGCTAGCATTAGTGCTATTTATAGCGTTCACAAATCTAGACAAAGTTAACCTGTTTCAGGTTAACTTTTGTTCAGTATCTTCATTATGGATTCTGCTATATCTTCATCTATCTGGTCAAAGCATTTTTCGAATGCAACAGCAAGATCTCTTTTATATAGCGGAACGCCTTTCAGATCTATCTTGATCCGGATCTTTGAAACTTCTGCAGCATCTTCCAGGATCTGCCTGGGATATTCCTTAAGATGATAATAATCGGTCAGAATATCGATCCAGTTCTCCGGTATGGGCTTCTTGCCCTTTTCCACCATTGACAGGAAGTTTTTTGTGACACCCAAAACATCAGCCATATCCTGCTGGTTCTGGTGTCTTCTCGTTCTCAATACCCTGAGCTCCTCCCCGAATCTCGTATAATCTTTCTTCATCAATTTATTGTCCGTACATACACTA
>JAEEGL011259026.1_pt1 | contig 16761 bp, 13 predicted proteins | sample 9134231 | NCBI WGS metagenome assembly JAEEGL01 (sample SAMN16246548, study PRJNA631951) | gut metagenome | biome: gut microbiome; feature: rumen; material: fiber-attached | host: Bos | place: Iran: Karaj | collected 2018-10
CAGGTAGCCGGTATCGACGCGCAGCAGCGCCAGCTGGATGACCAGATTGCCAATGCCGACATCGTGGCGCCCATCAAGGGCACCGTGCTCGAGAAATACGTCGAGCAGGGCGAGTTTGTCTCCACCGGCAAACCGCTGTTCAAGATGGCCGACGTGGAGCGGATGTTCATCCGGGCCTATGTCACCTCGGCCCAGCTGCAGAACATCAAGGTGGGGCAGCCGTGCAAGGTGTTTGCCGACTATGGCGATGGCCAAAAGAAAGAATATCCCGGCACCATCACCTGGATTTCCAGCCGCTCGGAGTTCACCCCCAAGACCATCCTCACCGACGACGAGCGCGCCGACCTGGTCTATGCCGTCAAGATAGCCATCCAGAACGACGGCTATGTCAAGATAGGCATGTACGGGGAGGTGAAGTTCTAATCTACTGAAGAGGGAGTATCATAATGAGAACTGGTAGCATTCATCGAGCTTCGCTCGAGAAATTAAATAAAAATTATAAATAAAATTATAATAAAAATCAATTTTGTTTAATTTTTATACAAATTTTGTTTAATTTCTCGGCCGTTAGGCCGATTAAAAACCAGCGTTATTTATGACCGCCCTCATCTAGACTCTATAGAAAAATTGTCAACTCATGAATGCAATCGAGGTAAATAACGTGTCCAAGTCCTACGGGACGGTCAAGGCGCTCGACGGCGTGTCGTTCACGGTCGGCAAGGGCGAGGTGTTCGGCCTCATCGGCCCTGACGGAGCCGGCAAGACGACGCTCTACCGCATCCTGTGCACCCTGCTGCTGCCCGAGGGCGGCACGGCCACGGTCGATGGCTTTGACACCGTGCGGCAGATGACCGATATCCGCCGCAGGGTAGGGTACACGCCCGGCAAGTTTTCCCTCTATCAGGACTTGACGGTGCAGGAAAACCTGGAATTCTTTGCCACCCTGTTCGGTACCACCGTCGAGGCGGGCTATGACAGCATCAAGGCCATCTATAGCCAGATTGAGCGCTTCAAGGACCGCAAGGCGGGTGCCCTGTCGGGAGGCATGAAGCAGAAACTGGCCCTCTCGTGTGCCCTCGTGCACCAGCCCAGCGTGCTCTTCCTCGACGAGCCCACCACGGGCGTTGACCCGGTGAGCCGCAAGGAGTTCTGGGACATGCTTGGCGCCCTCAAGGAGCGCGGCATTACCATCGTGGCCTCGACTCCCTATCTCGACGAGGTGCGTCGCTGCGAGCGGGTGGCCTTTCTCGATCAGGGAAAGATACGCGGCATCGGCACGCCCGACGACATCTTGACCCGCTTTGCCGACATTTTCAACCCGCCGGGCATCGACCATGTCCCAGGTGGCGAGGTCAAGGACGAGAACGTCATCGAGGTGGAGCATCTGGTCAAGGCCTTCGGCTCATTCCATGCCGTGGATGATATCAGCTTTACCGTCAAGCGCGGCGAAATCTTCGGCTTCCTCGGTGCCAACGGTGCCGGCAAGACCACAGCGATGCACATGCTCACGGGCCTCAACCAACCCACGAGCGGAACGGGCCGTGTGGTAGGCTACGACATCCGCACCGAGCATGAGCAAATTAAGGAACACATCGGCTACATGAGCCAGCGCTTCTCCCTCTACGAGGACCTGACGGTGGCCGAGAACATCCGCCTCTTTGGCGGCATCTACGGGATGAAAGACGAGGAGATTGCCCGCAAGACCGACGAACTGCTCGACCGTCTGCAGTTCAGCGAGCACAAGAATACCCTCGTTGCCTCCCTGCCGCTGGGCTGGAAGCAGAAACTGGCCTTCTCGGTCAGCATCTTCCATGAGCCCGGCGTGGTATTCCTCGACGAGCCCACGGGCGGTGTGGACCCCGCCACGCGGCGCCAGTTCTGGGAGCTCATCTATGACGCGGCGGGCAGGGGCATCACCGTGTTTGTCACGACCCACTACATGGACGAGGCCGAGTACTGCGACCGCATCTCCATCATGGTCGATGGCAAGATCAAGGCGATGGGCACCCCCGCCGAACTCAAGCAGAAGTATAACCAGCCCGATATGGACCACGTGTTCACCTATCTGGCACGACAAGCCACTCGTAGTGATTGAGTTTTCAGTTGTCAGTTTTCAGTTGTCAGCGGCATCCGCACTCAACTGCCAACTGAAAACTGCCAACTGAAAACTGCCAACTGAAAAAAATGAACCAGTTCATCTCATTCGTCATCAAGGAAGCCAAGCACATCATGCGAGACAAGCGCACGATGCTCATCCTCTTTGGCATGCCGCTGGTGCTGATGTTGCTCTTCGGTTTTGCCATCACCACCGACGTGAAAAACGTGCGCACTGTGGTGGTGACCAGTTCGATGGACCATCTGACGCAGCAGGCGGTGGACCGCTTGGCAGCGTCGGAGTATTTCACTATTACCCAGGTGGTGGCCACGCCCCGTGAGGCCGAGCGCGTCATCCGCAGCCAGAAGGCCGACATGGCTGTTGTCTTCGGCCAGGACTTCGCCTCCAAGCGCAGCGGTCTGCAGTTCATCGGCGATGGTGCCGACCCCAACATGGCCCAGCAGTGGACCAACTATGCCACTGCGGTCATTGCCAATGCCAGGGGCGGCTTGACCAATACCAAACTGCTCTATAACCCGCAGATGAAGTCGGCCTACAACTTCGTGCCCGCCATCATGGGCATGCTGCTGATGCTGGTGTGCGCGATGATGACCTCGATATCGATTGTGCGCGAGAAGGAGAAGGGCACCATGGAAGTGCTGCTCGTCTCGCCCGTCAAGCCCCTGATGATTATCGTCGCCAAGGCGATACCCTATCTGGTGCTGGCTTTTGTCATCCTGATTATCATCCTGCTGATGGCAAGGTTTGTGTTGGACGTTCCCCTGGCGGGCTCGCTGGTGTGGATTATCGCCGTTTCCCTCATTTACATCCTGCTGGCACTCTCGCTGGGCTTGCTCATCTCCAACGTGGCCCAGACCCAGCTGGTGGCCCTGCTGCTCTCGGCGATGGTGCTGCTTTTGCCTATCGTGATGCTCAGTGGCATGCTTTTCCCCGTGGAATCGATGCCCAGGGTGCTGCAGTGGATCTCGGCCATCGTCCCGCCACGCTATTACATCGAGGCGATGCGCAAACTGATGATTATGGGCGTGGGCATTGGCGCTGTCCTCAAAGAAGTCGCCATCTTGGTGGGCATGACCGTGCTGCTCCTGGCCGTCTCTCTGAAGAAGTTTAATACCCGATTGGAATAAGCTATGGCACTCAAGTATTTGATACAGAAAGAGTTCATTCAGATACGCCGCAACGCGTTCCTGCCGCGTCTCATCGTGGTGTTCCCCATCATGATCATGTGCGTCATGCCATGGGTGATGAACATGGAGGTGAAGAACATCAAGGTCGCTGTCGTTGACAATGACCGCTCGACCTTGTCGCAGCAGCTGGTGCACAGCGTCGAGGCCAGCAACTATTTCATCTTCACCGGCCAGAAACCCACCTATCAGGCTGCCATCCAGGAAATCGAGAAGAGCAGGAGCGACATCGTGGTGGTCATCCCTCAGGACTACAGCCGTGACCTGGCCTGTGGCGCCCAGCCACAGGTGCTCATCGCCGCCAACGCCGTCAACGGCACCAAGGGCTCGATAGGCAGTGCTTACCTGAGTCAGATTGTTACCGCCCACGTCAATCCCGATGCCGCCGCTATCCAGTCCAGGGTATCGACCCTGTTCCTCTATAACAAGCACTTGAATTTCAAGCTGTTCATGATTCCCGCTCTATTTGCCATCGTGATGATGCTGATGACAGGCTTCTTGCCGGCGCTCAACATCGTGGGAGAGAAAGAGTCGGGCACCATCGAGCAAATCAACGTCACCCCCGTGAGCAAGTGGGCATTCATCCTGGCCAAACTCATCCCTTACTGGATCATTGCCCTGTTTGTCATCACCGTGTGCCTGCTGCTGGCCTGGGCGGTCTATGGCATCACCAGTGCGGGTCCCCTGCCGCTCATCTACCTGCTGGCGATGCTGCTGGCCCTGTTCTGGAGCTCCTTCGGGCTGATGATTTCCAACTACAGCAACACGATGCAGCAGGCCATCTTCGTGATGTGGTTCTTTGTCGTGATGATGTTGTTGCTGTCGGGCCTGTTCACCCCAACGCGTTCCATGCCCTCGTGGGCCTATGCAACGACTTATGTCAACCCCATGTCCTACTTCGTGGACGCGATACGCACGGTGTTTGTCCGCGGTGGCGGCCTGTCCAGCATCTGGCACCAGGTACTCGCGCTGCTGGCCATCGGCTCCCTGATGGGCACATGGGCAGTCCTCAGCTACAAGAAGAACAGTTAATGGCTCCCTATTTTGCATAATCAAAAACTTGTTGTAATTTTGCGCTCAATCACCAACGGATATTGAGACATGAGATATTTTGCGACAGCGATATTGGCGGTTTGCATGGCCTTGTGTGCGATGGCCCAGAATAACCGCATCTACATTGAGGATTTCGAGATTGACCCTGACTCGACGGTTACGGTGCCCGTCATACTCGCTAACGAGAGTCCCACACGCGGCGTGCAGTTTAACATGACGTTGCCGCCAGGTCTCATATTGAAGTCTTCTAAGGTTACCGACTACAGTTCGGAATATTTCATGTCGATGACTTGCCGATACTATGAGAAAGGTGGCTATTACATGGTGTTTATCTTTCCGATGGCCGCCGTCTGCTTCGAGCCCAACACGGCAGAGGTGATGACCATCACCTTTGCTGCGCAGCCCGATTTCAAGGGTGGCACCATCAGCTTGTGGAACTGCATGGGCTCAACCATCAACAACCACTCCTTTGCCATCGATGGCGCTTCGACCGTGGTGACCGTTCCCGAGGCATCGCTCATCGGTATTCCCATCGACAAGGACCCCGAGCGGGACGAGTTTTTCAACCTGTTGGGACAACCTGTGTCTTCGCCCGATAGTGTCTCCCTGGCCATCCATGTCACGACGGCTGCCGACGGTCAGCGCACCTGCCGTAAGGTTTCTTGCCGTCACTGATGAAGTGACCTCTCGAGGAATGTGCGGGTTTAAACCAAACCCGATGGAGGTGGTCTAATGGAAAAAATACGTTAAATCACTGTTTCAAGATGAAGAGATTATTTATAATGGCAATGCTTGTGGCCATGTTGCTGCCACAGCAGGTATGGGGTAAGGATTTCGGCAACGAGACCCTCAACTACGAGGTGGTGTATCACTGGGGCGTGATCTGGAAACATGCCGGCGATGCCACGTTGAGCATCCGCAAGACCAAGGACGGCGGCTACTTTTCTCAGCTCACGGGCAAGACGCGCTCCTGGGCCGACAAGGTATATCCCGTGCGTGACACCCTCAAGTGTACCATGAATTCCAAGCTACAGCCCGTGCTCTATGAGAAACTGACGCACGAGAAGGACTACTATGCCCGCGATGTGGTGAAGTTCTCCTATAATTACAGCCACACCAACGCTCATTGCACCCGGTACCGCAAGGGCGGCACGACCACCATCGACTTGAGTGCCAAGGCCCAGGCCTATGACATGCTGAGCGTCTTCTACATGCTTCGCAATCTGGACTATGACGAGTTGAGCCGTAACAAGAACTACACGACAGTCATCTTTTCAGGCAAGGAGAAGGAATACCTCACCATCAACTACAAGGGTGTGGAGACCATCAAGATGCGTGACGGCACCAAGCGCAAGGCGCATTGCATCAACTTCAGGTTCACCCAGCAGGGCGGCAAGCAGTCCAGCGATAACCTGACGGCCTGGATGTCGGTCGAGGCCGACCGCATCCCCCTGTTGCTGGTGGGTAAGCTCCCTGTCGGCGAGGTCAAGTGCTACTATTCAGGAAAATAACATTTAAGTCGCTATCTTGTCAATTGTCCCATTTTTCATGAATAGTGGACAATTTGGGATAGTTGACTTTTGTTTATGAAATAAAATAGTACCTTTGCAGGGTATAACAGACCTTTTGTGATAAACATATATGCGAAACATCATTTTATTAGCATTTTGTGCCATTTCGATGATGGTTTCGGGTCAAGTGGTGACACTTGACTCGTGCCGCAATATGGCATTGCGCAATAATAAGGAAATCCAGCAGGCATCGCTGGCGATCGACAAGGCGGGTTATCAGCGCAAGGAAGCTGCCGCAGCCTATTTGCCGCAGTTCGACCTCACGGCGGGCTATATCTACAATTCCCGTAAGGTGTCGCTCATCAAGGAGGACCAGATGCTGCCCACCAAGTCATTCAACTTGCAGACGGGCGCCTACGACTACAATCTGGTCATCGACCCGCGTACGGGCTATCCCCTGCAACTCGAGAACGGTCAGTATGTCCCCTCGACGGTGGCCTTGCTGCCCAAGAGCGGGCTCACCTATAACATCCACAACCTGATGGGTGGCGCGCTCACCGTGACGCAGCCCATCTACATGGGCGGCAAAATCACCGCCATGAACCAGATTACCGACCTGGCTCAGCAAATCGCTCGTGAGATGCGCGAGAGCAAGGTTGAGGATGTGATTTACAACGTGGATGCGGCCTATTGGCAGGTCGTTTCGCTCTGTGCCAAGCAGAAGCTTGCCCAGAGCTACGTCAATCTGCTCCAGTCACTCGATAATGACGTCAAGGCGATGGTCAACGAGGGTGTCGCTACCCGTGCCAACCAGCTTGCCGTGGATGTGAAACTCAATGAAGCCAACGTTGACCTGACCAAGGTGGACAACGGTGTGACCCTGTCGCGCATGTTGCTGGCACAGCTGTGTGGCTTGCCTGTCAACACCATGATGACCCTCGCCGACGAGGGACGTGACGAGTTGGGTCTCTCCCTGGCTCCGTCCCGTTTCAATCTGAATGAGGTCTATAGCAGGCGCCATGACGTCCGCTCACTGGAACTGGCTACCAAAATTTATGACCAGCAGGTAAAGGTTGCCCGCAGCGAGATGATGCCCAAGCTGGCTGCCGTCGCTGCCCTGCATGCTACCAATCCTAACAGCTATGACGGCTTTGAGAACCGGTTTGGGGCAGCCTTCAGTGTGGGTGCTACCCTGAGGATGCCGTTGTGGCACTGGGGTGGCTTGAGCAACAAGGTCAAGGCTGCTCAAGTCGAGGCCAACGTTAAGCGCCTGGAACTGGACGATGCCAAGGAGAAGATTGCCTTGCAGATCAGTCAGGCCGCTTTCAGCTATCAGGAAGCGTTCAAGACCTTTGATGCCACCAAGGCCAATCTGGCACAGGCCGATGAGAACCTGCGCATCGCCGGCATCGCCTTCAAGGAGGGCATGGGCACGGTCGATGAGGTGCTCGCTGCCCAGACGGCATGGCTCAAGGCCAACAGCGAGAAAATCGACGCCGAAATCAACGTCCAGCTCACTCTCGAGTACCTGAACAAGGTCATGGGCACCATGAGCTATTAATCTAAGGGAAAAAACTGAAAACTGAAAACTGACAACTGAAAACTAGATATGGAAAAAGACGAACAGAGAACTGTGGTCCGTAAAAAGGACAAAGCGCTGCTGGCTGCGCTGGCGTTGTTTGCATTGGTTATGGCCAGTATTGCCATCGTGGGCATACTGCTCATCCATCCCGCCGACACTACCACCCAGGGACAGGCCGATTGCGATGCCGTGCGCGTGAGTGGCAAGTTGCCGGGACGCATCGTGCGTTTCTACGTCCATGAGGGCGACTCGGTGCACAAGGGCGACAAGCTGGTGAGCATCTACTCAAGCACGGTCGATGCCAAGTACTACCAGGCCAAGCAGATGCAGGAGGCAGCAGCTTCCCAGAATCAAAAGGCTGAACGCGGCACCCGCGAGGAGCTCAAGCAGGGCGCGTACAACATGTGGCAGCAGGCCATCGCCGCCCAAACCATTGCCGAGAAGACCTACCAGCGTGTAGAGAACCTCTTCAAGCAGGGTGTGGCTACCCAGCAGAAGCGTGACGAGGCCAAGGCCGCCCTCGACGCCGCTACGGCACAGGTTAAGGCCGCCAAGGCCCAGTATGACATGGCTGTGAAGGGCGCTCAGCAGGAGGACAAGAACGCTGCCCGGAGCATGGCCAATGCCGCCCGAGGCACGGTCATGGAGGTGGAGAGCTTGCTCGAGGACCAGGTACTCGTGGCACCCTGCGACGGCGAGGTGAGCGAGATCTATCCCCAGGAGGGCGAACTCGTGGCCATGGGCACGCCCATCATGTCGATTGCCAAGTTGGACGACATGTGGGTAAGCTTCAGTGTGCGCGAGGAGATGCTCAACGACCTGCCCATGGGCAAGGAAGTGAATGTGCGCATCCCCGCCCTGAACAACATGCAGACCAAGATGTCGGTCTATTACATCCACGACATGGGATCTTATGCCGTATGGCAGGCCGCCAAGGCCCAGGGCCAGTACGACAGCAAGACCTTCGAGGTCAAGATGCGTCCCGTGAGCAAGGTGCCCAACCTGCGCCCCGGTATGTCGGTCATCCTCGAAAAATAACTGCCAACTGCCAACTGTAAACTAAAAACTGATGTTCCTGAACTACATAGGGCAATCTTTCAAGCGCGGCTGCGTGCAGCTCGTGCGCCGTCCCATGTATTTCCTGTTGATGGTCATCATGCCCATTCTGAGCTGCTGGTTCCTGATGGACCTTGTCAAGGGCGGCTCGGTACAACGTGTGCCGGTGGGCATCGTTGACATGGACAACAGTATCCTTTCCCGGCAGGTGTCGCGAACATTGAACGGGCTGCAACAGGTGAACATCCGTCATCGGTACGCCAACTATGCCGAGGCCCGCGATGCCGTGCAGCGTGGTGAGGTGATGGGCTTCTTCCTCATTCCTGAGAATCTGGAGGAGCATGCCCTGGGTGGCCGCCAACCCGTGGTGAGCTACTATGTGAATTATGCCTACTATGCGCCCGCATCGATGCAGTACAAGGGCTTTAAAACCATGTCACTGCTGGCCAATGGTGCGATTGTACAGACGGCCTTGCGCACCGTGGGCCTGCCCAACGAGACCATTGCCGCCACCTTGCAGCCTTATCAGACCCACGTGCATGCACTCGTTAATCCGTACACCAATTACAACTTCTACCTCAACTCGACATTTGTGCCCTGCTTTTTCTCGCTGTTTATCCTGCTGGTAACGGCATTTTCGCTGGGCCTGGAGTTGAAGTCGGGCCTGTCGCGCCAGTGGCTCAGAACCTCGGGTAATAGTATGTTTCTGGCTCTGGTGGGTAAACTGGTGCCGCAGACGGTGCTGTTCACTGCCGTCGGGTGGTTTATCCAGTGGATGATGTACCGCTGTTACGACTTCCCGCTCAACTGTAACCCGAGCAACATGCTTGTGGCGATGTTCCTGCTCGTGGTGGCCAACCAGAGTGTCGCTGTGCTGTTGTATTGCTTTGTGCCCAACTTCCGCTACGGCACGATGCTGTGCACCCTGCTGGGCATGTTGTCGTTCTCGTTCTCGGGCTTCTCGTTGCCCGAGGAGTCCATGTACTCGTGGGTGACGGCGATAGGTTATGTCATGCCCATCAAGTACTACTTCCTGATCATGGTTGACCAGGCTTTGAATGGCATCGACCTGTATTATTCCAGATTCTATTATGCAGTGCTCGTGGGATTCACCATTCTGCCCATGTTCTTGGCTTGGCATTTGAAGAAAGAGTGCCTGAATCCCGTTTATGTGCCTTGATGATGTGTTATGACCGATAAAGTGAAACATAGCAGACTGTTCCTGTGGTTCATCCAGGTGCTCAGGGTGTGTGGCCGCGAGTTGCTGCTCGTCTTCCGTGACGAGGGCGTGGTCATCTTTTTCCTGTTGCTTAACGCCGTATATCCGGTGTTTTATTCGATCATCTATAATCCTGAGGTGGTGCGCGACGAACCTGTTGTCGTCATCGACGACAACCGCACGGCCATGAGCCGCGACTTTATCCGCCGCATGAATGCTACCCAAGAGGTAAGTATCGTCGGTTATGCCGCCAATATGCAAGAAGCTCAGGAGGCAATGCATCGCAAGGACTGTTACGGCATCCTGTATGTGCCGCGCGACTTCGGGCAAAGCGTTACCCGAGGCGAGCAGGGGCATGTCCTGCTCTATTGCGACATGAGCGTGATGATGCGCTACAAGGCGATGTTCACCGCTTTGACCGGCGTCACACAGGCTATGGGCAATGAGCGTCTGGCCGCCAAGGTCGAGCCGGTCCTCAACATGAGCGGCAGCATTATCGAGAGCCACCAGGTTCCTGTGGGCAATCCGGCGATGGGTATCGCCAGTGCAGTACTGCTGTTCATTCTGCCCCTGGTGTTGCAACAGAGTATGATTCTGGGTATCGCCATGCTGCATGGCGGCAGCATCGAGCGTCGCCGTCGCAATGGTGGTCGGGACCCGATGGCCATCGAGGCAGGTCCGGCGGCCACCATTATTGGCAAAATGATGTGCCACCAGATTGTCTATGTCGTGCCGGTCATCTACGTGCTCTATTACGTGCCCTTGTTCTTCGGATTCCCGCAGTATGGCAACTTCTTCCAGGTCGTCTGCCTGGCCGTTCCGTTCATCATCGCCGTCTCTTTCATGGGACAGACGCTGCAGGCTTTTGTCAACGAGCGCGAGAGCGTGTTCCTGCTGTTTGTGTTCTCCTCGGTGGTGTTTGTCTTCCTCACCGGTGCGTCGTGGCCCCGTTACCTGATGTCCAGGTTGTGGCGCGTAGTGGGTGACTGTGTGCCGGGTATATGGATGGCCAACGGATATGTCAGAATGGAGTCCAATGGTGCCTTGCTCTGCCAAGTGTCCCATGAGTACTGGATGCTGTGGCTCCAAGTGCCTGTCATGTTCATTCTGGCCTATCTGGTCGAACGTTACGTCAACCGTCGTCGCTACCGTTCCTGGATTGCCGCCAGCGAGGACAATCCCCGTATCCTCACCCGCATCGATCTCGCCAAGAACGGTGTGGGGTAATCCCTCCCTTAAAAACATCTACAGCCCATGCTTTTAGATATGATGACATATCCTTGTGGCTCGAGGGTACTGCTGTGGCGGCTTGATGAAGAGGCGTCACAGCTGCTTGCATTGTGCTGTCAGGAAGGCATCCCGGTCGAAGACCTGGCAGGGCTGCCTGTCAAGCGGCAACGTGAAAAGGCGGCCGAACGGCTGCTCCTGTGCCGTGCCTTCGGGAAGCCTGTGCCGCTGGCCCACACCCGGCAGGGAGCTCCTTACGTAGAGGACAGGAATGTCAATATCAGCATCAGCCACACCATGCACCTGGTGGCGCTGGCATGGAATGAACAGGAGGTGATCGGCCTCGATGCCGAGCAACTGGACCGCAAGCAGGTCATTAAGGTGCGTGACAAATTCCTGAATGTCAGCGAACAACAATTCATCAGTCCTAACGACCAGACCGCCCATGTCATTGCCTGGACGGCCAAGGAAGCCGTCATTAAGGCCGAGCGCAACAGTGCCCTCAACTGGACCGATGGCATCTGCCTGCAACCGTTCACCCCTGTTGACCATGAAACAGCACTCCGTGCCAGTTGTGCCGATCACCGTTACCGCTTGACGGCCCGCCTTGTCGAGGGACATTGCGTCACGCTGGCGGTCCCTGCCGTTGACTAAACCGGGGAATCGTGCAATAAAGCCGCCAAATCTGCGTTATAAAGACAAGATAAAAAACAAGATAGTGCGATGAAAAAGATTAAAACAATGATACGCATGGTGATGTGTATGGTTGTGTTGCTCAATTGCACCATGGCCATGCATGCCCTTGAGGCGGACTACTATGCCCAGGACAGCAAGCTCGCGTCGGGCAAGTGGGTCAAGATCTCGGTAATGGAGAGTGGTATCTATCAGATTACTGCCGACGACATCCGCGACTGGGGCCTGGGCAGTGACCTGTCGCAGATCCACATCTTCGGGTACGGCGGTGCGCCGTTGAGCGAGGAGATGCTGGGCGACAACTATGCCGATGACCTGCCGCAGATGCCTGTGGTGCGTACCGACAACCGCATCCTCTTCTATGCTCAGGGTCCCCTCACATGGGAGAGTGATGAAGTCATCATGTTCCAGCAGCAGGTGCAGCACCCCTATGCCAAATCCGGCTCTTATTTCGTTACCAACGACAGCCGTTTCAAAGACATTGAGATCGAGAAGGCACAGAATGAGCCCGCTGGTGATGTCAAGACCACCTATACCGAGCGACTCTACCACGAGCAGGATATCATCAACCCCGGTGAGACGGGACGTAACTTCCTGGGCGAGGACTTCAAGGCTCGCAAGAGCCAGAACTTCAAGTTTGACCTCGACGGTCTGGTAGCTGGCAGTGAAGTGAAAGTGTACACCGTCTTTGGCGCCATGATTCCCAATGCCGGTGGCACCGTTTCATTTACTTACAACAACAAGGAGCTGCCGGTGATTGATACCGACTTGTTCAAGGCGGGTTCAACGGACCATGTCCATTATAATGCAACCTATTCGGTCAAAACGTTCACTCTCGAGGGCACTAATTCCCTTGACTATGGCGTCAACTTCTCGGCTACAGGTTCAGTGGACTTGGCGCGTCTGGATTTTATCACGGTCAACTATGAGCGTCAGTTGGCCCTCAGGGACGGTAACCTCGCCTTTGGCATTGATGATGCCAGCACTGGCGCGACTTACCGCCTGACAGGTTGCGGTAGTGCTACCCGTGTGTGGGATGTCACCCGTCCTTTTGCTCTGGTGCAGCTCAACGCCCACGTGACCGATGGCACGGCAACTTTCAGCCCGAACCATGATGGGCGTCGAGAGTTTGTGGCTTTTGATGAGACGGGAAAATTCCCTCACCCTGAACGGATTGGGGATGTCGCCAACCAGAATATCCATGCCGAGCCCACGCCCGACATGATCATCCTTGCCCCCACGGCTTATCTCGAGCAAGCCAAGCGTGTCGCCGCCCTGCACGAGGAGTATGACGACTTCCGTGTACTCGTGCTTGACCATGAGAAGGTCTTCAACGAGTTCTCCAGCGGAACGCAGGATGCCATGGCTTACAGGCGCTTGTGCAAGATGTTCTTTGACCGTGGCGCTAGCGAAGACGGACACCGTCTGGGTTACCTGCTGCTGTTCGGTAACGGCACTTATGACAACCGCTTGGTAGGTACCAATGCCTCTGCCCTGGACTATCCTCATCTGCTCACCTGGGAGTCTCAGGACAGTCGATATGATGACGCTTCGATCACAACCGATGACTATTTCGGCATCCTTGCTGATGGCACCAGTATCCTTCATAGGAACAAAATGGACATCGCTGTCGGACGAATGATTGTCAAGAGCGTCAGCGAGGCTCGCACCGTAGTCAACAAACTGGTGAATTATATCACAAAACCCGTCTATGGTTCATGGAGGAATCATGCATTGTTCCTCTCGGATGACGAAGATGACGGTGAACACATGGAGCAATCCAAGAGGATGATTGACAATATGCGAAAGAACTCTGGTGGAGACATGATGTTTGATTACGTCTTTACCGATGCTTTCAATGCCGTGAGCGTAGGCGGTGCACGAACCTATCCCGATGCGCGTGCCAAGATGTTCACCTCGCTCAGGGAAGGTGCCCTGTGGTGGAATTACATCGGCCACGCCAGCACTCAGAATCTGACTGGCGAGGGTCTGCTCATGCGCTCTGATGTGGAGACGCAGCTCTTCTATCGCCACTTGCCGGTGTTCTACGCCGCCACGTGTGAGTATTGCCGTTTTGACAACTCCGTCTTGTCGAGTGGTGAGCGCATCTTCTTGAATGCCAACGGCGGTGCCATTGCAGTGATATGCCCGGCACGATTGGCCTACGTCAACGATAATGGCAAGTTGAGTGAAGCTGTGGGAACATACGCCTTCTCACGTGATGAGAAAGGAAAACCCAGGAGAATCGGTGATATCTTGCGTTTAGCCAAGAATTCTATCAACTCGTCGAACGATAACAACCGTCGTTTCTTCTGCTACGGAGACCCTGCCTTGCGTCTGGCCTATGCACCTTATAAGGTTCAAGTGGAAACCATTAACGGCGAAGAGGTAAAAGCCGATGATATGCCCGTGTTCAAGGCTCGTGAGGAAGTGGAATTTGCCGGCAGCATTCTCGATGATAGCTGCAAACTGGCGACCGACTTCAACGGAGCCATTGTTTCGACCCTGTTTGGCCCTGCCCAGCAAGTCATTACCCACGGCTATGGCAAGGGCAAAAAGGTCGAGTATGACGACCGTCCTAACCGATTGGCCATCAATGTAGATACCGTTATTGGCGGCCGCTTTACGGTGCGTGTCATCATTCCCAGCGAGGTGAATAACGAGTATGAGAACTTCAGACCGTCGCTCATCAACCTCTATGCCTACGATAGCCGCAACAAGAATGAGGCCATGGGCTCAGACAGCACTTTCTGTATCTACGGCTATGAGGATGAGGTGGTTGCCGACACCATCGGCCCGCGCATCATCACCTTCGGGCTCAATGATAATCAATTTGTCGATGGCAGCGACATCAACGAGTCGCCTCTTGTGCTGGCCACCGTCAGCGACGACAGTGGAGTGAACTTCTCGTCGGCGGGTATCGGACACAGCATGACGCTCACCCTCGACGGCACCATCAGCTACAATGACCTGGTGAGCTACTATACCCCCATGTTCGCCGAGGAGGGCACCATGGGAAGCATATCCTATCAGTTGAACGACCTGGCCGTCGGGCCCCACACCCTGCGCTTGCGCGTGTGGGACGTTTACAACAACGTGAGCGAGAAAACCATCTATTTCAACGTCGTCAAGGGCCTTGCCCCCGAGATCGCCGATGTCTATTGTACAGGCAATCCTGCAAGTGTTGAGACCTCATTCTATGTGAAGCACAACAGGCCTGATGCCGTCGTCACGGTCACCATCGAGGTCTATGACCTGATGGGACGCATGGTGTGGAGTTCCAAGCAGGCTGGACGTAGCGACATGTACACCTCAACGCCAATCACTTGGGACCTGACCGACAGCGGTGGCCGACGTGTGCCTCGAGGCATTTACGTCTATAGGGCTACAATCACCACCGATGGCGTCAAAGAGGCCACCAAGGCCAAGAAACTGGCTGTCGCGGGTGAATATTAACCGGAATACTGCGGCCCTGGGGCGGCAGTCGATGCATGAGGCTTATGGAGTGTGTAAGGAACTCCGTAAGCCTCATGTCGCATGTTCAAACACATAACATTTGTTAAAAAGTAGTCCCATTTTCAACAAAATAGGTGCTTAAATGCTTGATGTTAGAAAATTTGAGGTAATTTTGTAAGTTAATTGCATCATTATTAGATGGACATGACCAAAAATAATGAGAACCGGATGATTCTGCCCGAACCGACAATCAGGAGGTTGCCGTGGTATCTGTCGTATGTGCGCATGCTCGACAATCAGCACGTGGAGTATGTCTCATCGACCCAGATATCCAAGGAACTGAACGTCCAGTCCTCTCAGATTGCCAAGGATCTGTCTTTCCTCAACATCAGGGGGAAGACACGCATCGGCTATGAGGTGAAAAGCCTGCTTTCGGAACTCGAGGATTTCCTCGGCTTCAATGAGCACCACGATGCCGTGGTTATCGGTACGGGTAGTCTGGGAACGGCATTGATGCAGGATCACGGTCTGGTGAACTATGGCCTGAACATCGTCGCTGGCTTTGATATCCGCAGCGAGGTCATCGGTCAGCGCATTGGCGGTGTGCCCATTTACGAGATCGGTCAGTTGGCGGCCTGGCAGCGCGAGAATGGCGTCTCGATCGCCATACTCACTGTGCCGGTAGAACGTGCCCAGGAGACCGCCGACCTGGCCATTGCCAGCGGTATGACGGCCCTGTGGAACTTCACACCCATCCGCATCAAGGCCCCCGAGGATGTGGTCATCACCAACACCTCGATTTATGCCCACCTGGCCATCATCTACAACAGGATGCATAACACTAACAGTGAGACTCAACAATAAATCGAGAAGGAGATAATAACGAAATGAAGGTCATCGGATTTACAGGAAACTACGGCATGGAGGCGAACAACCCCCAGTGCTACCTGATGGCCGATAGTGCCATCCTCTACACGGGAAGGCCTTTCTTCGTTCCCGACTTTGCACACCATTTCGTCGCTACCCCGACCATCGTGGTCAGGACAGGACGATTGGGCAAGTGCATCGCCCCCAAGTTTGCCCATCGCTATTGGGACGCCTTGACGGCTGCATTCAGCGTGAAGGCTTGCCAGAGCGACGACCCCAGGGTCGAGGGACTGGACCGCGCCTTTGACGGCGCCGCCATCGTGGGTGACTGGGTGGAACAGGCAAGCCTCGATGACCCGATGCATGCTACAGTGAGCCTTGCCGTCAACGGCGAGGAGGTGTCAAGCCATTGCCTGGATGATATGCAGCAGCCGCTCGACGAGCTGATGGCAGCTGTGAGCTCGCGTTGCAGCATCAAGATGGGTGATGTGATTTTCACTGGCGATGCGGGCCGTGGATACCCGCTTGCGCCGGGTGACCGCCTCACGGCGACCATCGGCGGCAAGCCAGTGCTTGATGTGAAAGTGAAATTGTAGAATACTTGAACCCATCAATATACGATTGAAGAGAGAAAGAAAAATAAATCCAAAACTATAGATATGAAAAGATTATCAAAAATCCATCTCGCGTGCGTAGCCCTCATGGCTATCTTCTGTGCCAGCTACGCCAGTGCGTTCGACGCATCCATGTATGCTACTACATCCAAGCTTGCAACGGGCAAATGGGTGAAAATCTCC
>JAEEGL016941118.1_pt1 | contig 16761 bp, 8 predicted proteins | sample 9134231 | NCBI WGS metagenome assembly JAEEGL01 (sample SAMN16246548, study PRJNA631951) | gut metagenome | biome: gut microbiome; feature: rumen; material: fiber-attached | host: Bos | place: Iran: Karaj | collected 2018-10
AACGAAAAGGATTCGTTCATATGCATCGGAGGTATATGAGAGTGCCTTTTCGCAACCTGCAACAGATATATTGACTACTTCAGCTGAAAGATCGTTTTGGGAGAAGGTGACAATTCTTCACCGTGAAGCTTATAGGGCGGGGGACAAACAGATGCCTGCACGTTATTCCAGGCATTATTATGATTTATATTGTTTTGGAAAATCGCAATATAAAGAAAGTGCATTTCGACAACCTGATTTACTAGAGAGAGTGGTGACTTTTAAGAACAAGTTTTATCGTTGCCGTGGGCTAAATCCTAGGAAGCAAAGCCGGGAACTATGAGTCTTGTTCCGACGGAATGCCATATGGATGAATTGAAGTCGTATTTTGAGAGTATGAAAAACATGATCTATGGAGTTTATCCGTCATTTGAGGTGTTGATGGAGTATGTCAGAGAATTGGAAGATGAAATAAACCGGCTTGGGCATAAAGAAGATTTTGAAGTATAAAGCTTTCATGGGAAAAAGTGCAAGTGTCAAAGTGGAAGTTATAAACATAGAATGAGATAAATGGAATATTGGAGGAAGTTTTGAAAGAAGATGCTGCGAATAGATAGGGATATATTGAATATAGATCAAGTCATTTGTACAAATATTGATCTGATTGATTTTGAGACTGTTACCAGAGCTTTAGTGTCTCAGAATTTGCTCAGTTACTCACGAAATCTTGTTGAACATATCGCTGTAAAACTGTATGGTGAGGGAAGAGATATAATTGTAGGCTTACAAACTATTAAGCCTGCAATGGAATATATTAAACGTGATAATAGATATCAGTTCTTACGTAGTTTTCATGGATTCCTTCAGGAATCAGAGTCCCATTATACTCCTGAAAATGAAGGTGCTGAACGTCTTGCACTAAAATATTATCAGTATTATTTACTTATAAGGGATTTTATGAAGAAGCAGTTTCAAATGGATCTTCTTCATAACCTTGATAGATTCCCTCTGGACACGGATAAAAGCATTCAGGAATATCATGAAAAAATTGCAGAAAGACTAAATTATACAAGGCATATAAATGATTTAAACCGGGCACAGAGACTTTATATTCATAAGGTTGTGCCATTTGTTGCACTGGAAAGAGTTTATTTTGAGGTAACGCTCACACCGGCATATGATACAACAAGTAAATTTGACCGATTCGTATGCTATTCGTCTTTTTGGGTGCCGCCGCATTATTCTCTGAAGGCCGACATATACTTTGAAGATATCATCCTTGATGATAAAAAGATGCCAATTAATATCCTTTCTGATTATATAGTTTCTATAAGACCGTGTGAACTAAACAATTATGCCAGTATCTTTGGTGATGACATAGACATCAAGGCTAATCATGTAGAATATCGTGGAATGATGACTTATTTGACAAAATCAGGAGCCAGTCTGTTGGAAATAGTTCTTTCTTCAGATAAGGAATATAAGCGAATTAAACAGGAAATGTTTATAAGAAGTCAGGCACATCACTTTGAAAACATCCTGGATAAGAGTAGAGCACTGATATTAAGTGACAAAGCCGGATCAACAACAATTAGATACTTGCTTCATACTATGAATAATAAGGTTATTAAGAATCAGCGTAGTGATGAAGGAAATGGGTATCTATCTGGATTAAGACTAAACTATGGTTGTATCCCTTTCGACACGATGCCGTTTGCTTCCTCTTTGATTCAGCATATCCCGGGGAAGTCAGCGCTTTTTGGAAGTATTGAGAAAGAGGGAAGAGATTGTGAATTCCTTGCTAGCTTTATCCAGTCGAACATGAATATCAACTCCTGTTTGTATACGAAGGAAACAGATATTATAGAAAGATTTCCGAGCGTAGACAAATTGATAGCGGTATTTAATGCTAAGCTATATAAGCCGAAACATTGGGGGAGACGTATAGAAAAATTTGGAAAAAACCTTTATGTTGCGGAAGCATATGATAACACAAAGAATGTAATTAAAAAGCTTCAAAATTTTGCAAAACGCGGTATGCAGGGATATGACGGAGCAATATCGTCGTGGATTGAATCGCAAACTGACATTGATAGCAAAGAAAAGAAAGATATCCTCCTCAATATGTTTACGAAATCTTGCGTAGCTTTAATTTATGGCGCGGCAGGGACGGGTAAGACATATCTGATTAATCATATTTCCCAGTTCTTAGATGACTATGAAAAGCTGTATTTGGCAAACACGAACCCTGCAGTCGAAAATCTTAAAAGGAAAGTGCATGCACAGAACTGTAAGTTTTCAACCATAAAGAAGTATCTTATGTCACAGCGTGTCCAAACAGAATACGATTTGTTGATCATGGATGAATGTAGCATGGTCAGTAATGCAGATATGAGTGCGATTTTGTCGAAGACAAAATATAAAATGATGATCCTTGTTGGAGATACTTATCAGATTGAGGCTATAAACTTTGGAAATTGGTTTTCCTTTGCGAGATACTTTATACCTAAATATGCATGGTGGGAGTTGGAAAATCCATATCGAACAAAGGATGAGGAGCTCCTGGAATTATGGAGAAAGGTAAGAATGCTAGAGCCGGATCTTACAGAGTATATAGTAAGTCAAAGGTATTCTTCAAATTTGGATTCTACAGTTTTTGATAAGCACGCAGATGATGAAATCATTTTATGCTTGAATTATGATGGTTTATATGGGATCAATAATATTAACAGATTTTTACAAAACAATAATCCCAATAAAGCGTTTCGCTGGGATCTGTGGACTTTCAAAGTGGGAGACCCTATTCTTTTTAATGAATCTGAAAGATTCACACCGGTTCTGTATAACAATTTGAAAGGAACAATTGTGAATATAGAGGCAGATAATGCAGAAGAAATTTGGTTTTCGATTGAGGTAGATAAACCATTAATGGCTATTGATGCAGATACTGTCGGATTGGAACTGCTTAAACCGATAAATTTTGGTAAGTCTGTTGTTCGGTTTAAGGTGAAAAAGAAAAAGGAAACTGACGATGACAGGGACGTTGCAGATGATACAGATATTCCATTTCAGATTGCATATGCTGTGTCTATTCATAAGGCACAAGGCCTGGAATATGATTCTGTAAAGGTGATAATTACAAGAGATATTGATGAGATGATTACACACAATATCTTTTATACAGCTATAACACGATCAAAACAGTATCTGAAAATATTCTGGAGTCCAGAAACTATGCAGAATGTGATAAGCAATTTTGAAACGATAAATGTGAGAAGTGATGCTAACATTTTTTCGGCACAAAGTGGAATCAAAATGTATAAGTGGTAAAATGGTTGTTGTTGTGATGACTAAGTAACTTCCATAGGAATTTGAGGGATAGTTTATGACAGAAAGTTAAAATATTGGATATAAGGAATCTTAGTGGAATCATTGTAAGATTTTGTTGAAAGGGTCTGTAGGGATTTATTCGAGATGAAATAAAGATAATTAACATTTTTTGAATTTATACATATGAGTTCAAATGTTGTCCAACTCGGATTTGTGGGTAATTGTCACAAGAAAATGGAAGTGAATGTTTATTATGGGGAAAAAACTAAAAAGAGGGAAATCAAAACGTAAAAGAAAATTCGTAGATTATATTAGTAATACGCTAACTTTTAACAGCCAAAAAGAATGTTTATATGACGGGAATGCTGAAGTTAAAAAAGCCAACCGATTAAAGATGTGTATTAGAAAGGTATATTTTGCTATATCGGTTATTTCAACGTTGTCAGTATTTAGCGTGTTTTTATATGCATTTATAGGGCTGTTCTATAATACTACAAAGTCAGATAATGATATAATTATTGAACAAGTATATGATAAACTTGAAGAGAGTGAAAAGATTGAAGCTGTAAAATTCGTGGATTTACATGGATTGGGGGACGAGTCTATCGTTTTAGTAACCGGAGGGTCAGATAGCAGAAGCGAGATGAATAGAGTACTAATCTTAGAAAAACTTACAAACGGTTTTTTCTCTAAGATTTTTAACCCTTTTGGATTTGAAAGTGAATATATCACTAAGTTTTCATATTATAATAATGAATTAGGATGGGTTTCTGTTAATGATATAGAATATGTAGATCACATTTCTTCAAATATAACAAAGGATATAGTAATTAGTTATATGTATTTTGGAACAACTTATGGAGCGAGAGAATATATTATTATTGGATATTCTGAAGAAGATCAGAGTTATCATATTATAGGTACATACCCGCCTGTTTTTAAGATGGACGGGTTATCAACCTATGACGATGTTGGAAAAGTTACAAGTTCATATTATAAGGAAGTGAACATTAAAGACTTTTATGAAAGCGATTCTTACGAACAGCAATATTCGGATTTGTGTGTCCCGATTTGGATGGAAGATAGTTACGGATATAAAACACTTATGGTTGTCAGTACATATAAACAGGCTAAAGAGTGTCTGGTAAATCTGTATTGTCCGAGGTTAAAAGATGGGAAGTTAGTATGGGATATTTTCTTTTCTGAATTTTTGGATATTTCCTCTCATCGAGAAGTTACTGATAGTGAAAAAATGTTAGATCTTTTAACCACAAAAATATATCATGATTATCATCTTGTGAAGTGAGAATAAAGAATTGAGGCTATCTACTGCTATCGTGACCATGAACCTACCATATGAGAAGGTTGTTTATGATCTTGAAGATAAGAGCAGAAATGCTATAAGAGTTGAAAGATGGCGAAGAGAACGCAAAAAAACCATATAATATGCCTATTTCGATAAAAAGGGCAATAACTGTCAGTTTTTGAGACGGTTACAGAGTGGTATAGAAATTATATAGTTGGGAGATTACTTTTATGAGATACTTTATTCAGTATTTATGGATTGAAAGATGGAGAAGTTTTGAAAATACAGAAATCAATTTCTCTTCAAAATATCATATTCATTATGATAAAGAGGATAAAGAATTAAATGTTTCGGAAAAAAACAAGGAATATGTGATAGGAGTTTTTGGAGAAAATAAAGAAATTACAGCAATTGTAGGAATGAACGGAGCAGGAAAAACTTCTTTATGCGAATTCTTACTTTCTTTCTGCGGTGGCACAAATCCAGGAGTGGAAGGATATGGACGGTATATCGTAGCATATATTAATTTAGATGATGATTCTATTCATATTGAGTATCATGACAATGATTCGGATGCTTTGATTTCAGATTCTTGCATAAGCAAACTGGAAAAAAGACAGATATCTGTAAGGGCTGGTTTACTTCAAGGTAATTATGGTGACCGGACAAATCTTTCGTCTAACGGTATTGATATAAGATATATATATTATTCAGGAATGTTAAATAGCCCTGGGTTTGAATACGCTAATCAAACATTGCTGACTCCGAGTCATGATATAAGTAACGCCATAGAAAAGTCAGTTTCTCCTAAGGACGTCATGAGAAGATTTTGGGCAGAAGTGTTTGAAAAACAGTTACATTTTGTATCGGACAACCATGAATTTTTCAAAGATAAAATGATTGATATTTGTTGGCCAGAGCAGATTGGCATAACAGTTATTAGACCTTTTGACTCCTATCAGCGGATTAATGATTTTTCTGCACAACCTGAAGATAGTGACAAATATATAGCTGTTAATAGTATAGAAAATATGATACGCCACTCTTCACGAAACAACTCTTTTTTTGTTAGGCTTGGTCAAGAAATGTTATATTCCTTACTTATATTTGACCGCTGTAATGAATGGGTTGTAAATAATCGTGAAAAAGAGGTAACAGATAAGAAGGATATTATAAAAATGGTTATGTCAGTAGTAGAGTATATAAAAGAAAAAGATAATGCGGACTACTTAAATACTATTATTTGCTTTTTAAAAGAGATTGAATTGATTATTGATTCCGGCAAACTAATATACAGTGATAATATGATATTTTATCCTTTGGCGGATACAGAGGGAAAAGGGTTAGAGGGTTTTTGTAGATTTTTTCGTTCGTATTATAATCTCAAGGGAATTCACAGCTTCCTGTTGGTAAATTGGGGATTATCTTCAGGGGAAATGTCGATGCTTAGCATTTTTTCACAACTTTATGATTTAACTGAAAAGAAGTGCAACGGAAAAGAGAGATATTTGAAAGACGAGGATTGTGTTGGGCGAGCAGCAGAAAATGCAGTTATTCTTCTGGATGAAGCAGAAGTGACACTTCATCCTGAGTGGCAGAGACGTTTTGTTAATAATCTAAACATTTTTTTTGATGAGTTTTATAAAGGAAGCAATCTCCAAATTATAATAGCTACTCATTCGCCGATTATTCTTTCGGATATACCAAGACAATCAACGGTTTTTTTGAGACGAAGCAAACATGGAATTACGATAGTTGATGATGATTTAATAAATGAGACTTTTGGGGCTAATGTTTATAGAATATATAAGAATGCTTTTTTCTTGGATAGTTATATGGGTGATTTTGTTAGAGGTAAAATTGAATCTATACTTGGTGATGTAAGAAAATTGCAAGAAAAAAAGAAAGAAAACCCGAATATAAATTTATTAGTGGAAATCAATGAACTTTCACAAAGAGTAGCGTTGTTAGGTGACTCGCTTATTAGGGACGAAATTATGAAGAAAATGAGAGCACTAAAGGAGTGAGGCGTATTGATAGGGATTTTTCAGAATGCGAATTTGACAAAAGACAAGATTGATATTTTTGTAGAAAACCATTATGAATTGGTGCTTAGGACTATAAAACACCTTAAAAAAGTTGTGGATAAGAAAGAGTTCATTACTTTTTTGGATATATGCTGTAAGCCATATTCATTTGAAAATGTAATTAAGGCTGATTTCAAGATGCTGGTGGGTTTAGTATCTGATGAGAGATTTAAAGCTGGAAATGAGTTGCTACAAAATAGGTATGGCAAAGGGGATAAAAATATTCTTGTTCGTGCATATAATAATTTCCGTCGTAAATATGGGAATCAGCATATAGAACAGCTCGAGATAAGCGTATGTCCGTACTGTAATAGAGGGTATATAAGTTGTGATAGAGATTCTTTGGCTGACATAGATCATTTTTTTCCTAAAAAGGACTATCCTCTACTTGGCCTTTCTTATTATAATATGGTGCCTTGCTGCCATGGATGTAACAAGTTTAAGCATACAGAAGTAAATTTATCAAATATGGCAGTTTCACCTTTTGAACGTACTATAAGAACTGACGATATGATAAAGTTTGGTTATGATATTGATTTCAAAAATGGGAAAGCATTAGCGAAACAGATAAAGATAATACCTATTGGTAGGTATAAGGAAAGAGTAAGCGAGAATATAAGGTTGTTTCATTTGCAAAAGCAGTATAATGCACATCTTGATATTGTTGACGATTTGTTTGAAAAATATGAAATGTACAATGAAATTGTATTAGAGTCATATAATGACATTTTCAAACAGTCAGGATTTGATGGTGCATTTTCTCGCAAAGAACTGTTTTATGGGGTAGGGTTACATGAAGAAAACTATTATTTAAGACCTTTGTCAAAATTTACGAAGGACATATTATCAGAGATAGAACAATTATAGAAATGACAAAACCTACATTTGAAACAGGAAAAAAATAAAATGATCACGTAAATGTCAGGTGTGACATCACATGACAAGGAACTGTTCCTTGAAACTACCAAACAGACGATGACAAGAGAACATGGCATAGAGTGGACTGATATCGAAGAAACATTTAGGATGACATTAATACAATTTTGATAATGCTAAGTTTGCCAAGATGGACCCTGGTGCGGATATTGATTCTGCCTATGCGAGGAAGTTTTTTAAGCGGTATAAGAAACATGAGAAGTAGAATGTGATCAACTATATGCTCTGGAGCACCTGGTTTGTTACAGAATCCGAGTATGCGGAGTTCTAGCATATAGCGGTCAGGTCTATAAAGAAACTAAATTTTGTCAGAAGTTTGAATAAACGGAGGATAAATACTTTCATAACCCAAGAAGCTATTAGAGAGTACTACAAAAAGGAATTAAAAGAATACCTTGAACGTGAGTTTGAAGATTATGTTTATGGTGAATTGGCATATAAAATATCATAATATTAGGAAAATGTTGGAATTCTGAAATAATAAATATATACAGGTGGTCGAAATGAAGTATACAGCAGATACAAAACCAGGGATGGCTGATCCAAATTGGTATGAATGGTCTGTCGGTCAGAGTTATCTTGTAGATATGTTAAATCCGGATAATCATATTAAATATGTGGAATTACAGGCAGATGTACAGTTGGGGCTGGATGATATAGTAATAACATATGATGATGAACGAACAAGGTTTATTCAAGTGAAGCATACACGAGTGGATGATACTTTGACTTTTGGAGATCTTGTTTCTGTTAAAAAATCCGAGAATGATACCACATTATACTGCTCGTTACTAGGTGAACTTGCTAGATCTTGGAATCTAGAAAAGGATAAATACACCGATTCTGAAGTGTATATTTATACAAATAGAAAAGTAGGTATCAAAGCTTCGGCTGCAGGAAAAGGAAGAAAAATTAAAAGGCCTCCATTGAAAGACTTTTGGAGTGAGTTACAAGAGAAAACCAAACAAGCTGATAGTTTTTCTGATTTGGATTTTCCTCAGAATGAAGAAGCTTGGAAGGAATGGTGTGAACAACTTGCCTATATAGAAAAGGATGATGACAAATTACTGTTTCTAAAAAAACTTCACATTGAAACTGATAAGGAAAGCTTAGAAGCATTGGTTGATTCAATAAAGCATAAACTACAAGTTTTATTTACTGTTTCTGTGGAGGCTTCGGATTTTTTACTCGGAAAATTGGACCATGCGCTCCGTGAGTGGACTACATCTCGGCGAAGAAATGCGAAAATATCTAAGGAAAATGTGTATTCCGCATTATCTGTTGCAGAAGAAACTATTTCATATAATCATGACCTTATACCGGTATCTCCGTTTTTTACTAGTAGACAGGAGCTGGTGTCACGTTTAGAAGAGGACTTGTTTAACAGTGAAGCCAAAATCTTTTTTTTGTCTGGCGTCCCGGGGACGGGGAAAACGAATATAATAAGTCACTTGTGTAGTAAAAAGGATAGTATAATCGATATTCGTTACTATGCATATGAACCAATCGATCCAACTAAAGAATACCTGCCATTAGATGTCTCAGATAGAGTAAAAAAAGAGGTGTTTTGGGATACGTTATTAAATCAAACGAGAGAGCTTCTGGAAGGACATTTATATCAGTATAAGGTTCCTGTGTCGAATGCCTTTTTAACATTGGAGGGGAAGAAAAACGAATTTATAAGAATCGCATCAGAATATGCAAGAGATAGAAAACGTATATTTATTATTGCAATAGACGGATTGGATCATGCTGCTAGAGCAGGTGTGATAGAAGATACTTTCTTGCAGACGCTGCCCCACCCAGAGAATCTTCCGGATAATGTGAAAGTAATAATTGCTGGACAGCCTAAGGAAGATTATTTGGATTATCCAGACTGGTTATATCAGGCTTCAGATATTGTCAAAGAGTATATTGTACCGGATATTCAGTCTAGTGATATTAAAAATTTAGTTGAAGAAAAGTGCAGGAATTTTGACGCATCTAATAGGAGAATTGTATCTGATATTATTTGCAGATATGCAGGTGGCAATACTTTGGCTGCTATTTTTGCTGTACATGAAGCTTTGAACAGTCAGAATCCTTCGTTATTTGAAGAAAAACTCAAAGCTCGGAAATTAGGTGGTAATATTCAAGAATACTATCATTATATATGGGAAACTGTTAAACGAAAAATGCAAGTTCAATTTGTGGATTATAAGATGGCTGGGGTGTTTGCGTTTTTTAATGAACCAATAAGTGCAAGTAAACTAAGTATGATTTTTAAGGAAGAAGGGATTAGTGTTTCATCTTGGAATAATATTCTTAAAGCATTAAGACCATTATTGACGGAAAACAACGGATTTTATACGATTTTACACAATGATGTCCGCGTGTATTTATCTGGAATAATAGGCAGAGATCAAGATCATGTAAAGGAAGTATATTCTGGACTTGCTGATTATTATATTTCTCAAGATGAAAAATCGATTGGTTATTATCGGGATGTTATTAGGTTTTTGATTTCTGCAAACAGGCTTAATGAATTTGCGTTAGTTTATACCCCAGAATATATTATAAATGCATATGTTAAGGGTGTTGATTTATCAGAACTTGCAAATATATCGAATGAAATAATGCAAAACGTCATTAATGCTGAGAAACTCGATTGGGATAGTCTCCGTAGTTTGGCTCTTGGTTATCTTACGATTGAACAGATACAAAAATGCACATATGAAATAGAGGATGTTTCGTTTCGTAATGTTAGTAAGTCGATAAGTGTCCATCCATATGAATGTAATTATTTATCTGCCGATAAATGGAGTACAAAGATCGTTTCAGAAGTACTTCAATTAACTAAAGATTTATTTGACGCGGGGGAAGTTTATCGCGGAAAAACTCTTTTCATGGGTTGGTTTGGAGATGTTAGGCTCTCGGATTTTCAGAAATTATCGAAAGATGAAGATTATTATAGTTTGGGCGCTGACAGAAACATACCGATACTTTTGGGCAAAGCATGCGTAAATTCGACGTTCTTTAGACTTTTTGAAAATGCGTCCACTTATGATGAAGATAGCTTTTTGCTTGATGTTATAGAAAAAGTTGAAGAGGAAATATTAGATAAGTTACATTCAGATTCTCTATCCAAAGCACTACGTTCTTTGGATATATTACTGATCGATCCGCTGATTGGTGGTATAAAGAATATGCTTGAGTACAATCGTTATGAAGATTTGGCGATTATTAGAAACACCTTACAAGAAAGAAATACGAAGAACCCCATTAGTTTAATGATGCTATCCTTTTTGAAAATTATTACAGAAGAAGCAGATTGGGAGATCTCACAAGATGAGATTCTTTGGAAGAAAATTGAATCTGTAAAAATGCCAGATGACAATATAGAAAATCTAATGTCATACTATAGTATGTATGGAATAGTTTCGGCATATTTGCAGAATAAGAGCAGATCAGTTGTTGCACAGGAAATTACTGATTTATACATTGGTACACATAAGCATCAGAGTTCAAAGTATTTTTTATTATATTTTAATGCTGTTGCATTTCTTGGAAAATGGATAAAGGCAAAAAATGAAAAACAAGGGTTGTCGGAATCAATTAATGATCTTAAGCAGATAATTGAGAATTTATATTGTAAGCAATGGAACTTGAATGAAATAGATTATGAAAGTGTTAGCCTCAGAGCACATATATTAAAGGCTTATATAATGCTTTCAGAAGATGGCAATGCCCAAATTCAGACTTCTATAAGAGAATCCTTGGAAAGAGTTTTTAAGAAAAATCCAGTAAACCAACTGTTGGATCCTGGCATGTATTATTATCGGGGCAGACCAGAAAGAATGCAGCAATGGATTGATGAATGGTTAGCAGAAGGAGGAAAAACGTGGTCGGAAGCAATTGGCGACAGAAATAGCATAGTAAAGAAATTTGTAGAGATAAAGGAAAAATATGATAAGAATAATGTCTTAAATCTACGTGGGGCAGTTGATAGGATACAATGGTCTGTTATAGGATTTGTATCTCATAAAGAGTATTGTGTGGATTTTTTGTTAAATTGGTATAATAATCTTGTAGATCGATTTCCGGAGTATATCCCCAAATATGGAATAGAAGTAAAAGAAATATCCGACATGATAGAAGTGCTTGGAGACAACAGGATGGAATATAGTTTGAATAGTAAAATCTATTCTGACTGGGGAAGCATGGGCGATTCAAACATTCGGGAGATATTACAAGATAGAAGATTATTTGCACAGTGTATATCTCAACCATCATATATTGTTGACATTTTGATTGGATACTTGAAAAAAGATGGGCTTGACAGGCAGCAGCTTCTTATGGCATGGTCAGCAGGGATAGGTTTTCTTGATTGGCGAAATGAAGATGATCATGGTACTATTTCTGCGTTGCAGCGTGCAATTGAAGTTGCTTCGGTAAAAAATGTAATTGTTGATATCAAACAGGATTTAACTAGGCTTGGGCCTGCATATATTGATTTATCGGGAGATCCGGTGAAGTATATTATTCCAGAGAGGTGGTGCGATAAAGGCTACAAAAGTAGTGAAATTGACAATCCAGAAGAGCTGCTATTCAAATATACGAATAATACCATTTCTTCGCTCAATCATTCAGATGTGACAAAAGCTTTAAGAACGCTTTATTCAGTTGGAAAACTAAGTGAAGAAATAATTGACCAAGTACTTGATTATGAACTGAGTAGCGATAATTATGGTATTAGATGGAATAGTGTACTTGAGTTTTTATTTGAAGTAGCAAATGATAAAACTGCTGATGAATATATAAGGCGGTATATCTGTTCATCTATGGAAAAGAATAGATTTTATCCAGAGCAAGATTTGCCTGCTATTATTGGTTGGAGACTAAAAAATAAAAAAGAAGAATATATTGAGGGGGGCTTGATATCATTAATTGACACTTTTAAATGCTGGATTACTGCATCAGATCATATTAGCGTACCTGATTTGGAAGATGGTTTTGACTATTCTAAATATGTTAATTTTGGAAAGAACGATGTTTTTGTTTGTTTAACACAAATTCTGTTATTAGTACTTATATCTGATGATGCTGATGCTGCGCGAGTTGCACTAGGCGGAATTGCTGCGCTATTAAGAACTAATATAGATTATATTTCCCTAATTGAGGGTTATTGGAATCGGTTACATTATCGTGCAAAAGAGTGGGTTCTTATGGTATACGAATTTGTTTATTCGCTGTGCCCAGAACATCAAAAGAAGATATACGCCTGCTTGGTGAACCACTCAACAGATGACGATTTCAATGCTGCATTGTATTCAAAATTACTCTGCGAGAATGCTAATCCGGAATTTGATAAACAATATTCTATAGAGAAAAAAACATATTTTTCATTAATTCCTTCCGTGGGGCAAAAAAGACTAATAAAAACACAAAAGAAAGGTCCTTGGATTAATGGAACCGAATGTGTTTTAGAGCAATTATCATTACTGGAAAATCGTATACACTTTGAATTGGAGGATATAGAAAGAAGAACTGCTGATTATACCGGTATAATGACAGACGAGGTCAGTTTAGTACCTATTTATAGACAAAAAGCTGGCGGATGCAAAGTTGTGTGTGAAAAAGTTAATATGGCTTACTATCGCGTCCTATACAAGGATTGGTATGAAGGGCGTTGGAGAGGTGTAGAAGCAGAACTTGCTAGAGTTATTCTTTCTGCATCTGAACCATTTACATTATTGTTATCTCCATATAGGTGGAAATGGAATGAAGGAAAATTGTTCGATAAATTGAATGACATGATTTCAGCTTCTGAAAAAGAAAGAAGTAGTAACATTGATAGGATATTGGAAACAGGTATTAGTTCTGATGAAGTGGTATTGGCTGGTTCTATCGAAGATTACACATATAGCCAGAGGTTGTTCGGTTTTCTTTTGGGATATTTAGATGTACCCAATATTTCTGAGCAATATGCTTTGTCGAGAGTCGAAAGAAATGCACGTATTTTCCTGAAGAAAAGAAATGACTATGTTGAAGAACAAATTCCCAGCCTTACTATTCACCAAAATGGAATTGAAAGTTTTAAACAAAGTAACATCATGTGCGGATTTAGAAAATCAATACTTTCAATATTTAAGTGGAAAACTAAAATCTGTATAGAGGGAATAGAACTAGTGAATTCTAATGATAAAATTGTGGGAAGATTAGAATGTTTTTATGCCTTTAGAACAGATATGGGAAATAAATACCCTTCAAATCAGCCATATATACAAAGATGGATTGTAAAGAAAAAAACATTACAAGAAGCGGTAGAAGCTTCGGGATGTCCTTTCAAAATAAAATGCGGAGTAGGTAGTGTTATAACAGGATCTGAATACTAAATCGGAATGATTATAATCCTTCCATGAGCTATATATTCCAATCATGAGCGATTAGATGATTTCCATGAACGATATCTGTGTGGATATCAATCATCGGTTCCACACATTGGTGTCACCCCCCATGAATGTCGTAGATTTCCCGTAAGGTGGAATTTGTCGACGAACTTGGTAATGGGATGCGGAACAGGTTTAGTTTTACAAAACTTTATTCTAGTGCAACTCCGATATTTACAGAAGATGTAGATTTTTTCAGAATAATATCCCACTGAGTGAAGCTGCGACGGTGAGTGCTGGAGCAGTATTGCCAAGATGCTATAATACTCAAAGGACATGGAGGCTTTAGGCATGGGGTTTATGTGTATTCATTCTGATACATTAAGGCGTGTGAGAAGTATAAGTTTATACACCAAGAATACGTAAAATAGTAAATATGGACATATTAACTGTTGGTATTTGACATTTGAAATTTGAAATAGTATATTATATAAAAGGGATAAAAAAGTATAGACTTGAAGGATAGAGGAGATATGTATGGCGATAGATGTAGATAAGTCTCTTCCTGAGTCAGACATTTGCGAATGGAAATGGTCTTGGCGAGATGAATATATGAAATGGATGTCTGCGTTTGCCTACACAGCCGGAGGCACTTTGCATATTGGCGTGAACGATGACGGATATGTGGTTGGACTGAAGGATTATCGGAAACTATTGGAGGACCTTCCTAATAAATTTCGCGATAAACTACATATCACACCATTTGTAAGACTGCGCCATGTTGATACTCTTGGGGCAAACATCCGATACAATACGGTTCCTGAGAGCATCGCATCAAAACAGATCAATAGGTATTCATGCGGCATTTTTAATCCGCAAAATAATAAGCAAAAGAATCTTTTGGAAAAGTGGAAAGCAGAGAATCCTGTATGTCAGGATGAAGATGGGAGATACTATTATCTTGAGATAGAAGTTGAGCATCACACGACGCTTGTGACATATAACGGAGTTCAGTATACTCGTTCCGGATCAACACTTCAGATGATTGAAGGATCCGAACTGGAGGAAGCAGCATTGCGACTTTCGGATACAAGGCAGAATAGTTATTTTGTAAACAAGGTCTATCCGGCATTTAAGGTTTCAGACCTCAGACAGGATTTGATTAATCGTGCCAGAGATTTGGCGGTGGCAAAAAAGACTGATCATGAGTGGAAAGGAATGGATAACGAAGGAATTCTTCGTTCATGTGGTCTGATTTTGACAGATGAAACAACGGGTAAAGAAGGAATTACTCTTGCAGCAATTCTCCTTTTTGGCACGGATAACATGATAAAGTCTGTATGTTTCCAGCACAGGACAGATGCAATTGTTAGAATTATAGATGTAGATCGGTTCGATGACCGTGACGTGATAACTACAAACTTGGTAGATTCTTATGATCGCTTGATGTCATTTGGAAAGAGACATCTCAACGATAGATTCGTTCTTAATGAAACTGAAGAGTCAAAGGGACTTGAAAATGTTCAAAATGTAAGTGCCAGAGATAAGATATTGCGTGAGATTGTCGGAAATATACTAATGCACCGGGACTTCAGTTCCGGACATGTTGCCAGAATGGTTATTGAGAAGGATCAGATTGAGATAGTTAATGCAAATCGTCCACATGGTCATGGAAATTTGGATTTGCAAAAGTTTAGTCCATATCAGAAGAATCCGGCAATATCACAGGTTTTCCGTGAGATGGGGCTTGCCGACGAACTTGGTAGTGGAATGCGGAACAGTTATAAGTTCACAAAACTTTATTCTGGTGGGACTCCGACATTTACAGAAGATGGCGATTTATTCCGGATTATCATTCCACTTAGTGAAGCTGCTACTGTTAGTGCGGGACCGAAAAAGAAAGAACAGAAAAAGAAAGTAAAAACCATTGCAGAAAATGGAACTGTCATAAATCTTTCACAGAGTGACATTATAAGAATTATCAATTTCTGTGGAGAACCAAAAACAAAAACTGAGATTATGGAATTTGTTGAAGCTAAATCGGCAGAATATTTTAGAAAAACAATTCTGAAACCTTTGGTAGATGCGAAATACCTGCTGATGACTGAGCCATCTAGAAGCTCAAAACAGAGGTATATTGGTTTTAATCAGAGGACTTCCAACTGAGGACTTCCAACAAATATAACAATAAAAAGTAGGAAGTCGAGCAAAAAAGTTGGAAGTCAGTGTGACCATCGTGCATACTGATTAGTCTACATGAACAATTAACAGATGCTAAGTTTGCCAAGATTGATCATGATGTTGCTTATGCGAGAACGTATTTTTTTGAGTGGAATAAAAAAATTAGAAGTCAATTTTGGTTGATTATATGCTTGGGAGCACTTGGTTTGTTACAAAATCGGAGTATGTGGAGTTCTAACATAACAAAGCAAGAAGGGGTGTTTCCACATTTGTAGGAACATCCCTTTGCAACTACTTGTCATGATTATGGTTTATAGTTTTCTCCGGTGTATTTGATGAGGAGTACAGCAATCGTGTTCGTTTTTGCAATATTGTACATTGTAAACTAGAATACTTGGGATATAATAGATTTAGTATATTGTTAGGCGAAAAGGAGATCTTTGTTATGAGTACAGTATTTGATGCCATCAAGAGCAGGAGTTCAACAAGGGGTTACACAGATGAGAAGCTGACAGAGGATGAGATAAAGAAGATTGTTCTCGCCGGTTTACACGCTCCTACAGCTACAAACAGA
>JAEEGL017442165.1_pt1 | contig 16761 bp, 17 predicted proteins | sample 9134231 | NCBI WGS metagenome assembly JAEEGL01 (sample SAMN16246548, study PRJNA631951) | gut metagenome | biome: gut microbiome; feature: rumen; material: fiber-attached | host: Bos | place: Iran: Karaj | collected 2018-10
ACTGAGCATCTTGCGCCGATAGGCATATTCGTACTGGCAACCCTCTGTCATGAAGATGGTATAATCGTCGCCCTGACCGAAGATGAAGGTGGCAAGGATGATGTTGACCACATTAAACTGGATGCCCAGCAGCGACATGATGCCTAAGATCCACACCCAGCTGACCGCCATTGGCAGGAACGACAGCAGGGCCAGTTCGATGCTGCCCAGGGAGAACCACAGGAAGAAGAACACGATGAATCCGCAGGCCCATCCGATATAGTTGAAGTTGTCGGAGAGGTTGTTGATAATGGTTGTCGTGAGCGAGGCGCCTTCATCTGCGGGAGCAGTCGAAACGAGCGTGTAGAAATCGTCGAAGGAATCGTCTGAGAAGCCTGCCTGGGAAGCTTCCTCCTTCAGTTGCCGGCATAAGGCTGCTCCTTTGCTGGTGCGCCATTCGTCCCATGGGCTCAGGTCGGTATAGAGGGGCTTGAAATTGACGGTCTGCTCCAGATACTGCATATCTTGTTTCTGCTCTTCCGTCATATAGTTGATGTTACGCAGATCGGCATCGAAGGAGGTCTGCAAACTGAAGTAGCCCAATACGAAGGTCAGCGCTACCACCGTCCACACGATCCAGGATTTATTCTCCAGCTTCACATCTCCAATCCTGCTGAAGAGGTTTGGAGTGGTGGCATGGGGCGTCTTGTGCACCATGTGGGGCAACCAGAGGAGCACGAAGAGGATGGTGCCCATGAGCAGGAAGGCGCTGAAGAGTCCTAAGTCGCGCAGGGCTACCGAATCCAACGGCACCAGTGCCAGGAACGCACCCACCGTGGTGATATTACCGATGACAAGCGGCATCACAATCTCTTTCAGCGCTGAACGGATGTCAGCGGTATGGGAGAGGTGGGCGATGAGGTGCAGGGGATAGTTGACGGCAATACCTAAGATCACCGACGAGATGCCGATGACGATGATAGACACATCGTTGTGAACCAACGTGAGACAGCCCATGGCGAAGAACCAGCCCCATCCGATGCTGAGGGCGATGAGCAGCAGGTTGCGCACATTGCGGAATGCCAGCCACAGCAACAGGAAGATCAGGATGACGGCAATGGCGATGGCTCTCATGCTATCGGTCTTGATCTGCTGGGCATTGCCAACGGCGATGACAGGACCTCCTGTGAGGTGGACCGATACCTCGGGATAGGTGGTGCTGACGCTGTCGCACAGCTGTTGCAACTGGGCTACCAGCTGCGCGTTATGCTCCGTCTCGCTGGCACCATAAGGCGAGTCGATCAGGAGCATGGAGCTGTTGGTGCTCATGGCAGGGCGCAGACGTTCCATCACAGGTGTAAACAGCCCCAGGGGGTCGTGCTGGATCTGCATCGCCAATATGCCCGCTGAGGGCAGCATCAGCATCTGCTTATCATTCTCCAGCTGTTGACTGATAAAGTCGGGCGTTGCCGTCAGACTGTCTATACGGGCATAGTCTTCTGGTGTGAGCAGATAGGGGATGCGGGCATAGAGGGTGTTGAGGCCCTCCTGCATCACTTCAGGATCATCGGCTGTGAGATAGCTCATCACCTGTGCGGTATCGCTCTCGTCCAGAAGTTCACAGAAGAGCTCTAAAGCCTGGGGCGCATCATCGGAAGCCTGGAAGATGGCATAGATACGGCGTGCACTCGAAGTGTTCTGATAGGTCTCGAAAGCCTGTTGCTGACTATCGTCGAGCGGCAGGAAATCAGAGATATCCTCCTTATAGGACTGGCCTGTGAGCAGGAGCCCCAGGATAGTCGTCAGCACCACGAGCGATGTCCAGCGCAGGAGTGCGTTAGCCTTTAAAACTTCGAATATCTGCAGTATCAGTCTGGTCATGCGCCGTTTCCTATCTGTTATCTACCGGGTTGGCATAGATGCCGATGAAGATCTCACGCAGGCGTTCGATGTCGCAGGTGTCCTCATAACGGTCGAGTGTTGCGAGGTGCTGGCAGAACTGATTGTATTCCTGTTCGGTGTACATCGACTGATAGCGGGTGTTGCCATACAGGAGGTCGTGAGCGATGTAGTTGTTGGGGTACAGCCGATAGGCATTGTTGATATGGCGATCAATCAGCTGGGCCACCGACTTGTGGTATTCATTATTCGTCTGACGCTCGAAAGAGGAGAGCTCTACCATACGGATGGGCTCACAGATGGCGATATGCACATGACCCTTGGGTTGGAGGATACCCGTCAGGATGCTGTTCAGGTCCTCACCAGGCTTCTTGATATACTTGGTATATTGCGACTCATAGAGCTCCAAGGCTTTCAGAATGTCGCACGACTCCCATTCATACGAGATGGCGATAGGCACGATATTCAGTTCTGTCAAAGCCCTGATCTTATCCTTGTTGTCGCTCATACAGAACATCTTGATGATGCCCTGATCCGTCTGATCGATACCGTTCTTGGTGCGTCCGTTACGCTGGGCAATCCATACGGACTGCTTTTTCTCCTTGATGGTGTAGCGGATGTATTCCGACAAGTGCATCGAACTGCGGTAGAACTCTTTGATATCGGCACTGGGGCGTGCCACCTTGAACATCTTGTTGCTCTTGCCCACATCGATCACGACGGGGTGTATCATCAGGTTGGCACCAAAGGTGATCTCAGTGGTCTCAAAACCATTGAGTACCAGGTAGTATTGCAACAGGCAGGCATCGAGCATGATATCACGATGGTTGGAAACAAACAGATACTGCTTGTCGGGAGACAACCGTTCCAGACCAGATGCCGTGAACTCGCTGATGCTACGGGCGATGACCTGCTCGTTTACCCGACGCATGGCGTCGTGCTGGAATTCGCGTACAGTCTTGAAGGAACGCACGTGGTTGCGCACCTCTTCCAATGGCTCTGTGGGATAGACAAAGGAAGCCAGCAAGGGGAATACGTCGCTGTCGGCAATACGCTGCATGGCGGCGGGAATCTCCTCTTCGTAATAGGGACGAATGTCGTCGAACTTAGGGTTTTTAATCATATCATAATAGTTTTTTTATCCATTCCAAAAATATCGACTTCCATTGGCGGCATTCAGGGGTGCCCTCTTGTTCGCTGGCACCAAATCCATGTCCGCCCGTCTGAAACTGGACGTATCGATGATTGATCTGTTTAGCCGTCAAAGCAGAGTCGAGTAATAGTGCATTGTGATAATCCACGATGGGATCATCCAGGCAATTAACCAGGAATACGGGCGGACAGTCGGCAGGCACATGTCGCTCTAACGACAGCTGGTCGCATAGCGCCTGATTGCGTTTCCGAGAGTCGCCTAACAGGCCTCTGCGGGAACGCTTGTGGACATACGGCTCTTGCATCGTCACCACAGGATAGACAGATACCACAAAGGCGGGTCGGTCTGCCTGATTGAACTGCTCTGCTGCCAGCATGCTCAGATGGCCTCCTGCCGAGAATCCCATCACACCCACCTTGGTGCTGTCAATATGATATTCCGCTGCATGGGCTTTGACATATCTTATAGCCTGGCGCAGATCGTCCTGGGCATCAGGATAACGGTTGCCCCTGAACAGCAAGCGGTGATGGAAGAGAAAAGCAGGCACATGGGCTGTACGGTAGTTTAAGATAAAAGCTGAGATGCCATTCTGTTGCAGCCACTGGCCCACGAGTGGGCCTTCGGCATGGGTGTCATGCCAGAAATAGCTGCCTCCAGGGCAGACGATAATCGCAATATGGGGTGATGAAGTGGTGTCGGGCAGATAAGGTGTCAGGGCCACGTTTTGATGCACAGAAGTACCCTCCCAGATGTTCACCTGGGCTACGGCTGCTGTGAGCAGCATGTGGAGGAGCAGGATACATATTAATCTGTACATGCGTTGATCTTATTGATGATATAATTGATGCCTAAGATGGCTTCACAGGTATTGATGGCTGTGAGGGGCACCCCACAGAACCCATGCAGGTTGATGTTCTGACCTGTGAGCAACAGGTTGCGTATCTTTGTCACAACAGGCACCTGCGAAAGGATGATATTCTGGCAGTTCTTGGCATAGCCGCAGATGCTGCCTTCTTTCACACCATAGTAGTCGCGGATGGTCAGGGGCGATGACGTGTTGATGGCTTCGATGGCTTCAGAAAAGCCGGGATGCATCTCTTCCAACTGTTCCAAGAGCAGACGGGCGCACTCGGCTTTCCATTTCTCATAGTCGGCGCCACGATGCCCCACAGTGGTATCTTCCCATTGCTTTACCATCTGGAAAGGCATAGGGGCTGTCACCAGCACTTTCGTGGCATATTCGCCCTGATCTTCATTCGGAGGTGTCATCATGAGGAAGCCAAGGGGCCAGGGACGGTCTGTACGACTGAAGTTCCACACGTCGGCATATCTCGTCATGTAGTATTCCGAGTGGTTGATATAAGGGAAGGTATTGGGCTTCAGCTTGATGTAAAGCGTGAAAGCAGAGTGGGTGTTGGGAATGATATTCAGACGCTCACGGTAGGACTTGGGGAAAGCCTTCTCGTCCATCAGTTTCAAGAGCGTGCAGGGATGAATGTCAGAGATATAGTAGTCGGCAGTAAACTGCTTGCCGCTTCTGGTTCTGACATAATCAATCTGATGATCGTTGACCTCTATCCATTCCACACCATCATTGGCAAAGATGTGGCCCCCATGTTGTTGGATAAGATCAGCCAGCAGGTTGGCGAAGTGTTGACTACCGCCTACAAAACGGCTGGCCCCTTTGATATAGAGGGTACTGATGATGGCGTGTATATAGGCCGGTGTCTCATGTGCCTTACCACCATAGAGCGGGTTCATATAGGCCAGTACGCTACGCAGGCGCTTGTCGTCGGTAAACTTGGCAATAAACTCATCCGCAGCCATCAGGAAATCATCGGATTCCACAAAGAAACTCATGGGGCGTTCTGAGGGACGGAGATTAAACAGATCGACCTTATTGGCAATCCCCAAGATGGCATCTACATATCGCTCCAGATTCTCACGCTCATGTGGGAACTTCTGCGCCAAGGAGTTGATAAAACCCTCGCGCCCTTTTCCGATCTGGTAAGAGTCGTGGTCTTCTGAGAAATAGAGGTAGTCGGTACAATCGTCATCAACTTCCCTGACCTTGACATCGTTGATGATACCAAGATATCGGCAGATCTTCCAGATATTCCCATCGGGGTGCATGCCGCCTATCACATGCATGCCTGTATCGAAATGCTCACCAAAGCGATGGAAGGTCTCCAAGCCGCCACCTATCAGAGCGTTCTTCTCTAAGAGTGTGACCTCGAAACCCTCTTTGCTTAAGATGGCACCTGTAAACAGTCCACCTAAGCCTGCACCTATGATGATAACCTTCTGCTTCATAAATCCTTCGTCTCAATGATTTGTTGATAGATACGTTCTGCCGTCAGCAGCTCACTACAGGTAACGATGGTACCTACCGTCACACCTAAGATGCCATGCGAATTGATATTCTGACCTGTCTGCAAGACATTGGGAATCTTCGTGCGATGGGGCACCCTGCAGGCATTGCCCAGATGGATATCGCGGGCCACACCATACATACCGCCACCTTCTGTTCCTGTATAGTCTTGATAGGTGAGTGGGGTGGAGGTGTAATAATGCTTAATATGCTCGCGCAGATGCGGAAACTGCTGTTCTACAGAGGCCAACAGCTTTTCTGCCTTCTGCTGTTTGAAGGCCTCATAGTCGGCGCCCCGATGCCCGATCTTGGTACCACGCCATGGCTCCACCTCTTTCATGTGCATATAAGAAAGAATGACACCCGTCTTGGCGTAACGGGGCTGTGACTCCTGACAGAAATGCATGTACAGATAACCTTTAGGCCACGACTGTTCGTCGTAGTTCTCGCAATCCCATGGCGTACCCTCATTGTAACCATAGAAATTATAGTTCTGATAAGGCACCGTATCTTCCTTGAATTCCATGTAGATGGAGAAGGCACCTACCGTCTGGGGGATGGCATTGATGCGATTACGGAAAGCGGGACGGATCAGCTTGGAGTCGATCAGCTCTAATGTGCGCATGGGATGAGCATCGGAGATAATATAGTCGGCAGGCACAAACTCACTACCGTTGATTTCCACCCCAATGGCGTGTGTCTCATCACAGATGATCTTTGTCACCTTCCTGTTCGGCAGAACCCTTCCTCCATATTTCTCTATCGTGTGAGTCATTGAGGCTGCAATCTTATCGCTGCCTCCAACGATGCGATAGGCGCTCTGGTTATAGAAGTCCATGATAAATGCGTGGGTGGAGAAAGGTGTCTTGTCTTTCTCTGCTGCATAGAGGGGCAGCGAACCAACGAGGACTTTAGCCAGCAACGGGTCGGTAATCACACTGTTGATCACCTCATTGATGGAGCGTAACTGAAACTCTGTGTTGATTGCCACATCGCTCTCTGCATTCCTTAACGAATGAAGCGATGAAGCACCAGCCACGCTCTCTACCAGATCGAAATAACGGTTCAGCTGTTCCCGCTGGTGAGGGAAATAGCTAACCATCTGTTCGATGAAGGCTTCTCTGCCATTGGCGAAACGATACCTGTTGCCATCCAGGCAGATGACGTCATATCCGTCGCGGTCTAATGGTGCCAGCTGGATATCCTTTTTGATCTCGAAATATTGCAGGATACGATCTAACGTCTGACCTTTGGCAGCACTACCGATGAAATGCATGCCTGTCTCAAAACGAGCCCCTCTACGGGAGAAGCATTGTAAGCAGCCACCTATCTGGGCGCCCTGTTCAAATATAGTCACATCGTAACCGTTCTTTGCCAGAACTACGCCGCATGACAAACCACCCATGCCACTTCCTATGATGATAACCCGTTGCTTAGACATTCTGTTCGATTTGATTTGCTATCTGTTCGTATTTCATTTGATAGTGCTTGCGCAGATAAGACGCCTGCGCTCTGGCATCACCGAGAGATTTCAGAGACGCCTGCGTGATAGGAGCCCCCACTTCGATATAGATAGGACCCTTTCGCAGCAGATGAGTCTTCTTGGGCAGGATCCTGCCAGGTCCGTAAAGATACATGGGGATGATATCGAGGCCTAACTGCTCTGCAATATGGAACGCACCCTGATGGAATCGTCCGATGCTGCAGTCGCTGGAACGTGTACCCTCAGGATAGACCGCGATACTATAGCCTCTCTCTGCCAACGATTGCAGCTGGGGCATCAGTTCCTCAATGCCATCGGCTACAGGGTAGAACTCCGCATGGCGAATGAGCAATCCATACAACGGGTTATTCCATACCCATTGATTCGTGAGGAAGATCATATTGGGGGTGAAGATCAACTGACAAGCCAGGTCGATATGCGACTGGTGGTTGCAGATCACGACAGCGGGTTTTGAGAAACTTACCTTGGGATCTACCTGATAGGTGAACTTCGTACCGGGAATCCCATGCTTCAGCATCACGAAACGGATGGCATGGTAGATGAGGCGATGCAGGTTCTTGCGTTTCTGCTCGGTCATTTTCCCGATCTTGACATATAACCAGACGCCAGGCGTTATCACACAGAAACAGAAGAATGCCATGAAGAGTATGGCATAGAGCGTTCTGAACAAGTTGGCTGCACCTCTGAAGATTCTCAGGGGCAAACCATAGACGATAGCCAGGAAACAAAGAACGGTGTTCAGCACGCTGATTCTGGCAAAGTCCTTGCCAGGACGGAAATGGCTCACCCGTTGTTCTTTGGGTGGATAATAGACATCGATGTCGATAGGCACCAGTTTCACCCCGTGCCACGATGCAAACACCAGCAGTTCCAGTTCTGCTTCATAACGGGATGTCAGCAAACGGAGTCCGTAGAGTTTTTTGAGCGGGTATAGGCGATAGCCTGTCTGGGTGTCCTGCAAATGACGGCCTGTCTGAACATAAAACCAGAAGTTGGAGAACTGATTGGCAAAGCTGCTACCCTTTGAACGATCCACTCCTTCAAGTTTTCGGTTTCCGATAATCAACGCACCAGGATGCTGTTGGTTGGCTTTCAGGAAGTGCCGGATATCGTGAGGATAATGCTGTCCGTCGGCATCGAGTGTGATGGCATAGGCAAATCCCATCTGTAAGGCCCGTTCAAACCCACATCTCAAGGCATGGCCCTTCCCACGATTCTGATCATATTCCACAAGCGTGATGCCTTCGATGCTGTGGAGTATGCTTGAGGTATGGTCCGTAGATCCATCGTTGACAACAATGACATCTTTGCATGCTTTCAGCGTATCAGCCACAACAGCAGCAATGGTCCCATCATTGTTATAGGTGGGAATAACCACGCAGATGCCTCTGTCGCGTAATAGCTGTTGTTGATCTTGATGCGCTGTCATTGTTCACTACAAATAAAAGACAGTTTTACCATGGACGTCTCGTCAGAAAGGACCTGTACCTGTGCCTGACAGGTCTTGGTGGTATCATCAACTGTAATCTTCTCGAACACATAGGTGATCTGAGGTCTCTCTACAGGGGAAATGACATTCAGGAACTTCACATTCTTGATCATCTTGATATTGAACTTCTGGTTGAGATGCTCTTCCAGGAGTTCCTTGGCTATCTGTATAATACAGACACCTGGTGTAATAGGCTCACCAGGGAAATGGGCCTGATAGATGAAGTGACTGGCATCCAGCTGGATGTCATAACGCAGGGAAGACTCCTGCACGCCCTTAGATACAATCTTATATAGACTATTGAGTAGTTTCATCTGTGATCGGGGTAAACTGATACGTTATTTTTCGACGCTCATTCTGATAATCTGACCTGCCATTCTGCAGACCAGCCATCACCTGAGCGAGATCTTTGCGAAGTACACGACGGATATACCATTTGTCCATCATCTGAATGACATGATGCAACTTCACTTTATTCCGTTCTGGTTGATAGGTAAAGTCAAGGGCCGTCACGCCAAACTCATTAAACAGGCATCCTTTGATGATACCATCTTCTTTCAGTAAGACGCAGATGCCACTCAGATAGGAGCCGTTCATCTCAATATAGGCCGCATATTTGCAACGTTCGCCTTCGGAAGAGGGAAACGTTGTCTGTGCATGTAGTGTGGTAACCGACAGCAGACTAATGAAGAGCAAACATATGAGTGTCGATCGGCCCATTGGTCTTGATATTCTTCAGTTCTATAACGGTCTTATCACCATTCTTCTCTGTGAGTTCCACTTGTGTGACTACAGCCTGCTTCTGGCTGAAATGGAGCACAATACGCTGGAACATCTGTTTCATGTCTTTGCGCAGGGGTAGGAGTGTTGCCACCCATTCGCCTCCTACGACAGAGATACTGCTCTTAAAACTCTTATCATCCTGGAGACAGTTGCCCACCACACTATTCATCATGATGCGGGCAATCTCCTTAAAAACCTTATTCTGGTTGACGTCGATAACATCATTGCGCTTTTTGTTCTTTAGCAACACCTTGTCGTTGTTCAGAATAAAAGTGTAGGTATAAGGTGAGGTATATTCCCATCGCAAGCAGTTGCTCTGCTGGTAGAACATGATGCCTTTCGACACCATCTTGTCGTTGAGCATCTTGAGATGCTTGGTCTGTACAAAATCACATTGCATGGTCTTCATCGAAGCGGCAACCTGACTGATCTTCTGTTTGATCTGTGCCTCCTGATGCTGCGCCATGAGATGGATGTGGGCAGAGCAGAGTAACAGGATTATGAATAGGTATCTCTTCATCTCTATTTAGCAATTAACATACAACCAAGAACAATAAACACGACACCCAGCCATTTGGCAATAGACACCTCTTCATGGAAGAACAGGATCGCTGCCAGCATGCCAAACACATAACTGAGGCTTACCATCGGATAGGCAGAGCTAAAGGGGAATACCTTGACGATATACATCCATAGCAGAGAAGCCAAACCAAAGAAAAGTCCACAGGCCGCAAACTGCCAGTTGGTAAAGATGCTCATCCAGAATTCCCGAGTCCATGCAAATGACGGCATTCGTGTGAGGGCAAGTTTCAGGAACACTTGTCCACCCACGAGCAGGATGCTCTGTAATATGGCGTATGGTATTATTCTCCACATGATAGTACAATGGCTGTAGAATGAATAGTGGGCTGGTTCTGATAACCTAACCGTTCCATTAACTGTCCGATATAGGGTGTGGACTCATCGTGACAACCCACGAGAACGGTTTTGCACTTCCCGCTTCTGATCAGTTGTTTGGCATCACGCATCGCCCATTCCAGAGAGTCCTCATCTTGCGTATAGGTCACATTATACCCATGACACCCCAGACGAATGGCAATGTTACTGCTGATCGTGTTGTGGGTGCTTTGCATGAAGAGGGTGGGCTTCAAGGATGTCTCACCTTCTTCTTCCAGTTGAAGCAACAGCTGCTCGGAGTTTTCTATGCACCCCCAGGCTGTACCTGTGATAATCGCATCCGGGCACTCAATAGCAGCTTGTTTCAAGGCTTTCAGGGATGATAACAAAGAGCTCTTCATGATCTTACCCATACGTCGGGCTTCCATTGGTTTCACAAACTCCTTAATCTCTGCCAATTCCTCTACTGAAGAGATCTCAACCTTGGAAAGCACTTTGATGTCGCCAGTATAGTGGGGCATAGGTGTGGTCTTAACAGGAGAAAGTGAGAAGATCAATGAGGTGTCGTTGCCTCCAAAGCCGAAGGCATTACAGATGACATGCTGAAGGGGATAGGTATCTTCACCCAATGTGGGTGTCACAAGGTTCTCATCGGCCTGTGACCATCCCAGGTTTGCAGGCACAAACTGATGATTCAAAGCCAGTATGCAAATGACGGATTCGATGCTGCCAGAAGCGCTGGTGGTATGACCTGTAAACGACTTCGTAGAGCTAACCAATGGCATCTGCTCGCCAAAGACCCGCTTTAATGCCACACTCTCTGACAGGTCATTATTAGGGGTGCCTGTGCCATGTGCATTCACATACTGAATATCCTTTGGTTCCAACCCTGCCATTTGCAAGGCTTCCGTCATGGCCAGATAAGCCCCTTCACCATTATCTGATGAGGCCGTCTGGTGGAAGGCGTCGCAGGCATTACCATAGCCGATGAGATAGGCATGAGGCTTGGCACCTCTTCGAAGCGCAGCTGCTTCTGTCTCCATGACAACAAAGGCTGCCCCTTCACCTAAATTCAAACCCATGCGATTGGCATCGAAAGGTCGGCAGGGCTCATGGTCGAGTATCATCAGCGAGTTGAATCCATTGAGATGGAACAGTGATAATGCCTCTGTTCCTCCAGCTACAACCATATCTGCCTCTCCCTCTGCCAGCATACGGGCACCTAAGATAAAGGCATTGGCTGCTGATGAGCAGGCAGTTGAAATGGTGGTATATTCTGCAAAGATATCATAATAATCCGCAATCATGCGGGTGCTGCTGCCTGCAGTATGGTATTTCAGACACTCCACAGCATCGTCGGAATGCTCCAGTTGGCTGAAGAAATTCTCTGTGATATCCATACCTGCAACAGTTGTACCTGAGATCAGCACGATACGCAAGGATTTCTCCTTTACCATGGTGCTATTGATCCCTGCATCTGCCAATGCCTGACGCACAGCGAGCATGCCCATCAGTGTGGTGCGGTTCACATAACGCGCCTCTTTAAGTCCTAACTGATGACGCATATCGTCATTTGACAGAGGCACTTCTCCCACAGGCAGTTCCTTATGGGAAGAGTTGAGATACCTCATCGTGCCAATACCGGAACGCTTCTCCTTGAGTGAGGAAAGCACAGAATGCTTATCCAGTCCGATGGCACTTATGATGCCTTCACCTGTTATGACGATATTCTCTTTCATATCTCCTTACTTTGTTCTATGTTCGTTGACGTATTCAGCGATGGTGCGAATGCTCTTAAAGATAGCTTTGCCCTCTGCAGGATTAGCCAGCTTGATGCCATAGTTTTTCTCCATCAGCACGATGAGTTCGAGTGCATCGATAGAGTCCAGGCCAAGGCCATCACCATCACCAAACAAGGGACTGTCGGCATCAATATCCTCTGGTGTCATTTCTTCCAGATTCAATGCCTCAATGATTTTCTCTTTTAATTCTAAGATTAATTCTTCCATTATTGTTTCTTTTAAATTGTTCTACATGAATTATAATACGCCCCAGCGCTTCTGCCATTCAAGATAGAAAGGCGGACTATAGAGCACCAGCTGGTAATTGGTATCCATAAAGACCTGTACACTATGTCCTGTGGCTATCAGTGACTCGTCCTCAGGATCGTGAATCTCATAATCGAATATGATCTTGGCTGCTTCTGTAGGACGATAGATGATATCTATACGGGGATGCATGCCATAGCGGATGGGCTTCTTGTATTGGAAGTTGAGTTCCACCAAAGGAGCAAAAAAGCCATGGTCGAAGAACCCCATATAGGTCAGATCGTACTTCTCACCAAATAGCTCCCTGGCATCCTCAAAATAAAGAGGATAGGAGCCATGCCATACCACATTCATGGAGTCAACCTCACTGAATCGGATGTCTAATATCTTTGATGCTTTTAATTCCATATCCCATTCTTTTTATTGCTGTCTCACGGCAATTTTCATCTCTGTTGAGGCCAGGAGCTGATCGCCCTGTAGCACTTGGGCTGATGCGAGTGTCATGCCAAACACTTCTTCTTTCACTTCAACGATGGTCGAGATCTGCTGACCTGCCTTTGGCAAATCGAAAACCTCCATTTTGCGGATGGCACCTACAACCCCTATCTGTACAGACTTCTTCAGTATGTATTTGTTGATATAGCCAATACGGGCTGCACATGTCTGGGCGATATTCTCAATCAGTCCGGAAGCACTGAAATATCCGTCCTCGACAAAGATATTATCAGGGCGAATATCCATCTCGCATGTTGTCCTCACAGCATCCAACTGTACGATTCGACTAATCATCACGAACGGTTCCTGTTGTGGTAAAACCTCGTGAATGTCAACGCTGCGAAGAGCAGCCTCCGTGGGCCATATGAGTTCTTCTGTCATGATTTCCAATAATCAAAGAAGTTATACCATTGGGTGGGGTAGAGCCTGAGCATACGTTCTAACTCTGCCACATACCCTTGAGCCAACTGTTCTATTTGTTTCTTGCGAGGCGCTTCCTGGTCATATTCAATCGGTGTGGTATAGATCGTGTAACCTGTTGTTGAACTTTTCATCACATTGACTGCCAAGACTTGAAGTCCTCGCATGGTAGCCACGCTGAATGGTCCCATCGGGAGTTTGATGTCTGCCCCAAGCAATTTGGCATTGGTAGATTTCGATGAGCCGAAAAAGCGGTCTGCAGGCATACTGACGATTTCACCTTTCTGGAGTGCTTCGTCTATGAGAAACAGATGACTCATATCCTCCTTCACTAAGATCATGTGATTGTTCTTGTCAGCAAACATATCTGAGCGCTTCTCCATCACTGTCTCCTTCTCACCAAAAAACACCAAGGCATTGAATGGCTTTTCGGATACCAGCGTATAACCAGCAATCTCGTAATTGCCAATATGGGAACTCAGTTGGATGAAGGCTTCAGGTTGACTGGCTAATTTGTGGTAATGCTCATAGCCTTCTACATTAAAATGGAAATGCTTGCCTGCATACATCGCAAACCTGTCAACCACAACCTGTCCGAACAGGCAATGATTCTGATAGGTTTTCAGAAAAGCCTTGATCGGACCAAAGCCCCAGCGCTCACGGAAGTAGCGATAGATAGGTTTGAAGCCTGGACGGAACAGACAGGGCGGAATGACGAACACATACATAAAGATATAGATAATCCTGATATCTATAACCCGTAACAGCGCAATCAGCCATCGATGCATCAAGCTGTTACCATATGTCGTGCCATCCCACTTTCTCTCTGCCACGTTGCTTATCCTACCTTACTTTCAATATAGTCGCAGAACTGGCTCAGTGTTGTGACACCTGCCATCTCCTCAGCCTTGATCTTAAAGCCGAAGTTCTTCTCAACGATCACCACGATGTCCACAAAGTCAAGGCTGTCGATACCCATATCCTCCTTTAACTTCGCATCGGGAAACACCTTGTCCTCATCTATCTCGAGGTCATCAATGAGGAATGCCTTTACTTTCTCTTCAATTTCTGTTCTTGTCATTTTTTGCTTCTTATTTTTTTTATTGTTTAATCTTACATACGATGATAGAATGCCCTTGCCCAAGGTGATCATGTATTTTCTCGATCTCCAAGCCGGCCTGTTCGATACATTGCTGCATATCTTCGGTGTTATACATCTTGGAGTTGCCATTGGCAAGAGCAGTAAAATACAGACTGGTCATGGTCAGGCAGAAGGCTGCGGTTTCAAACCTCTGACGATCCCATAAAGTCTCCATGATATAAATCCTTGTCTGGGGTGTCATCGCTTTCTTCGCTCTTTTCAGAATACTAACGATCTCATCCATGCTGAAACAATCTAGGAACTGGCTCATCCAGATGGCATCAAGACCATTCTCACGCTGAGGAAACAGCGAATCGGGATCAAGCAGGTTAATACCATATCCGTGAATACGCTCTGCTCCCTCTTTGCCGTTTATATTCTCCTGCATCATGGCAATCTGCTGGGGCAGGTCTAGGATCGTCACATCAGCCTCTTGGTTGTAGCCAACGCATTGTAGTGCCCACTTTCCTGTATTTCCACCTACATCATATAATGACTTGACATGATGCTCATCGAAAACAATCTTCAAAGCCTCAGGGAAGGAAGCGTCGCTATAGAAATGGTCAAATCCGAACCAACTCTTCTGTACCTGTTTGGGAAGACTTGAGAGTCCTTCATAGATGGTGGGCCATGATCCAAAGTGCTTTAATCCCTCAGGCTTACCGTTCTTAAGTGATTCCTCAAGTTTAAACCATCCCTCATAATTCACATCCTGATTAAAATCGATGTTCACACGAGTGGTGGTGTCATTCAGTAAGAACCAGCCGGTTTTTGTCAACGAATACCTGTTGGTGTTAACATCCACGATAATAATCCCAATACTCAGGGAGGCCTCTAAAAGACATTTTACCGCATAGTCAGAATACCCTGTCTCCTGACAGATCTCTTCACGTGTTAAGCCATCCTTTGAGTCGTGGATCAGATCGAGGATTCCCCATTTCAGCATGATGCGTGAAGCCTGAAACACAACAGGTGCCCATGCAATAAGCTCTGCAAATCGCTGGGCGTCGAGAGCGGAAAGCGACTCCTTGGTATATTTCTTTTCAAGTTCTGGAGATAAATGCATTTTAATCCGGATATGTTAGTTCTGATTATTTGATTTTCCGAATGACAAGTGCACTGTTGGTGCCTCCAAAGCCAAAGGAATTGCTGAGAACCGTGTTAACCTCTGTCTCTACTGTCTTGGCAGTAAGATTGAGCTTCTCGGAATACTCATCAGGATTCTCGAAATTGATGTTTGGAGCCACAAAGTTGTTCTGCATCATGATGATGCTATATACGATCTCGCTGGCACCTGCCATCCAACACTCATGACCTGTCATAGACTTGGTGCTGCTGATAAGAGCCCGCTGTCCATGGAACATCCTGTCGAGAGCAATAGCCTCATACATGTCTCCCTGTAGGGTAGAGGTGGCATGGGCATTGATATAGTCGATATCATCCAGTTCAACACATGCATCCTTCATAGCCCGTGTCATGGCTATCACAGAACCATTGTCACTGGGTTCTGAAATACCACCTCCATTGCTGGAGAATCCATATCCTACCACTTCTGCTAAGATCGTGGCACCACGAGCGATGGCATGATCATAGTCTTCTAGCACTAAGGCTGCAGCACCCCCGCTTGGAATAAGTCCGTCACGATCTTTGTCGAAAGGACGACTGGCCTTCTGAGGTTCATCCATACGGATAGAGAAGGCTCCCAAGGCATCAAATGAAGCCATAGAATAGTAGTTGGTCTCCTGAGCTCCACCACAGAGCACCATATCCTGCAAACCTTGACGGATGAGCATATAGCCCAATCCGATGGAGTGACTACCGCTGGCACAGGCTGCACTGATCGTGAAGTTAACACCTCTCAGGTGGAAAATCGTGCTCAGGTTCATGTTCACCGTTGAGTTCATCGACTGGAAGATCAGTCCGTATCCCAACATGGCGGAATCGTGCTTTTCATCCATAATCTTTGATGACTCGATAACAGGTTTTGCCGATGAGTCGTTACCGAAGATACAACCCACCTCATTTTCTCGAAGATACTCATCGCTGATTTGTGCCTGCTCAAATGCCTGGCGACTGGCCATATAAGCATATTGGGCCTGTTCCGACATACCTGCACGGGTATGCCTGTCAAGCATCTGCTTGGTGATGACAGGTGTCTCAACAATACCTGTGAGCCCCGACCTGTATCCATACTCGAGCCTGTCTGGTTGTAATCCAATACCAGATTTGCCTTCAAATAGGGATTTCCTTACTGTTTCAATATCTGTTCCCAGGCAGGACCAAATGCCCATGCCAGTAATAACTACTCGTCTTGCCATTATATAATTAGGTATATATACCTTCAAAAAATTGATGCAAAGTTACTGTTTTTTTATTGAAATGGCAAAATTTCGTGCAAAATATTTGTTTGTTTCGCGAAAAAGTGATAATTTTGCAGCCGATAAAGCTTAAATTAGAGAATTATGTCAATGTCGAATGCATACTTTTACGGCTATTACTTTTACTTTGCAAGCAATTGTGAAGCGGTTTGCCGTAAGTAAAATTTGAGATTGAGAATTTGAAGAATAAAATAAGGCTCCGCT
>JAEEGL011132605.1_pt1 | contig 16760 bp, 14 predicted proteins | sample 9134231 | NCBI WGS metagenome assembly JAEEGL01 (sample SAMN16246548, study PRJNA631951) | gut metagenome | biome: gut microbiome; feature: rumen; material: fiber-attached | host: Bos | place: Iran: Karaj | collected 2018-10
ATGTCGAAGGAGTCCTCTATCTTGCCGACGGCTTGCAGCTTCGCGTCGGGGTCGACGTCCGCGTAGGTGTTGAGCGTCATCGATACCGACGAATGGCCGAGGTAGCTCGCCACGGTGCGCACGTCTGTGCCGCCGGCGATCATCATGGTGGCGAACGTGTGCCGCAGGTCGTGGAACGTACAGTTGAACCCGTTCATCTTGCAGAACGCTGCGTACTCCTTGCCGAGAAGCGACGGGTTGTACGGCCTCGACTCGGGCTCCTGCGTTCCCAGGATGAAGGGGTCAGCGCCCTTGACGCCCATCTCCCCGAGAATGCGGAGCGAGTCTGCGCGCATCGCGCAAAGCGTTTCGTACGTGCGGCCGGTCAGCGGAATCGTCCTCGCAGAGCTGCCGGTCTTGGGCTCCTTCAGGTAGTAGCCGCCCTCCTTGAGCCCGAAGGCGTGGCTCACGGTTATGGTGCCGTCGTCGCCGAGGTCAGACCACCGCAGCGCGCAGATCTCGCCACGTCGCATGCCCGTGGTGAGCGCGAGCTCTATCGCCATGGCGAGCGGCTGTCCTGGCGCCTGGCGCGCGAGGCCAAGCATGCGCGTTCGCTCCTCGCGGTCGAGCGCGTTGATCTTCGCCTTGGCGCGCTTGGGCGGCTTGCAAAAGTCGCATGGGTTCTTCGTCAGCATGTCCTGCGCCACGGCCCACTTGAGCGCCTGCTTGAGCAGCCGGAACGGACCTGCGACTGATTTCGGTGAATAGCCGTCGGCGGTCATCCTGGCCATGAAGCCGTTCACGTCCGCTATCCCGAGGTCTCCGAGGCGGACGTCGCCGATGTAGCGGCAGATCAGCTTCGACTCATGCCGGTACCCTCGGATCGTCGACAGTTCGACGGTGGCCGCCTTCTCCTTGTAGTCGAGGAACGCGGCCATGAACTCCTCGACCGTCGCCTTGCTGCCCGCAGCTGCCCCCTTTCGCTCGAGCTCGAGTATCAGCTCGTCGCGTTTCCGCTGCGCCTGCTTCTCGGTTTTCGCCTCCACGGTGTGGTAGGTCGAGACCTGCTCTCCCGTGACCGGGTCGCGATGCGTGAGGGTCACCTCCCACTTGTCGGTGTTCCGCCGCCTGCGCAGGCCCCTGCTCGTGTACCTCATGGTCGCCTCCTCGCTCGTGTTTTCCACAGCTTGCCGTCGGTCTGCGTTGACCTACATTTGACCAACATAGCGACCTACAAATGACCTACAAGGCCTCGTCCGCGAAGTTGAGAGCACAGAACAACGGTTACAACGCAGAACAGAAAAACCACAGGTCATCCACATGTCGAAGGCGTTTTTGAGAACCCAGAGAGGGATTTAAACCAGTCCGCCCTCCCTGAAAACTTACGACCCTAAGGCCGAAAAAAGTAGCCCCTCGGGTATACAACCCGAAGGGCAGCACATTTCTCGAATGCTCGAAAACGCCCAACAAGCAGGGAAAACACGTTGTGCAGCGTCGCCGAAAACAAGCGTGCAGCCTGCCTCGATGGGGGAATTACGGGGGAATGGCGCTCGTATCACCCAATCAGCTACGAAGCCTTCTCCACCATCGTGTCGATGCCGAGCTTGACGCCTGGTTCGGTGGAGCTTGTCCAGTGGTAGAAGAGCCGCGCGGTGTTCCCGGAATCAGCGAGCTCGAGCATGAAGTTCTCGGGATCGCACTCGAGGTTCTTGACCTCGAACGTCTCGTGCAGCGTGAATACGGCGCGCTCGATCTTGAGGCTGTCCCAGTACCTCACTTCCCACTCGATTCCTTGCGTGCTCTCGCCGACCGTGAACGTGCCCGTCATGTCGTCGTTGAGCTCGACCGTGATGGGGACGTCGAGCTCGGTTTCCTTGTCCGAGGCGTTCGTTTTCGCTTGAAGCGTCAGCTTGTCCGCCTTCCACGTGCCGACGTACTGCTGGGCTTGCTCGTCTGCCTGCTGGGCGGATGCTGCGCTGGAACTTGCCGTCGAGCTTGAACTGGCGGCAGAATTGGCGCTTGCGCCCGAGCTCCCGCACCCGGCGAGCGCGATTGCGCACATCGTGACGAGCGCCAGCACGAGCAGGGTTGCTTTCTTTGTGATGGTCATTGCTCTGCCTTTCTACCTAAAGCGGCCAACGGTGGCGCGCTCGTCCCACGCCGCCCTGCTCCGGCTTCCTCTCAATGATTGCATCAATGAGAGGAAGATACGCTCTCAGACTCATTGGCCTGCGCGGACGTCCGGCCAACGTTCGACGAAATACAGGAAGCTGATGCCGCTCGCGCTGCCATCGGGATACTCGATCACGTCGACGAGGTTGTATGCCCACGAATGCGAGGGCTCCCCGTTGCCGCGGCGGACGATGGTCGAGCCGCACCTCCCGCAGGTCGCGCCCACGTCGTAGCTGGGGAAGCTGTGGTCCTCGAAGCCGCAGACGCCGCATCGGCAGTTCTCGACGAACTCGTGGCCGCCCGCCATCTCGCACGCCCTCCACCGGAAGTACATGTACGGATGCTCCCTCGCTATCCTCCTCAGCACGCCCGTGTCCGTCACGCGGTTCAGCAGCGCCCACTCCGGCCATTCCGTCTGATTCTTCGTGTCCTTGAAGAGCCTCGTGCTCATGATGGCCCCGTACGCGCGCTCGGAGTTGGGGTCGAGGTTCGCGTAGAGCCCCTCGAGCGCTTTGCACGCGAACCCGTCTTCCTCGACGTCGTGGGTCACGACGTGGTCGAGGATGTAGTCGACCACCTCGGGGTCCGTGATGCCCCAGCAGTCGAGCGCCGCGGCGGCTTCCTCCAAGTCCCGGTCGAACCGGTCTACGCTCTTCACCGCGAACAGCGCCGCCATGTACTGCCTGGACCTCTCGGGGTCGGACAGCAGCGCCGCGGCGCGCTCCCGTAGCGCGAACCCTGTCCACTTGTCCCTCACCATCTCGGCGAGCGCTCCTTGGACGGCGTCGTTACGGCGCGTCTCCTCGTCCATGTGCTCGGCCGCGTCCAGCCGGGCTTTGGGTCCTTTCGCGTTCGCGAACGCGTCCAGGAGGACCTCCCGCGCCTCCGGCGAGCCCGGCTGGAGCTTCGCGGCCTCGAGGCGCGCAGACTTCCTCTCGACGATCCCCTCCATGCGGCTTCTCGCATCGGAGTCCCGCTCGCTTCCGGCGATGTCGAGCAGGGCCACCGGGTCCGTTATGCGGTCCGCGGCAGCGACGCGCGCGTCGGCGTCGGGGGACGTGCGCGCCACCGTGGCCAGCGACGCCTGGTCTTCGATCCGGATTGCCGCAGCCCTCATCGCGCCCTCGTTTGCGACGGGCTCCTGGCCGAGCGCCATGCGGGCGAGGAAGGCCTGGTCGCCGATGCGGAAGATCGCGTTCTCTGCAGCCTCGCCGCTTGTCGACAGCGACGCCACCTTCTTCAGGCCGCCCTCGTCCAGGCGCTCGATGGCCTCATTGCGCACTCGCCAGTTGTGCGCCCGGAGGGCCACCTCGAGCAGCTTGTCCTGGCGCGTCATCTTCCTGACTTCAAAGATCGCGTCGCCCAGCTTCTCGCCCTTCAAGTCCTCTCTTGCCCACTTGGGCTTGAACAGTCCCATGTTGGAGCCCTTCCCTTCGCCCTCTGCGATGACCGATGCTAGAAACACTCGTCGCCCCATAACTCCTGGCGGAAGACGAACTCCCTCTTGCCGCATTTCGAGCAGGTTTGCCAGACCTCCCAGTAACGGTAGCGGCTCTCTACGTCTTCGCGGAAGTTCTCGGTGGACCTTATGAAGTCGTGGTCGCATCCCACCTCTTCGGCGGCGGACTCAAGGATCGGAAGGCCGCTGGCTGCGAACAGCTCGGATGCCCTCTGCCTCTCGGCCGGGTCCTCGAGCTTTCGCGCCGCGCTGACGATGGCCCAGCACAGCCCGTCCCGCTGCGGCTGCGAGATGTCGTCCCTCGCGGCAAGCGATGCGGCATCGAACTGCTCGAACAGGAGCGCGCCGACGTTGCGTGACGTGTCCCATATCCTCTCGACCGCAGCTGCGCAAACGTCGGGGTCGGAGAGGGCGAGCTCCGATAAGATGCTGTAGTCGTCGATGCGTCGGACCGCCGGCCATTTCGCGTCGGCGCGCGGGGCCTCGCGTGCGATCTTGGCGAGCGCCTCCTGGCCGTTCACGTAACTGGCGGCCTCCCCGCTGTAATCCGAATCGGACAGCGCCGTCTCGACGTAGAACTCCTCGACCTCCGGGCTGTGGTCGCGGTGGCTGTAACCCCAGGCGCCGCAGAGGTGGCGCACCGCCTCGTCCCGGGCCGCCTTCGACGGCGCGTTCCTCGCGATGCCGAGCAATATGTCGTCGTCCTTGATCGCGGTGGTTGCTTCGCACGCGGCGGCCTCGCCGCAGCGCGGGTCCATCGCAACGCGAAGCGCCACGTCGAGGCCCCCCAGCTCCGCGGCGCGCTCGACCGCCCACTCGGGGACATAGGCAAATTCGGGCGCATTCACGTCAAGCGCCAGGTCCTCAAGCCTTTGCGCGTCATCGCAGCGCGCAATGGCCTTATACACGAGGCTGCGGGCTTGCGCGGCGAGGTCGGGATCGCCCGACTCCGCCGCGATCGAGACGATTTCGGCGGGATCGTCGATCCGCTTCATCGCCTCCAGGCGGGCCTCGCCCGATTGCGAGGTGCGGGCAATCCGCGCGAGCGTCGCCTGGCTGGCGACGTTCTCGACGGCGATGGCGGCGTTCTCCGCCCCCGAGAGCGCGATTTGCCCGAGCACGTCCTGGTCGTGCACCTTCCTCGTCGCGGAGAAGAAGGCGCCTTTCGTCCGCGTCTCAACGTGTCCGAGCGCGATTCGGCTGAAGAAGGCCTCGTCGTCGATCCGCCCGATGGCTTTGAGCGCGAGCGTCTCGTGGGTCGCTTCCAGCACGACCCGGCGCAGCTCGTCTTGGTCCGTCATATTAGAGACGACCTCGTAGGCTTTGTCGAACTTCTTGAGGTTGCCGTTCTTTATCAGGTCGTTCCGCATCCATATCGGCTTGAAAAGTCCCATGATTGTCCTCCTCGTTCGGCTCTTGCAGCTTCCCGCTCACCGCATCCCGGCTCAGGATCTTCCCTTGAGCTCGATTCCACACTTCCGGCAACGCTTCACCCAATCGATGGTGTGGTGACCCTCGGTGTACGCGCCGAGGGCGTTGTTGTCGTCCTCGGAGATGGTCACCCACTCATGGGCCTCCCCGTCGGTGCAGGGCAGCCCGGCCAGCCGCTTCATCGCGGCTTTGGGAATGATTTCGAACGGGTCCAATACCTCCGTCAGCTCGCGGAGAATCTCGGCGTTTTCCATGTGGGCTATCACGCTTTCAGTAGCCTTGTAGCTCAGGCCGCTCCCGAGGGCGAGGCGGTCGAGCACGCCCTTGTCGCGGACCGAGGCGACGGCGAGCCCGGCTACTTCATCGTCGGCCGTCCTCCGGATGACCTCGGCAAGCCTGGCATCGTCGCCCAGTTCGGCCAGCCGCCTCACGGCCGCCCTCCTCAACGAGCTTGCCGAATTCTCGAGACACTCGTACTGATAGGAGCTGCGGGCGATGTACTGGGACCAGGATCGTTGGGAGAGGTCCTCCTTCGGATCGTACGCGCCCAGGTCTACGAGGCGCGCGGCATCGCACATCTCGGGCACCTCGGATGCCAGGGCGTCCAGCTCCGCCCTCTTGACGGAGAGGAGTTGTTTGCCGACATCGCACTTATATTCGTACCAAAAACCTGCAAGGTCGCGTTCCAGGACCGACTCGATTGTGGCGAGGTCGTCGACGCGCCTGCCCGCCGACAAGACGAGATCCACGTCGTCCGAGGTCAGCGCGACCTCGCGGAAAAGCGCCTGGTCGCCGAGCTTCACCATCGCGGCCACGCGCGCGGCGCCCGTCGGCGCCTCCGCCATGATGCGCCGCAGCGTTTCCGGGTCGTCGACCTCGGTGACAGCCCGTTCGGCTTGATATTCGATCTCGCTCATCCACTGCGGCTTGAACAGCTTGTCGAAAAATCCCATGCCTTGCTCCTTACCCCGTGGTGTAGAGGCCGCTGTCGGCAGCGATCATGGCGTTCTCGTACCTCCGATCCGCCTCTTCCATCCTCTCGACGGCCTCGACCACTTCGGGGTCGGAGGCGATCTCGGGATCGCTTATCCCCTTCGCAGCCAGCAATCTGCTATGGGGCGTGCCGTTCAGGGCTATCTCGCGCAGAGCCAAGTTGGCCTCGCGGGCGTCTGCGCCGCCCTTTCTGGCGATGGCGATGATCTTGTTGGCGCAGTCGACCTTGTCGCTGTCGTAGAGGCCCTTCTTCTCGCCTGCCATTGCAATCCTCAGGAGCGCGGGGACGCTATTCACATGGGAGCCGTACTTCCTGCTCGAGCCGTCGACCGGGCTGTACTCATGTTCGCCGTACTCCACCTTTCCCGACAGGATGAGCTCGCAGTAGTAGTCGCTCTCGTCGATGCCGCATGCCACGCACGTGCCGTCCCTGAACTCGTGCCAGGTCATCGTGTAGCCGCACACCGTGCACCTGCGCCGGCAATCAGACAGATGCTTGAAGGAATGGCGCTCTGTTTCATGGCGCCCGCAGATGCGGCATTGGCGCCTATGCTCTTTAGCGCCGAAGTTCGCTACGGCCTTCTGCCAGTCGTGCCCTTCGTTACGCACCTCGCCGCAGCGGGCGCACTTGCAGCCGTTCCAGTCGTGGCCCTCGTCACGCGTCAAGCCGCAGAGCCTGCACCTGCAGCTGTCCCAGTCGTGTGTGCAGTGCTCCTGCCTGACTAGCTCCGTCTCCCAGTGACCGCAGACTGAGCACACGTAGAATCGCCCCGCGATAACGTGCCGAGAACCGAAAATCCAATCTTCGCGCCCGTGCGTGAAATGCCAGTCGTGCCCCTCGTTTCGCCGCTCGCCGCAGCGGGTGCACGTGCAGCCGTCACTGCCGTCCGGCAGCTTGTTCCACTTGTGGCCCGTTATCTTGCATACCAGTCCCATAGTGCCCTCCTTGCTCGGGAAAGAGCCAGTACGCATTCCACGACCATTATGGCATTATTCCCCTCCAACCCTCGCCGCAGCGATGATTCAAAAGGTGCAGGATTGGCTTGGGTATCTGGAAGAAATCGGTTCAAGCAAGAATAACTGGCGAGAAAGCTTACTACCATTAGCCCGAAAAACGCTGCCCCTCGGGTAAGTAACCCGAAGGGCAGCACTACATCTAATTAGTTCAAAAGCAGCTGCTAATCAGGGGGAATTCGTGCTTCGATGTGATCGAAACCGTATGCGCAACCTGCTTCGATGGGGAACTGCGGGGGGAAATGGCAGCAACATCACCCCGAAAACCGCGCAAAACTTCTCCCTGGGTTTGGAATCGATGCTCTCACCTTCAGCCAATCGTTAACGAATAGCAGCCTTCTTCCTTCCTTATCCTCCAGATGATGCCCGTGGCCGCCTGAACCAGCGCAGCGTCGTGCGACACCAGTAGTAGCGCCCCGGGGTATGCAGACAACAGACGCTCGAGGGCCTCGGTCGACCCGAGGTCGAGATGGTTGGTGGGCTCGTCCACGACGACGAGCTCAGGGGATTCGAGGATTCCCAGCGCGAGCATGAGCTTGCGCATCTCGCCGGGACTGACTTCGTCCCCCTCTAAAACGCGGTCCGGATCGGAATTGAGCTGGGCGATGGTGGATAGAACGCGTCCGCGGCGAACGTCGGACAGGCCGCGCAGGGCTGCAAGCGCAGCGCGCCTCTGTTGCTCGTCGGGCTCTTGGGGTATGTAGAGCGCCCTCGTACTATCGGGAAGCCCTGTCACGATGGCCTTCACCAGCGTCGTCTTGCCAGTGCCGTTGTCGCCGACGAGGCCGATATGGTCGGTGTTGCCAATGTGCAGCATGGGCACGCGCAGCACGACTTCGCCGAGGGGGAGGTCCACCGGATCCGCCAGGTAGATCACCTTGCGCCTGCTGGGCGTGGCGTCGAGCCAAACGTCCACGTCGTAGCGCTTCTCCACGCACAAGGCAGAGAGTCTCGCGTCGGCGCTTTGCAGCCTTCCTTCCATGCGGGACGAGAGCCTGCCAGCCTGGCCGTCCTTGCCGGTGACTATCGCGAGATTCCTCCTGTCCCTCGCGTCGCTATCTCGCTTGCCAACCCCCTTGAGGCTCCTCTTGCCATCCGCGCGTGACGCCTCTTCGCGCCGGCGCTGCGCCTCGCGCTTGACCCGATCCCGCTCCCTACGAGCCGCATCGCGCGCGCGGATAGCGCTCGAGCGTTCGAGTGCGGCTTGCGAGGAAGCCTGCGAATAGCCGCCGGGCCTCATCGTTGCAGCACCATCTGCTACGAACAGGCATTGGGAGCAGAGCTCGTCGAGCAATTCGCGATCGTGTGAAACGAGCAATCCTATGCCGCCGAACCGCGAGAGGGCGGCGGAGATGGACCGTCTCGTCGCGGCGTCGACATGGTTGGTCGGCTCGTCAACGGCGAGCACGTCGGGAACCGCCCAGAGCGCGCACGCAACTTGCAACCGCTTTTGCTGGCCGCCCGATAATGTGCTGTAGCGGTGGGCCCAATCGTCTCCGATGGCAAGGTCACGGCGCAAGCGCACGGCGGCGCTGTCGTATGCGAACGCGAAGTCCTCGAGGTTTGCCGGTTGAACGCTCGCGTCCTGAGCGCAGTAGAGGGATACAAGCGGTGGTGCGACCGCGCCGGCGTCGGGCTGCAGGAGGCCACATGCCACGAGGCAGAGCGTCGTCTTGCCCCCTCCGTTGTCGCCGACGATGCCGGTCCATCCTTTCGGGAAGGTCGCGGTCACGCCGCTAAGGGCGGGTTCCACCGCAGCGGGATAGGCGTACTCGATGTTGGAAAGGTTGAGCTGCATGATGCCTCCGGTTCTGCAAGAGGCCATGCTGGGCAGCAAGGCGAGGTTCGTTCGTTTGGAATGAATGGCTTTGAATCGTGCATGGGTATGCGATGCTGCACCCGTTCGGGCATGGCCGCCAGCTTGTAGCTCGGTTTACGGGTGGATATGGGCATCGCTAGTTCTTCATGCACCCGGTCCCTTCTCTTGCCGGCGCTTGCCAAAGGCCCCGGCGGGTTGCCTTTGGACAATTATAGTCTCGCGAACGAAGACGCCTTGGCCCAAAGGCCGGAAAATTTAGACCCAAGGGCCGAAAAATGCCTACCCTTCGGGTAGGGAACCCAGAGGGCGGCAAATTGGCGCGATGGCAATAATACAGCTGCTAATCAGGGGAAATGCGGCTTTCAAGATTGTTCGATCTACGCATTCGGTCTGCCCAGATGGGGGAATTACGGGGGAATAGTGCTCACATCAGCCCGAAAACGGCCTTTTTCGGGGATGCGCGGTGAATCCCTCCGCGCTGGCATTGTGAGATACCTGCGGAGGGATTCTGTTGGCGAAAGCCGCCTATCCGACGGCCCGCCTTCGCATCATCATCCGGATGAGCTCGCACCCGCCCGACATGATCGACTCGTCGCTGCCGAAGCGGTCCATGACGCGCTCGGCTTCCGCATCGGTGATGTCGCGGTCCTCGCCGGTCTCGGGATCGAACCCCACGCAGGCCATGTCGCCGAAGACGATCGAGTAGAGCTCGCCCTCCTCGACCACGTGCGAGTAGTCCATCTGGGAGAGGTACCCCATCTCGGCCATCCGCCTCGTCGCGTAGACGGCCCGGTTCGCCGTATCGAGCGAGGCGCCCAGGAGCCCCTCCTCGTTGACGTAGACGGCAGGCGCATCCTCGAAGATGTAGCTTGCCGGCTCGATCGGCCCTCCGACGCAGGCTTGCAGCGCGCGGAGGAAGCTTCCGTCGCAATCGGCCTCGAGCGTCTTGCGGTACGGGTGCCCGCCCACGGGGACGACCACGGCCTCGAGCGTTCTTGCGTTTCCCATCATGACCTCCTTAGATCCCGGCCCGCCTTCTGCGGGCCTCGCGGTGCGTGCGACGGCGGGGTTCCGGCTAGGCGCAAGGGTCAAAGCGAAAACCGGCAGGCCGCGAGTTCCGCGCAGCGGAAGTTTTTCGCGCCTTGCGGCCCGACGGGTCCTCGGCGACGATGCGCACCCGAGGCGCGCAGGCGGTCCCGTCGCTTGGGGGCGATGGGGACGGAAAGGCATGCGCGTGTCCAGGGTGTGGTACTCCTGGGGCCGGCGTGCGGCTTAGTATGCAGTCTATAGGCGATTCGCATGGAAAGGGGCGATGCGCATGAGCATTGAAAAGCGATGCGAACGCAGCGATAACGACTACTTCCGCATGGGCGCGGCGATCGCGGTTGGCGAGCTGTACGACATGGCGGCGTTCGGGAGCTTCCTGGAAGACGAGCAGGGGGTGAGGTCTTACCTCGAGAGCTTCGGCGTGCGCGGTCTGGACGACGTCGACGCGCTCCATCTGAAGGCGAGCCGGGGACCGCGTGACACGGTACCCGGCTCGCCTTCAGATGGAGCGCGTTACTAGAAGTCTTCGCTCTCGACGGGAACCATCAGGTTCTCGTAGTAGGTCACGTTGCCCTCGCCGAGATGCATGACGCCCATGGTCCAGCCGTTGGACTCGTACAGCGGCTTGAGCTGCGGCATAGCCTCGAACGCAGCGTCGACCAGTGCCGGATCGTCGTCGAAGACGACCTTGCCGGCAATGCGGACCCAGCTCTTGCCATCGGGCTTGGTGGCGCTGATGTTGATGTTGGGGTTAGCCTTGATCTGCGCATACACGGCCTTATGCGTGCCGATGCCCAGATACAGCTCGCCGTTGTAGCACATCTGGAAACCCAGCGGACGCACAACCGGCTTGTCGCCGTCGACCGTGCCCAGGTAGAACACGCGGCACTCTGCCAAGTAATCGCTCATCTTTTGCTTATCTGCCATACGATGCTCCTTTCTCTTATGTAGTGCCCTTAGGTCAAGTTTACACTCATGCAGCGATTTATTCCACTACTGAGTATTATTTCTCTGCGACGCATTTCATCTGCGTGCATCTCCCTAGAGGCGAGCTGCCCACTGCGGCGAATCGCTCTCCGAGACGAGCTGCCCACTGCGGCAAACCGTCCTCCGCAGCGAACCGTCCACTGCGGCGACCACTTCCCCACAGCGAACTTCCTCACCTCGGCAAACCGTCCCCACAGCAGGCAGCCCTCGCAGCGAACTTAAATCCCATTCTCCGCGTACAGAATGCCCTCGCGCGTGTCTTCCCACGGCGGCATCTGGTAGATGCGGAACTCTTTGTCACGCAGCTCCTCGAGCTTCTGGGAAAGCTTGCTCTCGGGGTCATCCAGATCGCCGTAGAACAGCGCACCGGCTGGGCAGTTGAACACGCAATACGGCTCGTTCTCGGTGGCTTCGACGCCGTGGCACTTGATGCAGCTCTGCTTCCAGATGGGCTTCCACTTCATGTACAGGTTCGGCCACTTGCCGCCTGGTGTGTCGAGCTCGCCGCCGCCGATGGTGCGGATGAAGTTGCGATACTCGTCAAGCCCCAGGTCGTAGGCTGTCTTGCACGACATCACGCACGTCCAGCAACCGGTGCAGCGGTTGACGTTTACAAGGATAGTCTTCGCCATCTTAGTTACCTGCCTTTCGCACGTCGCAACGGGCATCCCAGAAGACCTCGTTCGTCACGGGCTCCAGGATGAACAGAGACGAAATCGGGGCGCCCGACGCCAGCTCGCGGCGCTTCTGCTCTACGCCCCACGTATACGAGAAGTCGGTCATCGACTCGTTGGTGTTGATCGGGTTCTCCAACACCTGCGGGTTGTCGTTGTTCGGATAGTACTTCTCGTCGAAGCTGTACCACACATGCGCCATGCCGGGACGGATGTCCTCGCGCAAGTGCAGCTTCATGCCCTTCATGCAACCGCGCTGGTTGAACACGTCGACCAGGTCGCCGTCGCGCAGGCCCTTCTCAGCCGCCGTCGCCGGGTTCAGCGCGACGCCCGTCTGGGTCATCATCGCGAGCTTGCGCAGCTCGGGGATGTTGGTGAACTGACTCTGCATGAAGTACTTGTGGCGCGCCGAGTAGAACTGCAGCGGGTACTCGTCTTTCCAATCGTCGAAGAGCATCGGCTCCTGGAAGTCTGCCATGGGGCCAACGTCCGAGAGCACCTCTTGGTAGAACTCGATGCGACCGGTGATGTTCTTCATGGCGCCGTTGCGGAAATTGTCGTAGGTGTCGTCATCCCAGTTCAAGTGCAGCGTCTTCATCTTCTCGAGGCGCTGGTAGGTCACCGGCTCCACTTCGCCTGCACGCTCGGGGTCTTCTTCCTCGGTGATCGGCGCGAGCATCTCCTGCGTGCCGGGAATGCCGAGTGCGATCTTCCAGAGCACCCAGTCCTCGAGCGGCATGTCGAAGTACTGGCCGATGCCGACCTTCTCCGCAATGCCTGCCCAGATGTCGGCACAGGTCTTGGACTCGCCCTGCGGCGGAATGGCCGGTTCGCACAGCGTCGCGCTGTTGTACGGGCCGCCCAGGATTTCGTGGCGCTCGAAGGACGTGGTCTCGGGGAGCACGTAGTCTGCGTAGCGCGCGGTGTCGGACATGTGGATTTCGAACGACACGAACAGCTCGAGCTCGGGCAGGACCTTTTCCTTCCAGAGCGCACGGTTCGGCCAGTTCAGAAGCGGATTCGCCATCGGGTTGATCAGCGCCTTGTAGCGCTGCTCGCCCTTGCCCTCGAAGCTTTCGAGCAGCTGGCGCATGGAGATATGGTCAGCCTTCAGCGGATTCGTGGGATCGGGGAAATACGTGGCGCGCACGTCGAAACGCGCGTCGTCGTGGTAGTCGGTGCCGCCGACGATGATCGAGCCGCCGCGCTTGCCGAAGTTGCCCGACAGGTACGACAGCAGGTAGATCGAGCGGCACGCCTGCGTGGAGTTGCGGTAGCGCAGGCCGTCGTACATGAAGATGCACGCCGGAGCCGACTCGATGTACTCGTGAGCCAGGTCCTCGCAGTCCTGCGCGGGGATGCCGGTCAGCTCTTCCTGGCGCTCGGCGGTCCAGGGCTCCAGATGCTTGACGAGCAGGTTGTAGGCCGTGTTGCACTTGATGCCGTTGACCTCGACCGATGCGTCCAGCTGAGGCTTGTGCGCGCCGAACTCGCCGGCGTCGCGCGCCTCGATGTTGTCCACGTCGGCGCCGGAGTACATCATGGCGCGGTTGACCAGCTGCGGGCCGGTGAAACGCCCGATGGCGTAGGGCTGGCCGTCCGTCTCGTCGACGAACACGAAGCTGTCGGGGCTACCGCCCTCGAAGGCCTCGCTCGCGCGCAGGTACTTGCCCGTGTCCTCGCGGACGAGGTAAGCGCCGGTGGTGTTCTGCTTCATGAACTCCTCGTCGACCAGGCCGTCGCGCACGATGATGTGGGCCATGGCCAGCGCAAGCGCCGCGTCGGTGCCGGAGTTGATGGGAACCCACTGGTCGACCTTGGCGCTCGTCACGTCGAACAGATTGGAGATGTGCACGAGCTTGACGCCGCGCTCGCGTGCATCCATCAGCATGTGCGTCGTCGGACCCGGGCGCGTGAAGCCGATGGGATTGCAGCCCCAGATGATGCACATCGTGTTGACGTCGTTGAGCAGGAAGCGGCCGTTGTTCAGCACCAGGCCGAAATCGATTGCACCCGAGATGAACGAGCCGAAGTCGACCATCGGATGCTCGATGCGCGTCGCGCCGTAGCCGTTGAGGAAGCGGTTCGCCAAGTCATGGTTCAGCGAACGGTCAGCGCCGGGGACGCCGCACCAGAAGCAGTTGACCAGGATCGAACGCTCGCCGTACTGTGCAGCGAGCTCGTTGACCTTGTCGCCGATCTCCTGGAATGCCTGGTCCCAGCTGATGCGCTCGAACTCGCCTTTGCCGCGCTCGCCCACCCGCTTCATCGGGTACAGGATGCGGTCTTCGGCGTAGGGAATCTCCTTGCACATGACGCCCTTGCTGCAGATCTGCGGTCCGGGATGCGGGCTCTTGATCCGCGGCCGCTGTACACGAATGATTTTGTCGCCCTTGCTATGCACCTCGAGTATGCAGTTCTCGTGGCAACCGTAGCCTTGACAGGGGTTGTAAGTCACACGCTCTTCGGCCATGACGGTCTCCTCTCTCTCTTCGATTTTTGGTTATAGTCCCCCTTCTTTCGATTGTAGGGTCGCCCCTCGCCACGCCACCCCACGGTTGTCTTGGGGTGGGTATAAGAAAATCGAATAGAGAAACAGGTGCGGCCGAACTGCGGGCGGCGGGCGGGAGGCGGGAGCGAGCGGTGCGCGGTGGTGGGCAGGTGCGGTGGCGTTTGTGGGCGGCGTTCGCGACCCGGCGGCGGACGCGAGCGGCAGAATCGCAGACGGTGGGCGGCGGACGCGAGCAACTTCACTTCAGCTATTCAAACATCTTTTGCGCACCCCAACTTCAACCGCTTTGATGCCCTGGTTGCGTCCCTACTTCGCCCTGTTGAGCAGCCCCTAGTAGTCGAACGTCCGCAGGTGTTCGGCGTTGAACGCCAGCGCGAACTCGCGGAAGACCTGTACCGCCGGATTGTCGTTTTCGCGCAGGAACACGAAGCAGGGGTGCAGGGTTAGGCCCGGACACTCGAGGTCGCGGAACACGCGGTGCTCGTGGAAGTTGTACAGGGGTTTCTCGAGGTCATCGTTGCCCAAGATCTCGATTTCGTCGGGGCGGACCGACATGATGGACTCGTACAGCGAACCAGGGTGGGAGACGTAGTTCATCCTGAAGCCGAAGCGGCGCGACATGTGGTCCAGGAAATGCTGCACGATTTGGTAGCGCGCGTTGGCGGGGATGAGCACGTTGGCGCCAGCTAAGTCGCTGAACTGCACGACTTGCTTGGCCGCGAGCGGATGATCGCGGTCGAGCCACACGCTGCGTCCGAAGTCGATTTCGCCGTATAGCGGGACCTGGTCGATAACACCGTTGAACTGCGGGAACTCGTCGAGCTGGCCGCGATCGAACACGACGCCGATGTCGGCTTCGCCGTTTTGCAACACGTCGATGAGGTTTTGCCCGTCGGTCACGATTTCGCGAATTCCCACATGCGGGCGCGCTTTGACGAACTCGAGCAGTTCCTGCTCGTAGTAGCGCGTCACCCCTCCCGTGTCGATGGGGCGCTCGAACACGAGCTTGCCCGCCGCGCGCAACGCGATGGTTTTGCAACGTTGGACGCTTTCGTGATACGTGCCGAGGAGCTGGGTGACCTCCATGTAGAACTGCTTGCCCGCCGGTGTGAATTCCAGAGGCCGGCCGCGTCGCACCAGCTCGAAGCCCAGTTCGCGCTCCATTGCCGAAATATGGTTCGACAGCGAGGGTTGCGATATGAACAGTTCGTCAGCAGCCCTGCTGAAGTTCAGGTGCTTTCCAAATACGATGAATTCCTCGAAATCCGAAATCCTCACGCACGCCCCCTTCGCCGCGGGCAGATTATGCGACTATTATAACCTCCAATTGATGTCTGCGCGCGCGACAGCGGGAACGACGAGCTTTTGGACAACGGGGATAGAGCGTGTTTGGATAACGGGGATGGGGTGTGTTGTCCACTTCTGGACAACGGGGCTGTTTGGACAGGGCAGGACAACGGAGTCGGAAGGTGTTGCCCATTTTGATCAACAGCCACGCAAAATCCCAACGTAAGAGATGAATGACGCTTGCCTTGACGCAGTGCGAGCATTCGTTCCACCTGCACGCAAACACGAACCGAACGGCAACAGATTTGGCAACTAGCACTTCAGGACGGCAGCAGACATGGTCACCAACGCTTCATTCAGAGCCGCCGCGTAAAAATTTTGCACAATTTGGCAGAAAAGTTGAGCAACGCATGATCGCGTCCGAAGGTTCTACTAGGCTATCCCGTCATCCTCCGGTATTAGCATTAAGCTTAGAGCCCTCCGGTCGCGCTCGGTGAGCATGCCAAGTGGTTCCCCGTTGAGGAGATCTGATTGTGCGAGTTGGAAGAGTGGTGCGACTTGAACGCGAGATGGCTTGAGCAGCCCCTCCCGCTCCCAGTCGGCGAGCTCACAGTACGTGTAACGCTCCTGGGGATCAGCGGTGGTGACCTTCGCCACGACGATTGCGGCTGCCTTGTCGTCGACGATTACGACTGGCCGCACCTTGCCGGTTTCGGGGTGGTCGGCGAACCGCAGGTAGGCGAGCCAGATCTCCCAGGGCGCCGGCTTCGCGCTAGCGGACGAGGCTGTCATAGAGGTCGCCTTCCTCGTCGTCCATGTCGGCGGGCAGGACGCTCGACCCGTACGCGGGGTCGACCGGGAGCACCGACGTTGCGTCGTAGGCCGGCCGCGCTTCTGGTCGCATGTCGAATGGCAGGCCACCCACCTCGATGGACTTGATCAGGAACGTGTTCACCGCATCGCTCAGGCTCATGCCCCAGCGCGCGTACACCTCCTGCGCCCCCGACTTCACGTCGGGCAGCACGTACGATTTCACCTCTGCGCTCCTCGCCGCCATCATAGCCTCCTTATTAATACCTGAACTATGCATAGTTTAGGCTATTTCGGTTCGGTATTGCGGATACGTTGCCAAATCGTGCTTTCCGCTCGCAAACGGTTGGCGTTTTTGCCTGTCTTGGCGCTGCGCGATATAGCTCATCCCGAATCTCCACAGAGCACTGCATCTACACGTCGTCGTGGGCGGCACCGGAATCACCGGGTTTCTTCGAGCCGCTTAGCTTGAGCAAGCATTGCCTCGAGCTGCTCGACGGTGAAGGTGACGCCCGGGACCTGCGGCTGCGGGGCGGGGGCGCTTAGCGGGTCGCCGCCGCAGATGCCGGCCATGTC
>JAEEGL015117314.1_pt1 | contig 16760 bp, 16 predicted proteins | sample 9134231 | NCBI WGS metagenome assembly JAEEGL01 (sample SAMN16246548, study PRJNA631951) | gut metagenome | biome: gut microbiome; feature: rumen; material: fiber-attached | host: Bos | place: Iran: Karaj | collected 2018-10
CATTCCCGCTCGACTTGCATGTGTTAGGCACGCCGCCAGCGTTCATCCTGAGCCAGGATCAAACTCTTAAATACTTGTATCTAAAAGCTTTCGCTCTTAAATCTGACTCTTGAACGCTTTGCGTTCTTTCCGCTTTTAACGGAATTATTGTGTTTAGGAATTATACGAGATTCTTTCTACAAGTTTGCAGATTGTTTCTTTGTACAATTTCATTGAATTTTGAGGCCAACTTAATGACCTCTAAGACTCAATTTCTACACTATGATGTTTTCAAGGTTCTGTGCTCTTGCGAGCGGTCCCGTTTGGCGCGGAACAGTCGTTATTATATGTCCCCCGCACCCCATTGTCAACTACTTTTTTCGCTTTTTTTAGCTTATTTTTTTCGCTGACGAAAGGACCTTAAAGGCGCGTTGCCAGGCTCTTCGAGCACATAGAATATTAAACTAATTCAAATCAAAACGCAAGGCTATTTATCAAGGTTTTTCGGCTTTTTTGGACATCAAAAAAGCCGCTCCCAACAGGTTGTGGAAGCGGCTCATCGATGCCACAAAATAGCCTCTCAGGGCTGCTGCGCGCCCGGCTGGCCGGCGCCGTCGTCCGGCTGCCGCAAAGCGCCGCCCGACGCGTTCTCCTCGTCGTCTTGCGGGGCGGCTTCGATCGTCAGCTTCAGCGTCTCGGGAGAGCACGTTATGACCATATCCTCTCCGTATATCCCGTCTATAGAAACGATCGGATCCACCTCGTGAGTTCCGGGTCCGAGCTGCGCGGCGCTGACCCAGACGGAGACGTCGGACTCGTCGAAGAACTGCATCTGCGCGGACGTGCCCCTGACGAGGACCGTCAGCGTCTGATCCGGATCGAGGCTCGCCGTCATGCCGTCTTCGACGCCTACTATCTCTATCTTATCCGCGGGGAACTCGCTCTCCTGCCTCTCGCGCGGTCTTACCTCGTATCTGGCGTACAGCTCCGCGGAAGCATCGGCCGTGCCGACGCCGTACGGGAGCCTGGGCTGTATCTCTATGGAGCAGCTCTCGCTTATCGCGCTCACGTCTATCGGGTACGAGTCTATCGTCCAGATGTCCTCGATGTTCTCGGCAGGACCCTTTATTACTATAGAAGTCGGGACTATCGAGGATACGACCTCGACGTCCGGATCGTAGTCGCCCTCAAGAGGAACGTTGAGCGCGACCTGCTTGACGGCATAGAGGACAGCCTGCACGTCTATCTTCTCCTGCGAGATGCTGACGCCGGGGACCACGCTGCCGTCGGCTCCTACCGCCTCGACGTCGAGAGTCGTGCTGAAGACCTCGTCCTGCTTGAGCTGCGAGGCGTCCATGGTCATGCGCACCTTGTCGACCGTGTCGACGAGGCTCTTGGCGCCGGTCAGGAATACCGACTGCGCGCCCCTGAACAGCGTGGATATCTCGAACCCGTCGGGAACGTTCACTACGTCCAGCGCGACGGAGCGCTCCTCGGCGACGGCGGTGTCGACGTAGACCTGTATGCTCTGCGTGCGCACCTCGTTGACCGTTACGTTCTGGGGAGCCTCTACCTCGACCGTTATATAGTTCTGGCCGACGTGGAGATCGGAGAGGTCGGCGCGAGCTATTATGTCGCCGCTCTTTATGCCCGCCAGCTCGCTTCTCGTGCCTGCGATGACGACGTCCACCGTATAGTCGCCGGTGCCCGCTATCGCCAGCCCCGCGCTCTGGAGCGCGGACTCGTTGAGGAGCTGCACCGGTATGAACCTTACGGTCGTCGTGCCTACGGGATTCGTGCCGCTTATTACATATGCCCAGATGAGGATCGCCAGGAGGACCGAGACGATCTTATCCGCGATCCTACTTCTTTGCATCCGTGATCATTCCTTTCAGTACGGAGAGGAACGGCGTCTTTGCCGCGGGCTCCTTTACGTAGTGCGCCAGCAGCGCCTTCTCGACGGTCTTGACGTCCAGGAAGCGCGACAGCTTGCCGTCCTCGGCCATGGAGATGATGCCGGTCTCCTCCGAGACGATGAGGACTATCGAATCCGAGACCTCGCTTATGCCTATGCCGGCCCTGTGGCGCGTTCCGAGATCCTTGCTGAGGTTCGGGTTTTCTGTGAGAGGGAGCATGCAGCCCGCCGCGTATATCCTGTCGTCCCTTATTATGACGGCTCCGTCGTGCAGGGGAGACCCCTCGTAGAATATGTTCTCGATGAGCTCGGGGGAAAGGCGCGCGTCTATGACGGTCCCCGTCTCGGCGACGTCGGAGAGCGAAGTCTGCCGCTCTATGACGATGAGCGCGCCGGTGCTCGTGGAAGAAAAATAGCCGACGGCGGACGAGAGCACGTCCGCGGGCTTCGTGTCCGAACCGCGGCCGCTGCCGAACTGCCTGATGCTGAAGCTCCTGCGTCCCATGTATTCGAGGCCTCTGCGGAGCTCGGGCTGGAACACCACGACGAGCGCAATGAGACCGACGCTGAGGAGCTGGCTGAGGATCCAGTTTACGGTGTACAGATTGAACCATCCGGAAACGAGCACCACGACGACAAGGACGAGGAGTCCCTTCGCGAGCTGCTCGGCGCGCGAATTCTTGATGAATCCGAGGACCTTATATATAAAGAAGGCCACGATAAGGATATCGATTATATCCGTTACGGCGATGCCTGTTATTAGCGTCCTTAGATACTGGGCCATGCGTCTCCTTTTGGTTGACAGAAATTTCCAGTTGTGCTATAGTTGCCGCAGATGAAGCGCGTATAGACATATATAATAAATTATAACTCAAAATAAGCTCAATGCAAACCAAAGCCAAATAGTATATACTTAAACAAACGGAGAAAACTGCGGCGGGCGGCGCCCGCGGACCCGCCCGGGCGGGAGAACGGATGATAAGGATATGAGCAAGGAATTTTTCGTAAACGCGCTGCAGACGGACGAGGAGTTCACCGATTTCTTCATGGTGAAGGCCGCGTCGGTCCGCACCGGTTCAAATAAAAAGCTGTACTTCGACGCGATGCTCGGCGACCGCACAGGAGAGATAAACGCGAAGAAGTGGGACGTCTCCGACGACGAGGCGATCGTCCTGGGAACGCTCAGGGAAGGCGACATGGTGAAGATCCGCGCCGGCGTCACGGAATGGAACGGCGCCAGGCAGCTTAGGATACAGCGCATCCGCGTCGCGGGCGTAAACGATCCCGTGGAGATGACGGACTACATAAAGGCCGCGCCCGAGGACCCGAAGGAGATGCACGCGTACATCCTCGACCGCGCGAAGTCGATATCGGATCCGGCTCTTCGGAAGATCGCGGTAAAGTTCCTCGAGGACAACGAGGAGCGGCTGCTGTACTATCCGGCCGCGATGCGCAACCATCACGCCGAACAGGCAGGACTGCTGTGGCACATAAAGCGCATGCTGATGCTGGGAGAGCTCGCCTGCGGCGTCTACACCATACTGGACAGGGACTGGGTCGTCTGCGGCGTCATCCTGCACGACATGGAAAAGCTCAACGAGATACAGTCGAACGAGCTCGGGATATCGCCGGGATACAGCTTCGAGGGCAAGCTGCTCGGCCACATCGCGCAGGGCGTAAAGGCCGTGGAGACGATGGCCGGCGAATGCGGCCTCACGGACGAGCAGAAGACGATGCTCGAGCACATGATCCTCTCCCACCACTACGAGCCGGAATACGGGAGCCCCGTGCGCCCGATGTTCCCGGAGGCGGAGCTCCTGCACTATCTGGACATCCTCGACGCGAACATGTTCGACTTCGAGGACGCGCTCAGCGCCGTCGGTCCGGGGAGCTTTTCCGAGCGCGTACGCACGCTCGACAACAGGATGCTGTACAAGCCTTCGTCAAAAGAGGATAAATGAAGGAAGAAAAGCGCGCCAGACTTACCGAGATCATCTTTCATAACGAGGAGAACTTCTACACGATCGGCGTGTTCGAGTCCGGAAGCGAGCAGTTCTGCGCGACCGGCACGATAGGATTCCCCGGAGTCGGAAAGGAATACACCCTTACCGGCGAATGGACGGTACATCCGAAATACGGCGAACAGTTCGCGTTCACGGACTGCGAGGAGAACGAACCTGCCACGGAGGAAGGCATAAAGGCCTTCCTCTCTTCGGGTGCGATAAAAGGCATCGGCCCCGCCACCGCGGCTCTGATCGTCGCGAGATTCGGGACCGACGCGCTCAGGATAATACAGGAGGAGCCCGGCAGGCTCACGCAGATAAGCGGCATCGGGCCGGTAAAGGCCTCCGCGATACACGAGGGCTACATGGAGCAGCGGGGATACGCGAACGCGGTGCTCGCGCTGTCCGCCTTCGGCATAAGCCCCGCGACGGCGCTGAAGCTCTACAGGACCTACGGGAGCGAGGCGGCGGATATCGTAAAGGAGGATCCCTACAAGCTCGTCGGAGACGTCTGGGGCATAGGCTTCCGCAAGGCCGACGCGATAGCCGCGAGGATCGGTATCGGTCACGATTCGCCAAGGCGAATAGCCTGCGGCATATCCTTCATGCTCGAGCAGAGCGCCCAGAACGGGAACACATACGAGGAGAAGACCGCTCTCGTGGAGGGTACCGCGCAGTTCCTCGACGTCACGCGCCAGCAGGTGCAGGACAGCCTCTTCGAGCTGATCATGGACGCCCAGGTGTATACGGAGAACATCGACGGCGTCGAGGCGGTCATGCTTTACCGGTATTACAGGGCGGAGCGCAGAGTCGCTTCCAGGCTGTTCTCCCTCTGCACGGCGCCGCTCGCGGCAGTCGCCGCGGACTACGGCACGCTCATACGGGCCTCCGAAAAGGAGCACGGCATCGAGCTGTCAGATCAGCAGAAGCTGGCCGTGATCAGCTCCATGAAGAACGGCGTCTCGATCATAACCGGCGGGCCGGGCACTGGAAAGACGACTATAATCAGGACGATCCTTTCGATACTGGAGGCGTCCGGAGTCGAGACGGCGCTCGCCGCGCCTACGGGCAGAGCCGCCAAACGCATGGAGGAGGCGACAGGAAGGCCGGCCTCGACGATACACAGGCTCCTCGAATACTACTACAGCGAGACCGCTGGCGAGATGCGCTTCGCGCGCACGGAGGAGGACCCGCTCGACTTCGGATGCGTGATCATAGACGAGATGAGCATGGTCGACGTGCTGCTCATGGACGGTCTTCTCTGCGCCGTAAAGCCGGGGACAAGGCTGATACTTGTCGGCGACGCCGATCAGCTGCCGCCCGTGGGAGCAGGAAGCGTGCTCAAGGATATGCTCAAGAGCGAACGGATAAGCTGCGTGAGGCTCACCGACATCTTCCGCCAGGCCGCGGAGAGCATGATCGTCGTGAACGCGCACCTCATAAACAAGGGCGAATATCCGTCGTGGAACGATAAGAACACCGACTTTTTCATGCTCGAACGGCCCTCGGACCGGAGCATAAGCGAAACGCTGCAGGATCTCTGCGCGAGGAGGCTCCCCGCGTTCATCGGGGCGCAAGGGAGCGAGGCCGCGGCGGCGATACAGGTGCTGACTCCCACTAGGAAAGGCCTGCTGGGGAGCGTCGAGCTCAACAGGGCGCTGCAGGCCGTGCTCAATCCGCCGGACGAGGACAAGCCGGAAAGGATCGCCGGAGGCAGGATCTACCGCGCCGGCGACAAGGTCATGCAGAACAAAAACGACTACGAGCTCGAATGGCGCAGCGTAAAGGACTTTTCGACGGGAAGAGGCGTCTTCAACGGGGACATCGGCGTGATACAGTCGGTGGACACGGACAAGGGCCTCGTAAACGTGCTCTACGACGGCGAGCGGCTCGTCAGCTACGATCCCTCTATCCTCGAGGAGATCGAGACGGCCTTCGCGATGACGGTCCACAAGAGCCAGGGCTCGGAGTTCCCTGTCGTCGTGATGCCGATGACGAGATTCCCCGCCATGCTCGCGAGCAGGAACCTGCTGTACACGGCCGTCACCAGGGCGAAGCGCGCAGTCGTGCTCGTCGGAGATCCGAGGGTCTGCCGCGCCATGGTCGACAACCACTCCGTGCAGAACAGGAATTCGGGGCTCGCGTTCAGGATCGCCGGCATCTGGGACTTCAATGATCAGGGATAGCATCGCCCGGGCCGGGAACGCCCTGCTCGACGCGGTCTTCCCGCGGGACATATACTGCATCTGCTGCGGCGAGTCGATCGGACAGCGGAGCTACGCGCTGTGCGACGCCTGCTGCGAAAAGATACAGTGGGAGACGAAAGATCCGTTCGCCTCGGAGGAGAGCGGCATGTGCCTTGACGGCGTCTGGCCCTGCGCCAGATACGGCTTCTACACACGGCAGATGCTCCAGAAGCTCAAGTTCTCCGGCAGGCCGTATACCGCCCGGAACATCGCGGTCCTAATGGCCGACAGGCTGCGGCCGGAGCTTTCGGCGTTCGACGAGCTCCCTCCTCTCGTGCCGGTCCCGATGCACAGGAAAAAGCAGGCGAGGCGCGGATACAATCAGGCGGAGCTCCTGGCGGAATTCACCGCCAGGCTCTGCGGACTCGACTGCGAGCCAGCAGTCCTGCGAAAGGACGTCCTGACGCCTTCCGCGAGGCTGTCCCAGGGCATGCAGCGAAGGACGATGCTGCGCGGCACGTTCTCCGTCCCCGAGGGCGCGGAGAGCATTATCCGCGGCAAAAATGTTATACTTGTAGATGACGTATGCACCACGGCGAGCACGGCCGAAGCGTGCGCCGAGGTCCTGAAGGACGCGGGGGCGGAAAAGGTGTTCCTGCTCTGCTTCGCGTCGAGCGCGGGCCCGGCGGCCGCGCCGGAGGAGCAGCCGGATATGGGATAAAGGATACGGAGGCGCGGGCCGCCCGGGTCTGAGGTTGAAAGTCCAGGCCAGCTATGGGCGAAGGGACCCACGTAAGCAGCCGCAGGAAGCGGCTGTGATCATGGCATAGCTTAGAAGTAAGTCCTCGGGAAGATCCCGGCAAAGGCAGGTGTGGGGTCAAAGACCTGGTCAGCCGGGCGGCCCGCGCCTCCGTTCCTCAAAAAAAAATAAAGGAAAGCTCGCTCAGATACTGTATAATATATTTAAGAGGGAGCCGCGCAGGCGGTCACCGTGAAGATATATTAAGGAGGTTCTGTTATGCAACTAACCATCACCAGTAAGAACTTCAACCCGAGCGACAAGCTTAAAGCGACCATCGAAAAGAAATTCGCGAAGCTGGACAAGTACTTTTCCAGCAACGTGAACGCCGACATCATGCTCAGCGAGGTCAAAAAGGGACGCTGCAAGCTGGAAGCGACCATCAGCGCTGCCGGGATGCTCTTCCGCGGCGAGGAGTCCAGCGACGATATCTATTTCTGCCTGGACAAAGTCATCGACAAACTCTCTACACAGATGTCGCGCTTCAAGACTAAGCTCATCAGGCGCCACAAGGAGCAGAAAGACATCGTATTCGAGGACATTCCGGACGTCGAGGCTGCAGAGGAAGAGGAAAAAGGCATCGTAAGGACGAAGAGATTCCGTCTCACGCCTATGTCCGCGGACGAGGCCGTCCTGCAGATGGAGCTCCTCGAGCACTCCTTCTTCGTGTTCAGGAACGGAGAGAACGGAGAGATCAACGTCGTCTACAAGAGAGCAGACGGTTCCTACGGTCTGCTGGAGACAGAAGATTAGCGCGTCCGCCCGAGGCTGAGGCCCGGGCAGTTCATGATAAAAACACGGCCGCTCCGGGAAAACCGGGGCGGCCGTTTCGTTCGCGTTCAGAACAGGATCTCGGCGTAATTTATATTCTTTCCCTCCGCAGAGAACCTCTCCTCGTATTCGGTCATTATGTTTTCAGCGGCGAACGGCGAAGCGTGCAGATCGCGCGTGACGGCCGCGGGCGCCAGCCCCGCCGCCGCGAACTCCTCCAGCGAAAAATCGAAGAGCCCGTCGTTGTCGGTCTTGAACCTCAGATATCCGCCCGGCTTTACGGCCCGGCGGTACTGCTCGAGCATGCGCCTGTGGGTCAGCCTTCTCCGCGCGTGGCGCGCCTTCGGCCACGGATCGCAGAAGTTTATGAATATGCCGTCGAGCTCCCCGTCCTCGAAGAACGCCGAAAGATCGTCGGCATATGCCCTTATCACGCGCAGGTTCGCAAGCTCCTGCGCTTTGCACTTCTGAAGGATGCGGATCGCGATGTTCGAACCTCCCTCGCACGCAAGAAAAAGCTGCTCCGGATGGCGTGACGCCATGGAGCATATGAACCTGCCCTTTCCGCTCCCTATCTCGAGGAAGAGCGGCGCGTCTTCGCGCCCGAACAGGCCGCGCCAGCGTCCCTTACAAAACTCCGGCGCCTTTTCGAGCCAGTCTCCGCATTCCTCGAGTATGAGATCCCTGCTCTTTATCGAGCGCTGCCTCATCCGCGGATCTTCTTTCTCCTGTTGGATTCGATGCAGAGCGTCACGACCAGGCAGCTGATGCTTATGGCTGCGATGCTCGCGGAGATCGCTGTGAAAACTATGCCCTTTGTACTCATTTTTCCTCCTTACGCCAGCGGCGATCCGTTTATCATCAATACGACGGCCATATACGCGGCGAGAATGACGGCCGCCGCGAGATCCCTTCTTCCGAGCGACGCCGCGTTCATACGCGTGCGCCCCTCACCGCCCCTGTAGCACCTCGACTCCATCGCCATCGCGAGGTCCGACGCTATGCGGAACGCGCTCACGAACAGCGGCACAAGGAGCGGAAGCAGGCTCTTCGCCCTGCTTATCGGCCCGCCGGTGCCGAAGCTCGCGCCGCGGGCGGTCTGGGCCTTCATTATCTTGTCCGTCTCCTCCATGAGCGTCGGGATGAACCTGAGCGCTATGCCCATCATCATCGCGAGCTCGTGCGCCGGGAGCCCGAGCTTCGAAAACGGCGAAAACAGCTTTTCGAGGCCGTCCGTCAGAGCGAGCGGCTTGGTCGTCAGCGTCAGCAGCGACGATCCGAATATCATAAGAACGAGCCGCACGGCCATGAACACCGCGCGCCTTACGCCCCCGGAAGTTATCCTTACCGGTCCCAGCGTGACCAGCACAGCGCCCCCTGCCGTAAACGCGGCGTTGAGGACCATCGTGAACGCGATGATGACCAGCACGGGCCTGAGCCCCCTGCTCATGAAGCCGAAAGGCACTCTGCTGAGCGCCGCGCAGACGGCGAACATGACGGCTGCCGCCGCGAGCGCCGAAAAGCTATGCGCGCAGAACAGCGAAACTATGTACAGCACCGTCCCGAGTATCTTGGTGCGCGCGTCCAGCCTGTGCAGAGGCGAATCGGCCGGGAAATATTGACCTATCGTTATATCCCTTACTGCCATTATACCCCGTTTCCTCCGCGTTTGCCAAAAAGAGCGGAAAGCTTCCGCGCGGCCTGGCGCGCGGTGAGCGCGACGCCTTCCGTCGGATAGCCCCTTTGCGCCATCGCGCTCATGAACGCGGCGGGCGCGGGCAGAGAGAGCCCCATGCGGGCAAGCTCACCGCCGCGCGAGAACACCTCCTCGCAGGTGCCTTCCATGGCGACGCGTCCGCCGTTGAGAACGAGGACCTGCTTAGCGAGAGCCGCGACCTCGTCCATATCGTGCGAGACAAGCAGGATGCCGGTGCCTTCTTCGTTGAGAGAGCGCATGAGAGCTGACATCTCCCCGCAGCCCTTAGGATCGAGCCCGGCGGCCGGCTCGTCGAGGATCAGCAGCTCCGGCCGCATGGCAAGGACGCCCGCTATCGCGGCGCGCCTGCGCTCGCCCCCGGAGAGGGAGAACGGCGATATACCGGCCTTTTCGTCCGGATCCAGTCCGACGAGCCTGAGCGACTCGAAGGCCCTCTCGCGGCACTCGTCGTCCGAAAGCCCCAGATTCTTCGGCCCGAAGCAGACGTCCGCGAGGACGGTCTCTCCGAAGAGCTGATGCTCGGGATACTGGAACACCATCCCGATGCGCCTTCGCGCGGCCAGCGCGGCGCCGGTCTTTTCGTACAGGTCGGTCCCGTCCGCGAGCACGGATCCGGCGCCCGGCTCTATCAGCCCGCAAAGTATCTGCAGGAGCGTCGATTTGCCGGAGCCGGTATGGCCGATGAGCGCGGAAAAGCAGCCCGGGCGCAGCGAAAAGCTGACGTCTTCGAGCGCCGTCGTCTCGAACGGAAGACCTTCGTTATATGTGTATGTTACGTTTCTTACTTCAACGAGCATAGATGATCCTGAAGCTGCTGCGCGTTTACGATCCCGCCGGGGACGTCGATCCCCTCCTCGCGGAGAAGCTGCGCGAGTTCTGCGGCGAACGGGACGGAAAGTCCGCATTCTTCAAGACGCCCTGTCTGCGCGAAGACTTCGGCCGGCGAGCCCTCGAACGCGATCCTTCCGCCGTCCATCACGACGACGCGGTCCGCGCGCGCTGCCTCCTCCATAAAATGCGTTATGAGTATCACGGTCGTTCCGCGGGCGCGGAGCGTTTCGATAATGTCCATCACCTCGCGCCTGCCGGAGGGGTCGAGCATAGCCGTAGGCTCGTCGAGCACGACGCACTTGGGATCCAGCGCGAGCACGCCGGCGATCGCGACGCGCTGCTTCTGTCCGCCCGACAGAAGATGAGGCGCCTGCCTGCGCAGCTCGTACATCCCTACGGCCTTAAGGGCGCCGTCTACGCGCCGCCTTATCTCCGAGGGATCCTCTCCGAGATTCTCCGGGCCGAAGGCGACGTCGTCCTCGACGACGGAGCTGACGAGCTGGTTGTCGGGGTTCTGGAACACCATGCCGACGTTCCTTCGAAGCTCCCAGACAGTCTCCCCGCAGGACGTGTCAAAGCCCGCGCATACCACGCTGCCCGAATCCGGCAGCAGCAGCGCGTTCATGCACTTGGCCAGGGTCGACTTGCCGCAGCCGTTTCGTCCCACGACCGCGACGAAGCTCCCCTCCGCGACGTCGAGATCGACGCCCGAAAGCGCGGGAACGGCCGGGCGGTCGTCCTGCGGCGGGTAGGAATACTCCAGGCCGCGTATCTGTATTATGTTCTTTTGCGATCCGGATCCGTTCATGGCGTCAGGGATGGCAGTACGGGCACGGATCGTAGCCGAGGAACACGGCGTCCGCGCGTCCGCCTGTAAATTCGAGCCTGTTGGCCTGCTTCATCTTCGCCGCGCCCTCGCAGGAAGGCATGTGGAACACGCGGGAAGAATGGTTGAGATAGTACGTCACCTGCGGCTGCCGGGCCGCGGTCGCGCCGCCGGCGAAGCTCTCGCCTGTCGCGTAATCCAGCGATATCCCCGGCTGGATGTTGAAAACGAATATATTGAAGCAGATGTCGCGCCCCTTGTCCTCGACGGACATGGCCTCCATCTGTATGCCTCTGGCGAGAAGATCGTCGCCCTCGAATACCGGGGTCACGCGGTACAGCACGTGATTGCCGGTCTCGCGCACGTAGTCGCCCACGACCTCCTCGAACGGGAGCATCGCGACGGCATTCATGTAATACGTGCCGGTTATGAGGTTCTTCGGGTTGGCGTTCTCCCCCGCGAGCTGGAACGCGATCAGATGGCTGCGGGAAAACAGATACCCGTTCGGTATGACGTCGTCGTAGCGCACCGAATGCCAGCCGCTGGGCTTTACGTCGCGTATCGAGCCGCGCTCCTGCGTGGGCATCAGCTCTTCGCAGATGTTGGCGTACGCCGCCGTGCAACGCCCGAGGCTGTCGAGCTCTCCGTAGATCTCGAACGGCTCTGTCGTGAGATCGTCCTCCGTAAAGCCGGGAACGCCTCCGTTTACGGGCACGTACGTCCTTCCCTCGTATACGGGGATATCGTCCTGAGTTATGAACGCCGAGGCTACGGCAGCCTCCTGCTGCGCCTCAGGCAGCCCCTGCCCCTGGCCGGAGGTCTCCTCCACGATCTGTATCGAAGAGCCTGAGCTCTGCGCGCTCTGTTTGCCGCCCGCGCATCCCGAAAGCAGCGATGCCGCGAGCAAAGCGGCCAGCGCGGCCGCAAGCGCCCTCTTTGCTGATATCATCTATACCTCCGGAGCTTCTTCGCCCCTGCTCCACGCGCGCAGCATCGCGATCTCTCTCGCGTAGCCCGCGTCGTCGTTCGGCGTCTCGAGTATGAACGGAAGGCCCTGCAGCCTTTCGCACCTCACGATCCGCCTGAAAGCCTCTCCTCCGATATGGCCTTCACCTATCTTCGCGTGACGGTCCTTGGCCGCGCCGCGGACGTTCATGCTGTCGTTTATGTGGACGGCCTTGAGCCTGTCGAGGCCGATGACTCTGTCGAACTCGTCGAGGACGCCCTCCAGATCTTCGACTATGTCGTAGCCTGCGTCCCATACGTGGCAGGTGTCCAGACAGACGCCGAGATGAGAGCTGTCCTTTACGGAATCGATTATGCGGCGAAGCTCGCCGAAGTTTCCGCCGACCTCGCTGCCCTTGCCGGACATGGTCTCGAGCAGCACCGTCGTCGTCATCCCTTCAAACATCGCGGTATCCAGCGCGGACGCGATGATATCGATCGCCGCGTCGGTCCCCTGCCCGACGTGCGAGCCGGGATGGAAATTGTAATACTGTCCCGGCGTGTTCTCCATGCGCTTAAGATCGTCGCAGAACATATCGAGCGCGAACTTTCTGATCGAAGGCTTGTCCGAGCAGAGGTTCATGGTATAAGGGGCGTGCGCGACAAGTCTGCCGAAACCCTCTCTGCCGAGGAGCTCCATGAGCGCGGCGGCGTCGGCCGGATCGGCGTCCTTGGCCTTCCCGCCTCTGGGATTTCTCGTAAAGAACGCGAACGTGTCGCCGCCGAGCGAGAGCGCTGCTTCGCCCATCGCGAGATAGCCCCTGGACGACGACAGATGGTTTCCGATGTATATCATGATCTTTCCGCGGGAAGGCCCGCTCCTTTCTCCTTCAAAGCGCAGCCCTGAGAACTCGGGCTGCCTGACTCATTCTCTCACATTTCATGCGAAAGCGCCACACAAAAAGCGGAGGGATCCAGCCCTCCGCCTGTTTTGATACGCGTTTTGATCCGTATCGACCGACGATGCCTTATCTGTGAGGATCGGTATACGTGATGACGGCCACATACTCGAGATCCTCGCTTCCGATATTCTCGAGCGCGTGATAGTCGCCGTCTTTGCAGAGCATCATGTCTCCGGGGCCTACTTCCAGGACCTCGCCGTTGTCGTCGAGGAGTCCCTTTCCCTTGAGGAAATAGTAGATCTCGTAGTCGCCGGTGTGGGTATGCTTTCCGATCGAACATCCCGGCGGGATGACGCTGAGTCCCCACTGGCGGCAGGTGCCGTTCATGTCTTCGGGTTCAGCTACGTGGAGGAAATTGATGTCTCCCTTTCCGCCCTTTAGTTTGCTCTGTACTTCCCAACGAAGTTCGTCAGCTCTTTTATGCATTTTTTTCTCCTTTGTGAAATACAGGGCAGCACCTGCGCGCTGCCCTGCATGTTGTTTGTCCGCTTATTTCTCGCGGGCGACGTACTTGCCGTAGCCCTGCTTGCCGACGATCTTTCCGTCCTTGAAGACGATCTCGCCTCTGCAGACGGTCATTACCGGCCAGCCCTGGAAGGTGTAGCCGAAGAACGGCGACCACGGGCACTTGGAGAAGTTGTCTTCCTTCTTGAACTCCTTCTTGAGATCCATGTCGACGACGACAAAGTCCGCGTCCGAACCGGGCTGCAGAACGCCCTTCTTCGGATAGAGTCCGTAGAGCTTGGAAGCGTTGAAGCTCGTTACTTCGACGACCTTCTCGAGCGTGATCTTGCCCTCGGCGACGCCGTTGAGCATTACGGGAGCGATGGCCTGAACGCCGGGGATACCGTTCGGAACGATCCAGATGTTGTTGGGATCTGCGAACTTCTCTTCCTCGGTGAACGGGCAGTGGTCGGAGGACATAGTGCTTACATAGCCGTCCTTGCCGAGCAGATCCCACATCTCGAGCCTGTTGGGCTCTTCGTGGAACGGCGGGGACTGCTTGAGAGCTGCTCCGAGCCTGTCGTAATCCTCTACGACGAAGGTGAGGTAGTGCGGGCAGGTCTCAGCCCAGACCTTGACGCCTTCTTCTCTCGCCTTCTTGATGAGACGGAGACCTTCGGCCGTGGATACGTGAACGATAACTGCGGCCGCGCCTGTCTGCTTGAGGAACAGGATAGCTCTCTGGATAGCTTCGACCTCGGCGTAGTCGGGGTGGGAAGCGTTGTAAGCTCTGCCGTCGCACTTGCCTTCAGCCTTGAGCTCGATCTCTCTCTTCTTGAGGATCTTGTCGTTCTCGCAGTGGATCATTGCGATACCGCCGTTCTTGGCGAGGATCTCAAGGTGAGCATAGAACGTGTCGTCCTCGAGGAACGGGCAGTCCGTGGTGGAGAAGCACATAAATGCCTTCATCGCGGTAGCGCCGGTCTTCCTCCAGAGGTCGTCAGCTTCGTCGAGGTTGGTAGCGATAGCGCCGCCGTGGATGCCGTAATCGACATAGCCCTTGCCCTCGAAATAGTTCTTGGTATACTCATATGCCTCGACATCCTTGATGATAGGAGTCTGGAAAGGCATCATAAGGCCGGTGGTGATGCCGCCGGCAGCCATGGACTGCGTGAGATGCTCCATGTCTTCCCTGTTGTTCGTGGGACCCGGATCGGAGGGATGGATGTGCGCGTCGATGAAACCGGGAAGAAGGAACTTTCCTCCGCAGTCGATGACTTCCGCAGCCTCGTATCCTTCGGCGTCAGCGCCGACGAACGCGATCTTTCCGTCCTTCACACCGATGCAGCCCGCAAAACGGCCTGTCGTCGATACGATGACAGCATTCGTGTACAACTTGTCGATTTTCATTGGTTCTCCTTTCTCCTGAAACGTCTGATAAATTGACCAAGTTCCCGAAAAAAAATTATTGAGCTGTAAGCAGCCGCCCCGTTAGGGGCGGCACGCTCAGGCAGTAACGCCGATATTTAGGATTAACGGATGCCCTGGAGCTCCTCGTCCTTCTTCTCGAGCGGGAGGACCTTCTTGAGGATCGTGTAGATAACGAACGTGGAAGGCATACCGACGAGCCAGGAGATGTCGAAGAAGCAAGCGGAGATGATGGCGCCGCAGATGAGCGCGATGAACGCGGTCGGAGCGAAGCCGCCCTTATAGGTGTACTTGGATCCTTCGTAGAGCTCGGGGATGTTGATGTTCTGCTTTCTGAAGATGTAGTAGTCGGAAAGCATTACGCCGCAGATAGGTCCGAGGAAGGAGGAGTAGATGTTCTGGAATACGAAGAAGAAATCAGCTCCATAGAGGACCCACGGGCAAACGATAACGGACAGAACGGCGGTAAGGATAACGCCTGTTCTCCACTTTACGCGGAACGTATCCTGGAACGCGAGAGCAACAGGAGTGATGTTCAGGGTAAGGTTGGAGGTTACCTGTGCGAGAACGATGAAGCAAAGGAGGATGATGCCGAACACCGGATGCGGCGAGAGCATTACCAGACCTTCGATAGGATCGGAAGCACCGGTAGCGAGAGCGATGATTATACCGGCAAGGAACATGAACATCCAGGGCGGGATGATACCGAACATGTTGGCGAAGAGGCTCTCTCCCTTGGAGTTGTTTACATCCTTGAACTTGATGTGGCGGATGAGGTCGGAGCTGTTGAGCAGTACCGTGGTGTAGTTAGCGGTCGCGCCCATAACGCCGGCCCAGAAAGGACGACCCCAGGTTCCCTTGTAAGCGAGAGCTTCAGTGAAGTCTACCTTGCCGGAAGCGAATACAACGATGAAGAAGTAGATCAGCATGATGAAGATTACGATGGACATCGTCGCGTCGAATCCCTTGATGGTGCCGATCCCTCTGTAGGAGAGGTAGGACTGGATGATGAGCAGCGCGATGAAGTATACCCATACGTTGCCCCATCCGAAGATCTGCTGAGTTACGGTGCGGAGAGCGAGAGCGCCGATCCAGGTGCAGACGCCGTTCCAGCAGATAGCGGGGACCGAACGAATGAAGCCGACGATCTTGGAACCCTGAGTTCCGAAGCTGAGCCTTGCCTGCATTACGTAGGGAACGCCGTATCTCGCGCCGGCATCACCGTTGAGAGTCATTACGATCGTGATGATGAGAGCAGAGAGGATACCGACTACGAGGGTCTGAACGAAGTTCAGGACACCGCCGCCGGCGGGCATGAGGTAAAGACCGATTACCATGATCTGTACGATGATGGTGGATGACCAGAACATCATCGCGTAGTTCATGACCGATACTGTACGGTGTGACGCCGGTATCGGATTGAGACCGTCGAGATCGACGTTGTCGGCATTAATGCTGACATTTGCTTTGTTTTCACTCATGAGTACAATCTCCTTTATGAAAATGATTCCGTTTGAGACCCGGATGGCGTTCCGAGCCCCGCCTGCATGCCGCAGGCCAACTTATAACGACAGACGTATGACTGTCTAAAATATTATTATCATCATATAATATTTAGTGTAAAATCCTTTTTTGGAAATCCGGCAATTACATTTTGCGGTTATAACACTTTGTTTGCATAATGTTTCCAAAGCGTAAAAATGCCGGTCATTTTCGGCCGGCAGAAAATAATTATTCAAATTTATATCATAAATAAAACTATTCAGTAAAAGCTTCGCCCAAAGAGGCGAGTATAAGGTTGGCGAACCTGTTCACCATGGGGCGCATGCTCTCTTCGTAATACGCGATCCCGAGCTGCGCGTACACTGGCGGATCGAAGTGCTGGCATATGACGTCGTCCGAGCAGCAGAGCATCTCGCTGGCGTTTATCGTCGCGAACCCAAGGCCGCTCACC
>JAEEGL015236354.1_pt1 | contig 16760 bp, 17 predicted proteins | sample 9134231 | NCBI WGS metagenome assembly JAEEGL01 (sample SAMN16246548, study PRJNA631951) | gut metagenome | biome: gut microbiome; feature: rumen; material: fiber-attached | host: Bos | place: Iran: Karaj | collected 2018-10
AAATTATCGGAGGTAATCATTCTTTATGGCGCGTATTAGCGGCGTAGACCTGCCCAGGGAAAAAAGAGTTGAGATCGGCCTGACCTACATCTACGGTATCGGCCGTAAAACCGCTCAGAACATCCTCGAAGCGACCGGCGTCGACCCCGACATCAGGGTCAAGGATCTTTCCGAGAACGACGTCAACAAGCTCAGAGAGTACATCGATCATAACTGCAAGGTAGAGGGCGACCTCAGGCGTGAAGTCTCCATGAACATCAAGAGGCTCATCGAAGTCGGCTGCTACCGCGGAGTTCGTCACCGCAAGGGCCTGCCCGTTCGCGGACAGAGCACCAAGCAGAACGCACGCACCCGCAAGGGCCCGAAGCGTTCCGTCGGTAAATCCAAGAAATAACGGAGGAAAAGAAACATGGCAAAGTCAACCAAGACTACTAAAAGGCTTGCTTCCCGCAAGCGCCGTGAGCGCAAGAACATCGAGCGCGGTCAGGTGCATATTCGTTCCTCCTTCAACAACACCCTCGTTACCGTTACCGATATGAACGGCAACGCGATCTCCTGGGCGTCCGCAGGCGGCCTCGGCTTCCGCGGTTCCAGGAAGAGCACTCCGTTCGCTGCACAGATGGCTGCGGAGACCGCGGCGAAGGCATCCATGGAACACGGCATGCACTACGTCGAAGTCTACGTCAAGGGCCCCGGCGCAGGCCGCGAGTCCGCGATCCGCGCGCTCCAGGCAGCGGGTCTCGAAGTCAACATGATCAAGGACGTCACCCCCATCCCGCATAATGGCTGCCGTCCCCCCAAGCGCAGAAGAGTATAAGGAGAGCAAACGACTATGGCAAGATATACAGATTCCGTTTGCAGGCAGTGCCGTCGTGAAGGCACCAAACTGTTTCTCAAGGGCGATCGCTGCTATAACGACGCCAAGTGTGCGATGATGAAGCGCCACACCCCTCCGGGACAGCACGGCCAGGCAAGGGCCCGCAAGATGTCCGAATACGGCACCCAGCTTCGTGAGAAGCAGAAATGCCGCAGGGCTTACGGTGTTTCCGAATCCCAGTTCCGCAAGTACTACGACATGGCGACCGAAATGCGCGAAGGTCTGACCGGTGACAACATGCTGGTCCTGCTCGAGCGCCGTCTCGACAACGTAGTTTACCGCCTCTGCCTCGGCGCGAGCCGTGCTCAGGCTCGCCAGTGGGTCACCCACGGCCACATCCTTGTGGACGGCAAGAAGGTCGACATTCCTTCCTACCTGGTAAAGCCGGGTCAGAAGATCAGCGTCCGTACCGGAAGCTTCGACGTCGACTACTTCAAGACCCTTCGCGAGGAGGGTGCAGACAGGCCCATTCCCAAGTGGCTTGAGCTTGATGCAGCAAACCTCAGCGGTAATGTGGCAGCGATGCCGCAGCGTGATGATATCGACCTCACCATTGAGGAGCACCTCATTGTTGAGTACTACTCAAGGTAATCATCGCGTCTGCCCTGATCTACCGGATTTATAATAATAAGAGAGGGGAAAACAGATGTTTGAATTTGAAAGACCGAAAATCGAGTGCAGGGAACTCGGCGATCGCTACGGCATGTTCGTAGTGGAGCCTCTTGACAGGGGCTTCGGCACCACCCTCGGGAACTGCCTGCGCCGCGTTCTGCTCAGCTCAATGCCCGGCGCCGCCGCTTCGTCCGTCAAGATCGAAGGCGTGCTGCACGAGTTTTCGACCATTCCCGGCGTCAAAGAGGATGTGACCGAGATCATCCTCAACCTCAAGGAACTCCGCGTAAAGCTGTATTCCGACGAAGTAGTGACCGTTTCGATCAACGCTTCCGGCGAGTGCGAAGTTACCGCAGCCGACATTAAACACGACGCTGATGTTGAGATTGTCAACCCCGATCTTCACATCGCAACGCTCTCCGAGGGCGCAGTGCTGAACATGGAGATCACCCTGGAAAAGGGCAAGGGCTATGTTTCGGCCGATAAGAACAAAAAACCGAACACTCCGATCGGCGTTATCGCCATCGACTCCATCTTCACCCCCATCACCAAGGTCAACTTCCGCGTTGAGGATACCCGCGTCGGTCAGACCACCGACTACGATAAGCTCACCCTCGAAGTCTGGACCAGCGGCACCATCCGCCCCGAAGAGGCGATCGGTATTGCCGCGCGCATCATGACCGACCATCTCTCCCTCTTCACCAACCTCACCGACGGCGTTCAGGCTGTCGACCAGGGCGGCGACGAGAGCGGCGACAATAAGGACAAGGTGCTCGATATGGTGATCGAGGAGCTGGATCTCTCCGTCCGTTCCTACAACTGCCTCAAGCGCGCCGGCATCAACACGATCGCCGAGCTCGTGGAGAGGGATGAGGACGAGATGATGAAGGTCCGCAACCTCGGCAAGAAGTCCCTGGAGGAAGTTCAGCAGAAGCTGGCAGTGCTCGGTCTTGCATTGCGTTCGAGCGATGTGTAACTCGCTAATGTGTAGTTCAAGCGACTGATTCAGCGACTATTTTAGGAGGAAAAACTAATGCCTAACCGTAAGCTTAATAAAGCCACCGATCAGCGTGACGCCATGCTTCGCAATATGGTGACCGCATTCCTTTGGAACGGCAAGCTCGTGACCACCGAAGCCCGCGCCAAGGAAGTTCGCCCCATCGCCGAGAAGCTCATCACCCTGGCAGTGTCCGAATATAAGAACACCGAGACCGTCAAGAAGACCGTCACTACCACCAACGAGAAGGATCAGACTGTTGAAACCGAAGTCGAGAAGGTGCTCGATAAGCCCTCCAAGCTTCATGCCCGCAGGCAGATCATGGCTTACCTCTACGATCTCCCCCTCACCCGTGAGCCCAAGGAGACCGCGAAGGCTTTCCATAAGCGCTGCAAGGAGACTCCCCATCCCGTTGTCGAGAAGCTCTTCCGTGAGCTCGCTCCCAAGTATGACGGCATGACCGGCGGCTACGTGAAGCTCTTTAAGCTCGGCCCCCGCCGCGGCGACGGTGCAGAGGTCTGCATGCTGGAGCTCAAGTGATCGTATCGGAATAAACGCACCCACGGCGGCGCGGCGCATAGGCGCCGCGCCGCCTTCTCTTTTTTACGCCCGCGGCAGCGCTGCGGCAAGGAGGTATCATGCTCCCGTTCCTTATCGCCCTCGGCGCTCTCGCGCTCCTCTTTTTCATACTGCTGCTCACGCTGTATTTGCTCGTGTTCTTCGTCAAGCCCTGCCGCACGACGTTCCCGCTCGTCATGCCCGATAAGGCGCTGATCAGGCGCATGGCGGATAAGAACATCGACCGGACCCTCGGCTACGTGCGCGAGATCACCGAGCTTGAGCACGAGAAGGTCTTCATCCGCTCGTTCGACGGGCTCCGCCTCGCCGCGCGCCTCTATGAATTTCAAAGCGGCGCGCCGTTCGCGATCCTCTGCCACGGCTACCGCGGCACCCCGGCGGCCGATTTCCGCGGCATCTTCCAGGCCGTGCGCAGGCTCGGCTTCAACATACTTCTGATCAGCGAGCGCGCGCACTGGGAGAGCGAGGGGTCGACGATCTGCTTCGGCATCCGCGAAAAGCTCGATATCCTCGGCTGGGCGCGGTTCGTATCCGAGCGCTACGGCGAGGAGACCCCCATCATGCTCTACGGCGTTTCGATGGGCGCGGCCTCGGTGCTCTCCGCCTCGGCGCTGGAGCTGCCGAAAAACGTGCGCTGCGTCGTGGCCGACTGCGGCTTCACCTCGCCCGCCGCCATAATCAAAAAATGCGCGAAGCAGCTCCGCCTCGGCTGGGCGTATCCGCTCGTCGCGCTTGCGGGAAGGCTCTTCGGCCGCATCGGTATCCGCGCGAAGGGCGCTCTCGACGCCGTGAAGGAGACGCGCCTGCCCATCCTCCTCATGCACGGCGAGGAGGACGATTTCGTGCCCTGCTCGATGAGCCGCGAGCTCTTCGAGGCCTGCCGGAGCGAGAAGGAGCTCTACACCTTCCCGATCTCGAGGCATCTTCACAGCTACCTGCTCCACGAAGAGGAGTATGAGGCCCTGCTCCGCGCCTTCCTCGAAAAGCACGCCGTGCTTCCGGTGGGGGAGAATGACGCCCGATAAATATATAAAAATCATTCCGTAAGCTTGAATACGCGCGGGCGTTCTGGTATAATATAGGCATCCCGATCGGCGCTATCGCCCGCGGGCAACATCATCCCGAAAGGAAGGTACCCCTCATGACCCCCATTCTTATGTACAGCTCCCTCGGCGGCTTCAGGACCGCCGGCACGCTCGGCATCATCGCGGCCGTCGTCGCGCTCATGCTAGCGATCTTCTGCTATATCTTCATCATTCCCGAGAAGGAAAAGCGCAACGAGCCCTTCAAGAGCAACAAGTTCTTCTGCGTCCTGCACGACATCTTCAACTTCAAGCAGCTCCTTCTTGAGAAGATCCTCAAGTTCATCTACATCTTCGCCACCTTTGCCTGCATCCTGGCCGGGTTCTTCACCCTGTTCACCAAGGGCGGCTTCCTGAGCGGTCTTGTCACCATGCTCATCGGGCCCATCATCTGCAGGATAGTCTTCGAGCTCATCATGCTCGCCGTCATCGCGGTCAAGAACATCGTCGATATCAACAAGAAGCTGCCCCCGAGGCACGATGCGCCCCAGCAGGAAGCTCCCGACGTTCCCGACGAGCCCGAGCTCTGATGATCGGAAAAGTTCATAAGGCATAATAAAAACGCTCCTGTACGGAGCGTTTTTGCTGTTTTTAAGGCTTATTCATGCTGCTTCATCAACGCTTCGATCTCTTCCCCGGTCAGGTATCGCCACTGCCCTGGCTTGAGCCCGCCCAGCTCGAGGGAGCCGATCCTGGTGCGCACGAGGCGCAGCGTCTCATGCCCCGTGGCCGCGAGCATGCGCCGGACCTGGCGGTTCTTGCCCTCGTGGATGGTCAGCAGAAGCTCCGTCTTCCCGTCCTGCCTTTCGTGCAGGATGCGCAGCGAGGCAGGGGAGGTCATGCCGTCCTCAAGTTCTATCCCGCCGCGCAGCCGCCGCTTGTCCTCCGGCGTCAGCCAGCCCGAGCAGAGCACGCGGTAGGTCTTCTCGGTGCCGTAGCGCGGGTGCATCAGCCTGTTCGCGGCGTCGCCGTCGTTGGTGACGAGGATCAGCCCCTCGCTGTCGTAATCGAGGCGGCCGACCGTGTAGAGGCGGTGGGGGAGGGGCGGATAGCCGAGCGTGCCATCGAAGAAATCGGTGACCTTGACGCGGTCCTCGCCCTCGGCATTCGAGCAGATGACGTTCTTCGGCTTGTTGAACATGATGATGACGCGCGCGCCGCCGGAGCGGACGGGGCGGCCGTCGAAAAGGACCTCGTCGCCCTCTTCGACCGTGCAGCCGATCGAGGCGACGCTGCCGTTGACCGTCACGCGGCCGGCCGCTATCAGCTCTTCACATTTCCTGCGGGAGGCTATTCCCGCGTCGGCAAGGTATTTCTGAAGCCGCATAAGTCTTACGGCGCAAGGCTCCGGGGCCCGTCAGCCCGTGTGGCCGAAATCGCCGAGCACCTCCTCATAATAGCTGCGGTAGCTCCTGGGATACACGCTTTCACCCGCCGTGACCGGGATGCTGCCGATGACAACGCCGCCCGCGATAAGCTCCGCGCGGCCCACCGTTTCGCCCCGAAGGATCGGCGCGGCAAGGCCCCCATCGAGCGAGATGCGGACCTCGGTCCTCAGCTCCCTGCCCTTAAGCACGGGCTGATACACGCTTTCGCCTGCGAGCAGGGGAATGCCGCCGCTCAGGCACGGGGCCGACGCGCGCGCGAGCTCATCCCCTCGCTCGACGATGTGCATCACGGAGTAGTTCTCAAAACCGTAATCGAGCATCTCGGGGGCCACGTCGAACATCGGGGCGCAGTTCAGCACGCAGCCGACCAGCATTTCGCCGTCCCTCTCGGCGGCGAAGAGCAGGCAGCGCCCCGCCTGGCTCGTGTAGCCGGTCTTGACGCCGATGCAGCCCTCGCAGTCCCAGAGCATCGTGTTCTTGTTCTTGATAGAGATCGAGCGCACGCTCGATTCGATCGTGTAGTATTTGGTGGAGATTATCTCGCGGAACACCGGGCTGCGCAGCGCCGCCGCCGCGATGAGCGACAGCTCATAGGCGGTGGTATAGTGCTCCTCGTCGTGCAGGCCGTTCGGGGTCACGAAATGGGTGTTTATAAGGCCGAGGCTCGCCGCGCGGGCGTTCATCATGTCGGCAAAGCCCTCAACGGACCCGCCGACGTGGATCGCGAGCGCCACGGCGCAGTCGTTGCCGCTCCTCAGCATCAGGCCGTAGAGCAGGTCGCGCACGCTGAGCCTCTCGCCGTAGGCGAGGTAGAGGCTGGAGCCCTCGGTGCCGACGGCCTCGTCGGGCACGGTCAGCATCTCGTCGGGCGAACAGTTCTCAAGCACCACCAGCGCGGTCATCGTCTTGGTCGTGCTCGCCATCGGCAGGCGCTCGTCGGGGTTCAGGGCAAGCAGCTGCTGCCCGCTTATGGGCTCTATCAGCACCGCGGAACGCGCGCTCTTCATGCAGTCGAGCACCTCGGGGCGAAGGTCGGCCCTCTGCTCGGGCAGGCCCGCGCTTACAAACGGCGCGTCCACGTGGTAGCCGCTCTGCTCGCCGCGGGCATGCTTCTGCTGCTGTTTCTCCGGCGGGGCGGCGTCGGGCGCGGCGGTGCTTTCGGCACGGACGACCGTGAACGACAGAATGAACAGGACCGCCGAAACCAGCGCCAATAAGCGCCTTATGACGGCCCATGCTCTGTTTTTACAGCAAGCGATCAATCCGTTTCCTCCGACGTGTCGGCCTGTGCGTGCGGGCAGCCGTTCCCGGGCCCGCCGGGGACGCTCTCACAGCTGCAGCCATGGCGGCCGCGCCCCGAATCATCCCCCTTATTTTCGCATTTTTCGGCCTGATTGTCAACCATTGCGAGGGCCGCGCGTTCGAGCGAGCGCAGCAGACCGGGGAGAAGCTCGGTCAGCCTGTCGAGCGTCGAAGCCGGGGCGGCGGAGAGCACGCGCACCGAGCCGTCCTCCACCGACAGGAACGCGGTGGGCTTGATGCACATGCCGACGGTCGTGCCGCCGGCGAACGGGTGGGCGAGCTCGTCGGGGCGTCTGCCGCCCTCGCCGTATTCGCCGCCCCCGGCGATGAAGCCGAGGCTCACCTTCGAAACGGGCAGCAGCACGGTGCCGCCGCCCGCGGCGATCGGCTCGCCGATCACGGTGCTGACGTCCGTCATGCGCTTTATCCTGTCCATCGCAGTCTCGATTATGTTTTCTATCGGATGCATATAGTTCGTCCTTTCTTATAGATACGGGATGCGTTCTTTACCGCGCCTTCCGCTCCGGCCCGCGCCGAAGCAGTCCGGCCGCGGCTTCCTTTATCAGTCTGCCCGTTTTCGCCTCGATGATACCCGAGAGCGCGATAAGGGTCGCGCCGCCGCCGAAGAGCGGGCGGACGGAGAACTCCCTTTCGGGGGTGCTTCCCGGAAAACCCGCGATAAGGGCGATATCCGAAGCGGCGCGAAGAAGCGTGTTGACAGCGCCCGCGGCACAGACCGCCGCCGCGGCGTCCTCAAGGAAGAGCCCGCCCCCGGCCCGAAGCGAGATTATGCGGCAGCAGGCGAGGATGCGGCGGATGAGGGCGAAGCCGGGCTGATGCTTTTTCGACCGTTTTTGCAGCGGCACGAAGCCCGCCTTCGTCAGCCGCAGCGGGCGGAAGGCGCCGCTCCCGGCGAAGCGGATGAGCAGCACCCTTTTTATGCGCACGAGCGAAAACATCGCCGATATCCTAAGGCGGATAAGCGCGCCGCTTTGGGATACCGAAATGGAAAAGCGCGCCCGGACGGCCAATACCGCGATCAGCACGGCCGCCGCCGCGGCGAACAGAATCAAGATAAGAACGCGCATTCTTCCTCCCGGCCGGGTCCGCATAGGGAGGCCCGAAGCCGCATTTTTCGGTTAGTTTGGCCCCGCCTATTGAGATTTATGTAAAAAGGTGGTATTATATAGTATAACGGTGATTCGGCGGGGCGGTAAAAAGCACCCCGCAAAACGAACGGAGCAAAGCGCATGATCATTCTGGGCATCGATCCCGGCTACGCGATCCTCGGCTACGGCGTGCTCGAAGCGGAGCGCGGAAACATAATGGCGATCGACTGCGGCGTCATCGAAACGACGCCGAAGATGACGTTCCCCGAGCGCCTTGAAAGGCTGCACGCGGGCACCGCCGCCCTGATCGGGCGCTTTCATCCCGACCATATCGCGTTCGAGGAGCTGTTCTTCGCCCGCAACACGACCACGGCGCTCGCCGTCGCGGCCGCAAGGGGCGTTTCGATCCTCGCCGCACAGCAGGCGGGGCTCCCGCTCTACGAGTACACGCCCATGCAGATCAAGCTCTCCGTCACGGGCGACGGACATGCCGACAAGAAGCAGATGCAGGGCATGATCACAAGGCTCCTTCGCCTGCCAAAGATCCCCAAGCCCGACGACGCGGCCGACGCGCTCGGCATCGCCCTCTGCCACGCGAACACGATCGGTCCCGCGGCAAACGATTTCCTGATAAAATAAGCCAGAATAACGGTATAGCTCAATGTATTCCCATATCAGAGGCACAGTTGAAGAGATAGGCGCCGACCGCTGCGTCATCGAGGCGGCGGGCGTGGGCTACGAGCTGATCTGCTCGAGGGCGACGCTTTCGCGCCTGACCCCCGGCAAGCCCGCCAAGCTCTTCGCGCATCTCAATATCTCGCAGGACGCGGTCGCCCTCTACGGCTTTTATTCCGATGAGGAGCGCGCGATGTTCCGCAAGCTGATCGGCGTCACGAGGATCGGCCCGAAGGTCGCCAGGGAGACGCTCTCGGTGCTTTCGCCGGAGGATATCTCCTTGGCCGTGCTGACCGACAATCCCGCCGCGTTCGACGGCGTGCCCGGCATGGGCCGCAAGACCGCCGCGAGGGTCATCCTCGAGCTCAAGGAAAAGGTCTCCGGCTCATCCGCGGGCTCGGCGGCGCAGGGGAAAGCGGAGGACGGAACCGGAATCCGCCACGAGGCCATCGAAGCCCTCATCGCTCTCGGCTACGACGGCGCGAGCGCGGGCAGGGCCGTCGCCGCCGTCGAGAACGCCGACCGCGTCGAGGATCTGATAATGCAGGCGCTGCGTCTTCTTGCAAAATAAACCGATCCGTTATACAATAAAAAAGTGACAAGCATGTTCGACGACAGACTGATCACCTCCTCGCTGATGACGGAGGATGAGACAACCGAATACAGTCTCAGGCCGCGCTTCCTTGCCGAATACATCGGCCAGACCAACGTCAAGGAGCATATGCGCGTCTATATCAACGCGGCCAAGCTGCGCGGGGAGACGCTCGACCATGCCCTGCTCTACGGCCCTCCGGGCCTGGGCAAGACCACGCTCGCGGCGATCATCGCCAACGAGATGGGCGGCACCCTGCGCATCACCAGCGGCCCCGCGATCACGCGCGCGGCCGACCTTGCGGCGCTGCTCTCCAATATCAACGAGGGCGACGTGCTGTTCATCGACGAGATCCACCGCCTCAACGCGAACGTTGAGGAGATCCTCTATCCCGCGATGGAGGATTTCGCCTACGATATCATGATCGGCAAGGGCCCCTCGGCGCATTCGATCCGCCTGACCCTGCCGCGCTTCACGCTCGTCGGCGCGACGACGCGCATGGGCCTTCTGACCGGGCCCCTCCGCGACCGCTTCGGCATCAAGGAACAGCTCGAGCTCTACACGCCCGAGGACCTTAAGGAGATCATCATCCGCAGCGCCGGCATCCTCGGCATAGACATCACCGTGGACGGCGCGCTCGAGATCGGCTCCCGCTCAAGGGGCACGCCCCGCGTCGCGAACAGGCTGCTGCGCCGCGTGCGCGATTTCGCCCAGGTACGGGCGGACGGCAGGATCGATACCGACACCGCCATGGCGGGGCTCGAGATGCTGGGCATCGACGAGCTCGGGCTCGACGCGGTGGACCGCCGCATGATCGAGGCGATGATAACCCGCTTCAGCGGCCGCCCGGTGGGCCTCGATACCCTCGCCGCAGCCACGGGAGAGGACGCCTCCACGATCGAGGACGTCTACGAGCCCTATCTGCTGCGCCTCGGCTTCATCGCCAGGACCCCGCGCGGCAGGGTACTGCTGCCCCCGGCCTATGCGCACCTCGGCTACAGGGCGCCCGACGCGCCGGGCACGGGCAGCTACAGCTGATCCCCAAATACGAAAACACGCGGCTGTGCCGCATACCATAAAGACTAAAGGCTTCACAGCTGAAAACGGAGGAAAACAAATGATGGGCAGGAGATTAAAGGCAATGCAGCAGCAGGTCGCACAGCTCACGCAGGAGCTTGAGAGCGTGCGTTCCCAGCTTACGGACAAGCAGCTGGAGCTGGATATCTGCAAGCAGGAGCTTGAGGGCAAGACCGGCGAGCTGAACAACGCGCAGGCCGAGCTCGGCAACGCCAAGCGCCGTCTGGATGATTTCAAGGCTCGCCAGGATGCGATCGTCAACGCGATGACCGAGGCCTCGAACACGAAGGACCGCATCATAAAGGATGCGAAAGCCCAGGCCGACAGGCTGGAGGCCGACGGCGCCAAGCGCCGCAGCCAGTTCCTCTCCGAGGGCCAGAGCGAGCGGGATAAGGCCCGCAACGAGGCCGAGGCGCTGCGCAGGAAGGCGAATGAGGAGGCCGAAAAGATCGTCGCCGAAGCCGACGAGTATTCCAGGAAGACCGCCGAGGAGGCCGCGAAGCAGGCCAAGGACGCGATCGACGAGGCCGAGCGCACCGCCGGTCAGATGATCGAGACCGCGCAGACGACCGCGAAGCGCATGCTCGACGAGGCCGAGGAGCAGGTCATGAAGCTCGACGCGCAGCGGAGCGAGCTTGAGCTGATACTGCGCGAAAAGGCGAGGATCGCGCTCGAGGAATCGAAGGTCTATGCCGACATCATGGGCAGCGTCGCCGACTGCACCGAGCTGACCGAGCTGCCGAAGGAATGCGATCTCGACTGCGAGCACTGCGCCGATAAGTGCGAGGACTATATCCCCGCCGACGAGCCCGAGCCCGAACCCGAACCGGAGCCCGAGCCCGAGCCCGAACCGGAACCCGAACCCGAGCCCGAACCGGAACCCGAGCCCGAACCGGAGCCCGAACCCGAGCCCGAACCCGAGCCCGAGCCCGAACCGGAGCCCGAACCCGAGCCCGAGCCGGAGCCCGAACCCGAGCCCGAACCCGAGCCGGAGCCCGAGCCGGAGCCGGAACCCGATGCCGAGCCCGATCCCGAGATCGAGCTGCCGGACGATTATCTGAACGCAGCCACGCTGATGCGCTCGATCTACACTCTCGAGGGCCGCGAGCTGCCCGAGGAGAGCATTGAGGAGGAGGGCCCCGTCTATGATATCGGCGAGGGCACCCCGCTCAGCAGCGGCGGCGAGGAGTTCGAGATGCCGGTCGATCCCGACTTTGCGGACATACTCGGCGATATCCTCGGGGATAAGAAATAAACGCTGAACGATCAAGCCCCTTCGGGGGCTTTTCTTTTGCCAAATGAAAGTATATATTTTTTGTTTGGGCATTTTTTGCTTGACAAGGCACATACTATATGGTATTCTAACACTTGCCGCTGAAAGCGGCACCCAATTTCGCCGCGGGGTGGAGCAGCTGGTAGCTCGTCGGGCTCATAATCCGAAGGTTGGGGGTTCGAGTCCCCCCCCCGCAACCATTGGCGGCTTAGCTCAGCTGGCTAGAGCATTCGGTTCATACCCGGAGTGTCATCTGTTCGAATCAGATAGCCGCTACCAAATAATGATCCCCCGGTTTTGCCGGGGGATCATTATTTGTTCACGAAGTACGTATGAGAACAGCTAAATTCGCCTGCGAATTTATAACGCTGCGCCGAACCAAACCGGAGACAATTCAAGCCGGGCGCAGCGCCTGTTCAGAATCAGATAGCCGCTACCAACAAAAAGCAGTGATTTGGTTACCAAATCACTGCTTTTTGAATGATGTTTGCCCTTGCGGGCAAATGATGCTGCCTTCGTCAATGATGCCGCTTCGCTAATGATGCGTCCTGCGGGACATGGGGGGGCAAACATCGCATCATTGCGAGCAAAGCGAGCAGCATCATTTCTGAGCGCAGCGAAGAAACATCATCAGGCGCCAAAGGCGGCGACATCATTTATGAGAGGCTCAAAAAAGAAAAAACAAGCTTTGGTTACCAAATCACTGCTTTTTGAATGATGTTTGCCCTTTTAAGCCAATGACGCGTCCTGCGCACATTCCCGTGCTTCGCCTTCCCGCGATTGAAATCCTTTGCTCATGATGTTATAATCATCCCTGTGGGAGATATAATATTATGACGGAACGGCTGTTTCGCGCCGACCCGCCCGAAAGCTTCTGAAACGACTGCGATATAAGGAGGAAGACCATGGCGACCTACGTTATTGCCGATATCCACGGCGAATACGAAATGTTTATGAAGATGCTTCAAAAGATAGGCCTCGGCGAGGAGGATACGCTCTACGTCCTCGGCGACATAGTCGACCGCGGTCCGCAGCCCGTCGAGCTGCTTATGGAGCTGATGGATATGCCGAACGCCGAGGTCATCCTCGGCAATCACGAGCTGATGGCGTTCGACTGCCTCGATTTTCTCTCGCAGGAGATCACGGAAGAGACGGTCGCGAAGCTCAGCGCCGAGACGATCGGCAAGTTCCGCAGCTGGCAGGAGAACGGCGGCGGAACCACGGTGGCGGGCTTTAGAAGGCTCGGGAGCGAGGCCCGGGGCGACGTCATCGATTTCCTCAAGGATTTCCTGCTCTACGAGGAGCTTGAGGTCGAAGGGAAGCGGTTCGTGCTCGTGCACGCCGCGCCGACGGGCGTCCTTTCCGGCAAGCCGCTGGAGGAGCACGGGCCCTCCGAGCTCGTGTGGGAGCGGCCGGATTATTCCAGATGCTATTTCCCGGATAAATACCTCGTCACCGGGCATATGCCCACGCTCGGCATCGAGGATAACCCCCGCCCGGGCTATATCTACCGCGCGAACAACCATATCGCGATCGACTGCGGCGCCTGCTTTGAGGGCGGCCGCCTCGCCTGCCTCTGCCTCGAGACCGACGAGGAGTTCTACGTCGAGCGGGATGAATAAGAGTCAAAATAAACAACGGCGCCGTCCATTTCGGGCGGCGCCGTTTTGCGCAAAAAGACTCAGTCCTTGTCCGAGAAGCGCTCCTTCGCGTTGAACACGCGGCAGATCTGCTGATAATCGCCGAACACGGTCAGCTTGTCGCCCGGGGCGAACACGGTCTGCGCGAGCGGAGGATCGACCTTGCCCGCGCGCTCGAGCAGCATGACGAGGATGTTCTTCTCCTCCTTGATGCCGGAAAGGAAGAGCGGCTTTTCGCGCAGCTCGTCGGGCACGGAGACGAGCGTCACCTGCGCGATGGAGCCCCGGCCGATGTGGTCGATCAGCATGACCGAGTTCTCGGCGCCCTCGTGCATGATGGAGCCCGCGATCCGGCGGATGATGCGCTCGGTGAACGCGCGCACGGCGGGGATGCGCGAAAGGATCATGATCGCGGCCAGCACGCCGAGCGGGATCAGCACGCCCGCGAGATAGCCGCCGATCTGCGTCAGCTTCAGGGACAGGAACACGTTGATGAATGCCGAAACGACGGTGATGTTGAACACGTAGCCGAACAGCATCGTGATGCGGGCGAGCCTGCGGCGCCGGCGCGTGGAGAGGATCATCTCGCTCTCGCGCGTGGTGAAGCCGCAGCCGGTGAGGAGGGAGGTCACCTGGAAGCGCGCCTTCTCCTCGGGCAGCCCGATGAAGCGGAAAAGCATTGTAAAGAGCTCCGAAATGACCCAGTAGATAAGGATCAGAAGCGCGAACAGCGAAGCGGAAAGGTAGATGTTCATTGCACCAAACCCCCGTCGGTTTATTCGGGCGAAGGCTGAGGCCTCGCTCATGCTTACTGTATCACAACGCGGGAAAAAACGCAACGGGGAAAAGCATGAAAGCAGGGTAGGGGCGGCATCGATCCTCCGGCGCATGCCTTTCCTGCCGTCCGAAAGCAGCAAGCGGAACATAACCCAAAAGCAAAACGTCGCCCGCCACATGGCTTCCCCCGGGGGAAGCTGCCACGAAGTGACTGATGAGGGGTGAAAGCAACGGTAAAGGGAAGCCTTGTGCACCAAAGGGGACGGTCCTCTTTGGTGCAATCGCCGGCAGGGAGCCGACCGGAGCCCGCACTGCACCAAAAAGAACCGTCCCCATCGGTGCAGCCCGCCCCTATGGGACGCCGAGCGGGAAAATCCCGAATATACTTTATAAAAAAAGCAATTTCCGCTTGCCTTGATCCCCCTCGCGGGCTATAATAAAAGAAGGACTTTGTATCCTTAAATCCTGCTCCGCGAGGCATCCCGCGGGCATAAAACAAAATATAAAAACAGGAGGATTTACTCAATGGCAAAGACCGTCACTATCGATGGCAATACCGCTGCGGCGCATGTCGCCTATGCGTTCTCCGACGTGGCAGCGATCTACCCCATCACTCCTTCCTCTCCGATGGCTGAAGTGGCCGACGAGTGGGGCGCACAGGGCAGGATCAACCTGTTCGGTCAGAAGGTTCGCATCGCCGAGATGCAGTCCGAGGGCGGCGCCGCCGGCGCTGTGCACGGCTCCCTCTCCGCCGGTGCTCTCACCACCACCTTCACCGCATCCCAGGGTCTTCTTCTGATGATCCCCAATATGTACAAGATCTCCGGTGAGCTCCTTCCCGGCGTCTTCCACGTATCCGCCCGTGCTCTTGCCGCGCATTCCCTCTCCATCTTCGGCGATCACAGCGACGTTATGGGCTGCCGTCAGACCGGCTTCGCGATGCTGTCCTCCGCTTCCGTTCAGGAAGTCATGGACCTCGCTCTCGTGACCCATCTCTCCGCCATCAAGTCCAGCATCCCCTTCGTGCATTTCTTCGACGGCTTCCGCACCTCCCACGAGGTCCAGAAGATCGAGCAGATCGAGTATGAGGATATGGCGAAGCTCCTCGATATGGACGCAGTCAAGGCCTTCCGCGCCCGCGCCCTCAATCCCGAGCATCCGCATCAGGCCGGCACCGCGCAGAACCCGGATATCTACTTCCAGGGCCGCGAAGCCGCGAATATCCACTATGCCAAGGTCCCCGAGATCGTTGAGTACTACATGGAGAAGGTCGGCGAGCTGACCGGCCGTCACTATCACCTCTTCGATTACGTCGGTGCGCCCGACGCCGAGCGCGTGCTCGTCATCATGGGCAGCGGCGCCGACGTCGCGGAGGAAGCGATCAACCACCTCAACAAGAACGGCGAGAAGCTCGGCGTCCTCAAGGTCCGTCTGTACAGGCCCTTCGCCGCGGACAAGTTCCTCGCCGCGATCCCCGCTTCCTGCAGGAAGCTCGCGGTCCTCGACCGCACCAAGGAGCCCGGCTCCCTCGGCGAGCCCCTCTATCTCGACGTTGTGGACGCTCTCGCTGAGGCCGGCCGCGACATCAAGTGCTACGGCGGCCGTTACGGCCTCGGCAGCAAGGAGTTCACCCCGACCATGGTCAAGGCCGTGTTCGATAACCTCCTGCTCGACGAGCCCAAGAACCACTTCACCGTCGGCATCGTGGACGACGTCATGAACACCTCCCTCCCGATGGGCGAGCTCGTCAACGCCGCTCCCGAGGGCACGATCTGCTGCAAGTTCTTCGGTCTGGGCAGCGACGGTACCGTCGGCGCCAACAAGAACAGCATCAAGATCATCGGCGACCACACCAACATGTTCGCTCAGGGCTACTTCGCCTACGACTCCAAGAAGTCCGGCGGTCTGACCATCAGCCACCTCCGCTTCGGCAAGACCCCCATCCAGAGCCCCTACCTTATCGACAGCGCCGACTTCGTCGCCTGCCATAACGCGAGCTACGTCACCCGCTACGACGTGCTCGAGGGCCTCAAGGAGGGCGGCGTATTCCTGCTCAACAGCCCCTGGACCGTCGAGGAGATGGACAAGGAGCTGCCCGCCGAGATGAAGCAGACCATCGCCAGGAAGCACATCCGTTTCTACAATATCGACGCCGTCAAGCTCGCCCGCGAGGTCGGCATGGGCGGCCGCATCAACACCATCATGCAGAGCGCGTTCTTCAAGCTCGCAGAGGTCATCCCCGTTGAGGAGGCCATCGGCTACATGAAGGCAGCCGCCAAGAAGAGCTACGCCAAGAAGGGCGAGGACGTCGTCCAGAAAAACTACGCCGCCATCGATATCGGCTGCACCGGCATCGAGGAGATCAAGTATCCCGAAGCCTGGGCGACCGCGACCGAGGGCGCTACCGCGATGCACGTCAGCGACGATCCTTACTTCGTCGACTTCATCAAGCCCATCCTCGCGCAGCAGGGCGATAAGCTCCCCGTCAGCAAGCTCGCGGCGGACGGCTTCGTTCCCACCGGCACCACCAAGTACGAGAAGCGCGGCATCGCCGTTGAGGTCCCCACCTGGGTCACCGAAAACTGCATCCAGTGCAACCAGTGCTCCCTCGTCTGCCCGCACGCCTGCATCCGTCCCTTCGTGATGGAGGAGGGCACCGAGGCTCCCGAGACCTTCGTTTCCAAGAAGGCCGTCGGCGTCGGCAACGGCAAGCTCTTCCGCATCCAGGTCAGCCCCTACGACTGCACCGGCTGCGGCAACTGCGTGGACGTCTGCCCCGC
>JAEEGL015864348.1_pt1 | contig 16760 bp, 16 predicted proteins | sample 9134231 | NCBI WGS metagenome assembly JAEEGL01 (sample SAMN16246548, study PRJNA631951) | gut metagenome | biome: gut microbiome; feature: rumen; material: fiber-attached | host: Bos | place: Iran: Karaj | collected 2018-10
ATACTTTGTCGAAATGAAAGGTTATGCTCGACTTGTGATTTCTGATGAAGAAGATAATATAGTATGTTCTATTGAAATTGAAAATGCTTTACCACCACCAGTATATATTCCCTAATTCTTATTTCTTTCTTTCCTGAATAGGCACGTAGTCGCGTTCTTTGGAAACGTTCTTGTAGGCTGGACGGTAGATTCTTCCGCCGCTTACAATTTCCTCAATGCGGTGTGCAGACCAGCCGGCAATACGAGAAATTGCAAAGATTGGTGTGAACAGTTCGCGAGGAATATTGAGCATGCTGTAAACCAGACCTGAATACATATCGACGTTGGCACAAATCTTTTTGTCGGAGTTGTGAACTTCCTGAATGATTGCAGGAGAAAGCTTTTCTATAAGTTCGTAAAGTGCAAGCTCCTTCTGGAATTCTTCACCCTTTTCTTTAGCAAGCTTTTTTGCCTTAGCCTTGAGCAGAACTTCACGAGGGTCGCTGATTGTATAAATTGCGTGACCCATTCCGTAAATTAAACCGCTTCGGTCACCGGCTTCCTTGCGTGCAACTTTTGTAAGATAGTTACCAACTTCTTTTTCGCTGGTCCAGTCTTTTACATTTGCCTTGATGTCATCCATCATTTCCATAACCTTGATGTTGGCACCACCATGACGGCGTCCTTTGAGCGAACCAACAGCAGCAGCCATTGCAGAATAAGTATCTGTATCGGCAGAAGAAACAACGTGAACTGTCAAAGAAGAGTTGTTACCACCACCATGTTCGGCGTGTAAAATAAGTGCAAGGTCAAGAGTTTCGGCTTCGAGTCTTGTATATGACTTGTCTGAACGAATGAGGCGCAAAAAGTTTTCTGCAGTACTAAGCTCTGCCTTTGGATTATGAATGAACATACTCTTGTTGTCATAGTAGCGGCGTTTTGCCTGATAACCGTAAGCTGCAAGAGTAGAAAAGCGTGCTATAAGCTGAACACACTGCTTAACAATATTACCAACACTGCGATCTTCAGGATCTTCATCATAAGAGTAACTGGCAAGAACTCCACGGGCAATCTTGTTCATAATATCGCTTGAAGGAGCCTTCATAATCATATCTTCTGTAAAGTGTTCCGGCAGTGCGCGGTATTCACCAAGATATTGTTTAAAAGATTCAAGTTTATCTTGAGTTGGAAGTTCACCGAATAAAAGAAGATAAGCACACTGTTCATAACCAAACTGCTTGTTCTTTTCGGCATCACGAATTAAATCTTCTACATTGTAACCGCGGTAAATCAAACGACCTGGAATTGCAATTTTCTGGTTATCATTCATTTCGTAGCCGACTACATCACCAATACGTGTGAGTCCTACAAGAACACCAGTACCGTTCGCATTTCTTAAACCGCGTTTTACATCATAAGTTTTGTAAAGGTCAGGGTTTATCGGATCATTGTGGACGGCAAGTTTCTCGAGTCTTTTTAAGATGGCTTCATCAGATTTTTTAGAAAGCATTTGCGTTCCTCCTTTGGAATTTAATCTCGCAATGATTCGTTGCATATATATACACTAAAATGAATAAATATGCAATAAACTTAAATAAATTTTAATAATATTAAATAATTATACAAATATTAAAGAGGATATGCAATAGAATTGTATTTTAAAACGCTTATTTATTGGTAAATCGCTGTGCCGGAGACAAAACCCAGATGGCATTGAGCTCGCAATCACCGATATTTTCTACAGTATGAGGACTTGCAGCCGAGTAAGAAACGCTGTCACCTTCTTCCAGGATGTATTCTTTGTCATCATAAATGAGCTTTGCGCGTCCCTTAAGAATAATACCGAATTCCTGACCCATGTGACCGTAAGAACCTCGGTGAGTATGAGTGTTTGCAGGAATCTTGAGCATGTAGGATTCGAACGAAATTTCTCCCTGAGGATTTGTTGGATTTGCAAGCTCCTCATAAACAATTTCGTCTTCGTGCTGAGAAGGGCGTTCTCCCGCATGGATTATTGTTACAGGACGAACCTTTCTGTATTCTTCAAATAAAAATTCAAGATTAATGTCGAGTACATCTGCAAGAGCGAGCAGGGTGTCGATTGCAGGAGAAACGTGATTGCGCTCAATCTGAGAAACCAGACTTTCACTTACACCAGCTTTCTGGGCAACAACCTTAAGAGTATAACCTTTGTTTTCTCTTACCTGACGGAGCTTTTCTCCAAAGTGGTAAGGTACCTTTTTTTGTTTTTCGTCTGTATCTTCATTTTGTTCTGGCGAAAGTATCATTATTCTGTTTCTCCTTGTTCTGTTCGGTCACAAACTGGATAAAGTAATCTTCAAGAGTTTTATGCGGTCCGTTGAGCTTAAGTCTTGTTCGGGAACGAGCATTATCCCGTCGTACAGTATATTTGGCATAAAAATCCCGGTAGTCCAGTCCGGCATCCGATTTTACGTGTTCACCTAAGAATTTAGAAACCTCATCACGACCAATTGCAGGAATTCCTTTTTCTTTAAGAATTGTACGCAGAGTATTAATCTGCTCAAAAGAGATTCCAAATAAGAATTCCTCCATTGCCTGCGAAACTCCAGGCTCCCCAAGCTTTTGCTTTATAAAGGCAATCCACTGATCATCCATCTGCATGGAAATGAGCAGTAATTCGCTGGTTCCCATCATTGTTCCAAAAGCAGGAGCAAGACGTCGGCGTGCCATCCATACAGATTCAAGAACGGGAGCCACCTGAGCACTTCCCTGATCGTTCCAGTGTTCCCACAAAAGCAGCAGCGACAAAGCCCATTCGCGGCGGAATTCCATTGGCTGCGAAGCATCGCGGATAAGATTTAAATATACGTCCTCGATTAAAAGCGAGTACATACATGAAATTGTTTCTGTATCAAAAGCTTTTGAAAATTTTCTAAGCGACTGAATATGATGTGTATATTTTGAGAAAGAAGAGAAAGTATGCATTTTTGCAATAAGAAGTCCCTTTCCAAGCATGGCCTTTGACGGCAGCTGAAGAGTTGTGTCTCCTGCATCCTGGTGGTCTATAAGAGAGTCTATGAGCGAAGTAGGGGTACGGGTTCCACCAATAAGCTCATGGCGCTCAAGCAGGGATGGAAATTTTGCAACAGCCTGGGCAAGTGATTTAAGGGCCTCAATTCGTTCCTGAAAATTTTCTGCCTTTTCGGGATCGATTTCCTTTATGAGGGGCATTACTTCCTGTATGAGTTCTTTTTGCTTTGTAGTAAGCATCTCAACCATTTCGTCCTGTTCAGGATTTGACTCCTGCGGATCAAAAAATGAACTGAGATCTATCTGTTCAAAATCGTTTTGTTGCATAAATATGAAGAAACTTAAGTATTTATAAAGATATTATACTGTATTTTTGGGAATTTTCAAATATTAATGGAGAATAATTTATCCTAAAAGCAGCATTTTATTGCACAGACTGACTTTCAAGCCTGTTTTGAGCCTGTTCAATACTGGCAAAAACTGGAGCAGTAAAACCCGAAATTTTAGCTGTATTGTATTCGTAGGCATCTTTCTGGGCATTATATATGTTTCCTTTCATAAAACGGAAAAGCGGATTAAATTCCAGCAGAGAAAAGGTCCAGAAATCCATAGTACAGATGGACCATGCGCTTAAAGCAATAAGTGAACCATTCAAAAGAAAAGCATTTAAAGAATCTTTGGGGTTTCCCGCATAAAGTTGCCCAAGACCCGGAAAAAACGAAAGATAACCTGCAAGCAGCTGTTTTTTTGGTTTGTAGTTTTTAATTTGATTTAATCCCGTTTCTATAGTCTGCTTTTCTTTCTGATTAAATAAAAAAGGACTGTCTAAGCATATATAAGAATATTGTTTTTCGGCGGTAAGCCAAAGCTGCCTTTTAAGCTCGTTATTTAATACAGCACAAAGAGCTGCCTGCCGCACCTGGTTCGAAAAACCTCCCAGCTGCATATAAGAAAAAATAAAAAGGTTGTCGTCCAGCGCTTCGTTGTTTAGTTCTGCTGCATTTGAAAGACATTTGATGTGGGTTAATCTAAGCTGGTCCATTTCTTGTTCAGAAAGCCCGTCTTCAAGCGCGCTTTGAATTGCCATTTCCTGAGCCTGTGAAGCAAGCTCCCACTGTTCTTTGTGGGAATAAAGCTCACAAAGGCAAGTGAAGGCCTGAGTCTGATATTTTCCCTTTGAATAATCCTGAAGAAAAATATAGCGCTTAAGCTCAACCTCTGCCTCTTCATAAGCCCCGCCGGCTTTAAGCTTTTGTGCATATAAAAATATGTCATCATAACCGCTCAGATTATTTTGTGCAAAGAGGCCTGCACCCGCAAGAGAAAAACAGATTACAAAAAAAAGAACCTTAGCCTTAATAAATCTGACCATAAATTTTTTCTGTTTCCTCACAAAGATTTCTGTAAAGCGTATCGTTGTATCTTTTTGCACTCTGATAAGCGCCGTAAATATCTGCAATATATAAGACTACACCACAAGCTCCAAATACATATGGCTGCCAGCTTTTCCAGGAGGTTTTCATTCCTGTAATGACAGTTCCGGCAGCAAAGGAACCTATGGAAATAAAACTGGAAACAAAGGTCCCGAATGAGCCTGTGTACCATTTGCCCGAACCCGGAATAATCATTGAAAGAAAAAGTGCAAGCCCCGGACTTTTGAGTTTATAACTGCTGCTCAATTCTCCAAGCTTTTCAAAAACAGAATATGAAGGAATAATTGAATTGCATAATTGGGACAGTTCAGAAATCTGATTATTCAATACAAAAGATGAAGCCTGGATTGTATTTACAAACTCCGGAGTAAAAAGAGACTGTTCGCTTTGAATGGATTTTGCAAAAGCATCAAACTCCGTCTGCTTTCGTTCTGTAAAAAGAAATTTTGCATTCAAAAGATTCATTTTTTGTTTAACAGAAATTTCAGCCGAGGAATAAAAGCCTTCTCTGAGCCATTCGATTCCGCTTCTGTTGTTTTGAAAATTGTAAATATTGCACAGAGAATTCAAGGCAGAATTGTATTCGGGATTCTGATCCTGTGGAACGGAGTCTGCAGAAAAAAGGTAGCGCTTGTATTCGCCTTCCGCCTGAGTAAAAAAGCCCTGGTCGTAAAGGGAATCGGCAAAAGCTTTTACAATCTGAGGTTCAAATGGAGATGGTAAGGCAGCAGCCTTTGCCAGAGCAAGAAATCCAATGGCAGTTATAAGAATAAACTTTTTCATTTTGAATCTCCTTTTTTGGGAGGCACAGGATCATAATGTTTGCCGTTTGCAAGAGTAGGGTAAAGGCCCCGGCTATGTTCTGTGTTTGTGCATCTTTTTAAACGCTCCAGTCCCTGTACAAATCCAAAAATACCGTTTTGTTTTACAGCATCTACCATGTATTGAGAGCAGGACGGATAAAAAGGACAGTTAGACATATCCTGTTCGGTAATATATTTTTTGTAAAACTTAAACGAAGATTTTAAAAGCACCTGAGGAATTGAAACGTCATAGCTTGTGCTTTCCGGACTGTGTACAGTTTGAACTGCCGACAGCTTTGATAAATCTGTTTCTTTGTTTACATCTGTAAGACTGACTTTGGTCATTGAAAACATTTTTTGAGGCTGGTTAAAAATAATGTTTGAAAAACAAAGCTCAGTTGTTAGGACAACCTTACCGTCTTCATAAGAGGAAGAAACAATCCGGGTTGGAAAATTCTTTCCTGTAAAATATTTGTAATCATAAAGAAAGGTTTGTGTAGTCGGAGTATTAAAATTTTGAAGCATTGTAAGTTTTGTTACTTTTCCAGCTTTGTCTGTATAAACCAGAACTCTGTCTATTGGATGGGTTTCCTGTCCGTTATAATCCCAACAGGTTAAAATCATATCTTTTTCAAGATTATGTTCAGTGGGTTTAAAAAGCGATTCTTCAAGTCCAAAGTCATCTTTAAACCAGTTTAAAAAATCCCTGCAAATCTGCTCCAGACTTTCTCGTCCTTCTTCCAGCTCGTTTACAGTATCATTTTCGATATAATACATAGATTTGTCATCAATAAAGACAGACTGCTTCTGAGGCCTTTCTGTAATAAAAGCAAAAAAGAAAGGATTTGCACTGTAAACAATTTGTCCTTTCATAGAAGTAGAATATGGAGACTCAACATTTTCTATTGTATCTGTGCGGACAAAATCAAGACAAAGCGTAGAAATACGTTTTGATTCACAAAAAAGCGGTGAAGTAAATAGTAAAGCAAATATAATAACAAGAACCGTTTTTTTGGGAATTTTTTTATGGAATGAAGACTGGTATAATCTGGAATCCATTTTCAAACATGGCCCCTAAAGAAGATGACGAGCATACAATATCGGCAGTGCTTGATGAACAGGATTCTGCCATTGATTCGGCACATGCATCTGAACAGGAATCGGTTAATGATTTAGTGCAGGCTTCGCCACAGCTTTCTCCACAACCTTTTCCGCAGCCTTCAATTGCACCGTCTGTAAATTGTGCACAGCATTCACTGCTTGAATTCTTAAAATAAAAAGTTAATCCAACAATACCAGCTACAGCTACAAGACCAACAGCAACACCTGTAAGAACGGCAGCTGTCTTCTTTTCTTTCTTTACAGTTGGTTCGTCATTATAGTAATCATCGTTTGTATATTCATCATCATCTGTGTCTTCGTCGTCTTCGATAATGATTTTTGTAGAGGTTGCAGTATCAGAAGAGTCGGCACCGGCTTTAAAAACAGATGCAGAGGAAGGTAAGCCTCCTCCAAAGCCCGAAAATGAATAGGTTATTGGTTCGGCAAAAAGCGAAAGCGAAAAACAAAAAATAACTAAAATGGATATAAAACTCTTCTTCATAATTTTATTTTAACCTCATTGATAAAAATTTTCAATTCCTAATATATAACCATCTAAAAGCCGATAAGTAACTATGAAATTGAAGAAAAATCACGATATTGTAAGTTTTTTCCTGTTAATTTTGCTTATTATATTCATGGATCCCCTTGTACACGCTCAGGAAAAAGCAGAAAACGCTGAACAAAAAATCGAATATACCGCAAAACAGCTTTCAATGCGTATTAAAGCCGAGGATGTAAGGCTTATTGAAGATCGTGATGATGATGGAAATATCAAAGGTTACCATCTTTATATACGTAAACTTGCGGGTGTAAATTCAATCCTGCTTACAGAAACCACAAGAGATCCAAGCGGTAAGGCAGATAATTATGCATACCGCGCTATGGAATATAATTCTATAAACGGTGATGAAGTCAGATATCTTGACGGTCAGCCGCTTAATTCCGAAGGTGCAAAATACAGCCTTATTGATTCTACAACAGAACGAACTTCATTTTTTGGTGAATGCTTTCACATTTATATTCCACTGGTATTGCAGTACGGTTATGAATGGGCCAGAAACGGTATTGTAGAAGTTGGAAAAGGAACTTTTATAAATATCCGAACCTTCGAAAAAAAATATGCTGATTATACCGGGGACTATATGGACAGTCCTTTTATGTTTAATCTGGAAACCCGTAAAATTGTAAAGACTCCTGCAGAACCACCTGCAAAAAAAGAACCTGAGCCTGCAATTATTCTTAGTGCCGATTATAATCCTGTTGCCAGCGAAAAATTTTCTGAGCTTTCGGATTTTGTTATTTATTCAAAAGGACCGGAAACAATTGTAGAAGATATTTTGAATATCCTTGAAGATGAAAAAGCGCCGCTTGATGTTGTTTTTGCTATTGACGCCACAGGCAGTATGAAGAACGACATTGATACTTTAAAGAATGATCTTATGCCTGCTCTTATTTCTAAGTTTGAAGGAGTGGAGGGTGTAAGATACGGACTTTTGTTCTATCGTGATTATGGTGATTCCTTTAATTATAAGAGCCTTCCTGTAAAAGTTTTTGCGTTTACAGAAGATATGGCTTCGTTTGATAAAAACCTCAAGTCAATTAAGATTAATGGCAAGGAAGGCGGCGATATTCCGGAAGCTGTATACGAAGCAATTTACGCATCTGCAGAATTCTATAACTGGCGGAACAGTGTTAATAAACAGATTATTCTTATTGGAGATGCCGAACCACATCCAAAGCCAAGAGGTCTTGGAAAATATTCAAAAGAATATGCAATGAATGCGGCTGAGTCAAAAGGTATAAGGGTAAAAGCTATTCTGCTTCCTAATGATTAGTGGTTCTTTTGATTTTCTAATTCTTCGAGCTTTGCAGCCGGAATCTTAGACATATCTAACTGTGCAAGCTTTTTATATGCTGCAGGTAAAGTTCCTGTAACCGAATTATCATAAATTTCTAAAATCTCATCAAGAATTACATAAGCCTTATCATATTTTTTCTGCTTCATATAAAGATGAGCAAGTTCATATCTGGCTTCAATATAAGTATTTGGATCTTCCCCGTAAAGCTCAATAGCCTTTAAAAAATATCGTTCGGCCATTTTGTATTCAGCAGTATCAATAGAATGCTGACCTCTCTGCAAAAGCTGAGGAGCTGTAAGGTCAGAAGGAATTTCTTTTGTTGAGTTGCATGAAACAGCAGATATGGTGAGTGCAAGGCAGATAAATAAAGCCTTAAATAATGTTCTTGTTTTCATAAAAAACATAATACAAAAAAAAAGTATAATGAACAAGGTGTGAACAGTGGTTTAAGCAATTACAAAAGAATTGTTTTTTCTATATAATAACTACATATGAAGAAGAATTTTTCTTACTTTTTTGCTGTAATTTTTTCTGTCTCAATGTTGTTTTTTTCATGTGCAGGTACAAGTGGCGCAAAAGCAGATAAAAAACATCCCCAATCCCCTGTTGTAAGGGCTTTTGACGACTGGCAGTATAAAGGTTTTGGCAAGGAATATCCTGAGTGGGCCGAGCTTGCTCTGGAAGGAAAAACAGAAGAACTTCAAAAATATTTTTCGCATGAAGATATGGAGCTTGTGATTGTAACTGCAGAAGGGGTAGACAGCGATATGTGCCGTCATCTTATTGCAGAAAAATCTTACTCCGAAGAAGAAGCCTGGCTTGTTGAAGAAACCTGGGTTAGAAAAACAGATGATAACATGTATGTATATATAAAAATCTTTTTAATGAGGAGATCATAAAATGAAAGTATTGATAATTGGTGGCGCCGGATACATTGGAAGCCATGTTGTAAAAGAAATGATGAAGGCAGGTCATGAAGTAACTGTTTTTGATAACCTTTCTTCGGGACTTCGCTGCAACCTTTTTCCACAGAACGAATTTATTTACGGAAATATTCTTATTCCTCAGGATCTGGAGGCTGCTTTTGCTAAAGGTTTTGATGCCTTTGTTCATCTTGCTGCATTTAAGGCTGCTGGTGAAAGTATGATTGCACCAGAAAAATACAGTGTAAACAATATTTCAGGAACCCTTAATATTATGAACGCTGCGGTAAAATATGGCTGTAAAAAAATGATTTTTTCTTCTTCGGCAGCTGTCTTTGGTGCTCCAGAATATCTTCCGATTGACGAAGAGCATCCAAAAAATCCCGAAAATTATTATGGTTTTACCAAGCTTGAAATTGAACGCTTTATGGCCTGGTACGATCAATTGAAGGGAATGCGTTTTGCTGCCCTCAGATATTTTAATGCTGCTGGTTATGACCCGGAAGGAGAAATCCGCGGGCTTGAACAAAAGCCTCAGAATCTCCTGCCTCGTGTAATGGAGGTTGCAGCCGGTATGCAGGATAAAATCAGGGTTTTTGGAACAGATTATGATACACGAGATGGAACTTGTATCCGTGATTATGTTCATGTAACGGACTTGGCCCGCGCTCATGTTATGGCTTTGGAATATATTGCAAAAAATGACAAGAGCCTTACTGTAAACCTTGGAACCGAAAAGGGAACCACTGTAAAAGAAATTATTGATGCAGCCCGTCGTATTACAGGAAAACCAATTCCTTCAGAAGATGTAGAACGCCGGCCTGGAGACCCTGCCTGTCTTTATGCAACTTCTAAGCTTGCAAAAGAATTGCTCGGCTGGGAACCAAAATACAGCGATGTAGATACACTGGTAAGCACAACCTGGGAAGTTTACAAATAATACAATTTTAGGACAGAAAAAATGACTCCACAAGAATACCTGGAAAATAAAAGAAAAGAAATTGTAGGGCTGGAAAAACTTTTAACTTCTATTCCGGCAATTGCTCCTGAAGGGGAAGGCGACGGCGAAACAAAAAAATGCGATGCACTTGAAGCCTGGCTCAAAAAAAATGGTTTTAATCAGATTGAACGTTTTGAAGCTCCTGATTCAAGAGTTTCTTCGGGCAAGAGGCCTTCGCTGGTTGTAACAATTCCTGGTAAAGATGATACAAAGCGCATCTGGGTAATGGCTCATATAGATGTTGTTCCTACCGGAGACCTTTCCTTGTGGAAAACAAATCCCTGGGAAGTTGTAGAAAAGGATGGAAAGGTTTTTGGCCGTGGTGTAGAAGATAACCAGCAGGGCTTATGCTCAGCAGCCTTTGCAGCCCTTTATTATCTGGAAAACAAAATTACACCTGCCCATACAGTAAAGCTTCTTTTTGTAGCCGACGAAGAAAACGGAAGCGAATACGGAGTTAAGTGGCTTTTAAAAAACACAAAGCTCTTTAATAAATCAGACCTTATACTTATTCCTGATGGCGGCGACAGTCAGGGACGTACAATCGAAATTGCAGAAAAAAATCTGCTGTGGCTTAAGGTACATGTAAAGGGAAAACAGACTCACGGTTCAAGACCAGACAGTGGAGCTAATGCCTGCCTTGCTGCCTGCGACCTTTCGCTTAGACTTCACAAACTGGAAGTTTTTTTTGACAAGAAGGATCCTCTTTTTGCTCCGGATTATTCAACCTTCCAGCCTACCAAGCGTGAAAAAAACGTAGACAGCGTAAATATAATTCCTGGTGAAGACTGGTTTTATATGGACTGCAGAATTCTTCCATGCTATTCACTTAAGACTGTGCTTGACAAAGTAGAAGAATGCATTGCTTGTGTAGAAAAGGAACACGGTGTAAAAATTGAATACGAGTGTCCGCAAAAATCCGAAAGCCCGGCAACTTCAAAAGACTCAGAAGTAGCCCAAAAGCTTGCAAAGTCCATCAAAAAGGTTCACGGAATTGATGCCGACTTTATTGGAATTGGCGGTGGGACTGTTGGAGCAGAATTCCGTAGAGAAGGCTATGATGCAGTTGTATGGAGCACCCTTGAGGACCGGGCACACCAGCCGAATGAGTATTGTGTAATCGATAATTTGATTAAAGATGCCCTGACATTAATAGATTTGTGCATGACATCTTAATGCGGTCCCTGAGCCTGTCGAAGGGCTACCTTATCTTAAGGAATATTCCAAGAATAGCGCAGGTTACCAGCAGCTGTAAAATCATAAATTTGATTAAAACTTGAGTTGGTGACCAGCCTCTGTTTTTTCGCATATGGTCGTGCAGAGGGAAACGTATATTTTCAAAAATCTTAATCTTAAAGAATCTGAGCAGAAATACTTTTAAAAGACCCATTCCACCGTTTATAAAGATGATTGAGCTTGTAGCCAGAATAAGGAATGGGTTTCCGTTAATCATTACGCAAACTCCAATAAAGTATCCGAGTGCGCGGCTTCCGGCATCTCCCATAAGACATTTACTTGGGAATGCATTGAGCCAGAGGTATCCCATTACAACTCCTGCCATTGCAAAAACCATAACTGCCCAGTTGGCACCCATAGGAAGATGAGGAAGCAGAAGGTAGGCAGCAATATCTTTGTGTCCAAGAACAATATAGAACAAAACTCCAAGAGTAATCAGCGCAAGCAGAACAAGTGTTGCAGAAAGTCCGTCAACTCCATCTGTACAGTTTGTTGTGTTTATTGAAGCCCACAGCATGATTGTACAAAGAATAATATAAACAGCAGGGTTTACTGCAATTTCATTAGAAGTAAATGGGAGCCAGAATCTTACAATGCCATCGGAAGAAGCGTTTTTAAGTCCGTAGTAAAGGATAAAGGCGGTTGCAACGCTTATGATAAGATCCAGTGCTCCTTTTAAATATTCACCCCAGGAGGTTGTGCTTCGGTCATCCAGAAAACCTGTAAGCATTGTAAGCCATGTAACTACGATGATTGCAGCTCGTACCCAATTCATTGGAACCAGAAGAAAACAGATTATAACAAAGATTGTTATAAATACAATTCCCGAACCTGTAGGCTTTCCCTTTGCGGCTTCGGCGTTATCTTTTAAAGTAAACTCTCTTCCACGATCATGAGGGAGCTTGTCGTAAAATTTTGGAATAAGCTTATATGCCAGAAAAAATCCTGTATACATTGCTACTGCAATTAAAACTGCATAAGAAGTAAGGAGTCGTGCAGGACCCCAGAATTGTTGAAGATACTGACCAAGATAGTAAATCATAAAATCCTTCTTTATATATTGTTTAATGACTTATATGAGTCATGCCGGTAAAAATCATCGAAATGAGCTGCTCATTACAGAATTGAATGAGCTCTTCGTCTCTGTCTGTTCCTCCCGGCTGGAGAATTGCTTTTAATCCATGTTCTGCAAGCTTTCTGATTGAATCGTTAAGGTAAACAGGTGCATCGCAAACAAGAACATCTGCCAGAATTTCATCTGAATCTGGATTCTGCGACTTATGTAACATTGCTTCTTCTATTGCTCTGTCTATTGAACGCTGTGGAGATTTTGCTGCCTGCGAAATTCCTACAACAGAATTGTCTTTAAGCAAAACTGCGCTGTAAGAATGAGAGCCCATTGTGAGGATTGTACCAAAGGCCATCTGATCTGCAAAAACCTGACCGGGACGGTTCTTTGTCTTAACATTCCAAATATCAAACAAAACCTTATCCTTTGTCTGGAAAAGAAGTCCTCCGTTAATAAGCTCCATTTCATAATCTGCCGTATTTATTTTTGCAGTCTGAACAAGATTGACTGATTTGTCCTTTGAAAGAATTTCTTTTGCGCCTGCGGTAAAGCCCGGAGAAACAACAGAAGTAAAATGGCATTTTACAATTTCTTCGGCAACAGATTCATCAATAACAACGCTGCTTGCAAAAGTTACTCTTCTGATATTTTCTTTGTCGTAGGTATAAGTCTTTTTAAAGGAGTCCAGAACGTTGGTTGAAAGTGAGGCTCCCAGAATTGATTTATTGTATACCGCAAGAGTAAAAACAGTTCCTGTAAGAGGAGTGAACTGAGTTTCGAATTTATAACCATCACAGTTTACGCTTTTTACCGAGAACTGATTTTTAAGATTTGTAGCAAGCATGCTTATCTGTTCCCAGGCAAATGAAATATCCGAAACACTGTTGTAACTCAGTTCCTTTCCTTTCTGCTTTTGGATGGAACTTACAATTCCACCACCGCCGGGGAATCTGTAAAGACATGAGCTTTGATGCTGGTTTGCGCCACCGTAAAGCATAAACTGCTTTTCAAAAGGGTAGGTCAAATATTTCATAAAGTCATTTTCGTCTTTTGAAGTCATGAGGATGGAGCTTGCAATTCCACCGTCAAATGCCGAAACAAGATTCAAAGCCTTGGCTGCAAGTTTAATTCTAAAATCCTGAGAAATGCTGTCGGTCCTTAATTGAATCATTGCTTCTTTATAATCATTTGGATCAGAAAGAATAAGAATATTCTCGTAATTTAAAAATGCATTTCGTAAAAGAGTAGAAACAAAAAAGTTAAACGGCTTGGTAATCGATTTGAACTTTTTTTCGGAAGTAATTACGTGAATGGCAGGTTGTACATTTACACAAAGAATCCCAATTTCTGGTTCCTGTACACCAGGTCCTTCCTGTTCTGAATAAAAAGAAGTCGAAATTATTCTTTTAATCAGTGAGGATGTGTCATTCAGGTACAGATTATTTTCTACCAGAGCCGGCTCGCGTTCTACAGGAATTTTTGCTTTTTTAAGAATTTCTTCTGTCCTGTTTGCGCTTAAAATAGTCCAGCCTGCATCCGAAAGAAACTGTGCGAATTCAATAACGCCTTCTGTGTTTTCAACATGAATAATCGCCTGCTTAGCCATATCTATATTCTAACAGATTTTTTTATGTAGTGAAAGACATTTGTTATTTATGTCTTTAGACAAAGGTCTAATCATTTGTTATAATTAAATTTATGGACGAAAATCCGGAATTCTTAACCCAACAGCTCATAACGTATATTGGCAACAAACGAACTCTTCTTCCTTTTATTGGGCAGGCTGTTGCTATTGTAAAAAAGGATTTAAACAAATCAAAAATCAGTTGTGCCGATGTTTTTTCGGGTAGTGGAATTGTTGCCCGTTATTTAAAGCAGTTTTCGTCCAGACTCGTTGTAAATGATTTAGAAAATTATTCCTGCCTTATAAATCGCTGCTATCTTTCAAATTTTGCTTCAACACCAAAGACAAAACAGGAAGAACTCAAACAGCTTCACGCTTCAATCCTTCAAAAAATAGATCACCGCATGAAAAAACTCGAGACTGCAAAAAAAAACGGAACCTACACCGTTCCGGGTTTTATTTCTGAATTATATGCGCCTCAAAATATTGAAAAAATCCAGAGGGAAGAACGCTGTTTTTACACTCCGTATAACGCAAATTATATTGATGTTGCGCGTCAGGTAATAGACCAGAATGTTGAACCACAATTCCGTGATTTTTTTATTGCTCCGCTTTTGAGCCAGGCTTCGGTTCATGCAAATACAGCAGGGATCTTTAAAGGCTTTTATAAAAACTCAAAAACAAAGACCGGCCAGTTTGGCGGAAACGGACGCGATGCCCTTAAAAGAATTCTTGGCGAAATTACAATTCCTTTTCCTGTCTTTTCTAATTTTTCTTGTCCGTTTACAGTTTTTAATTCAAATGTAAATGACCTTATTATGCTGAGTGAATTCAAAAAACTCGGAACCTTTGATATGGTTTATCTGGATCCACCTTATAATCAGCATCCCTACGGTTCAAATTATTTTATGCTCAATCTTATTACAGATTATAAACGCCCGGATTCAGAACTCTTAAGCAAAGTTTCGGGCATTCCTAATAACTGGAATCGTTCCAACTACAATAAAAAACTCAAGGCTGCCGATAGTTTTTTTGAGCTTATAGAAGCAATAAATTCAAAATATGTTTTAATCTCATTTAACTCAGAAGGCTTTATTTCTAAAGATCAGATGATCAGCAATCTTTCTAAGTTAGGCAAGGTTAATGTTTTGGAAACTGAATACAATACTTTTAAAGGCTCACGCAATCTGAACAACAGAGAAATTTACGTAAAGGAATATTTATTTCTGGTTAAAAAGAATTAAGCTTGCATAAAGGGGCAGATGATCAGACCAGCCTTCTCCGGAATACATTTTATAGCTTACAGGATAACCGGCTGCATTTGCCCAGGGAACTTGAGCCAGCGGTAAAAATTCTGCTGCCTTGATTCTGCCGCAAAGAAGAATGTTGTCTATTCGTTCCCAGCTGTCATCATAAAAATAACTTCCATTTTTTGTACTGAATCTTCCGTCTTCCGTAAACCAGAGCGAGGCTGCACTTATAAAATCAATTCCTCCAAAATCTGCAAACCTGAATAATATGTTTTGATTATCGCAGATAAAGTCCGAAGCATCGCGGTTAAAATCTCCGCAGATAAGGATTGGAAGCTCAGATTCGCCCTGTTCTGCCCGAAGACTTGAAATTCTTTTTGCAAGAATGCTTTCCTGCCAGTCACGCCAGATTTCGCTTTTTTCCTGACCGCCAGATTTTGATTTCCAGTGATTGGCAAAAATTGTCAGCGGCTGTCCCTGAATGCTTGTAGAAATTTCCAGAATATATCTTGTCGAAGGCTGGCTTTGTTTATGAAGCCGAATATCCATTGTATGTGTTTTTAAATTCAGAAGCGGGTAGCGGGAAAGAACACCAATTCCAATAGCCGCAGTTTCATCTTTTGCAAAGACAGAATAATTCCAGAACTTTTTTTGATTCCAGTTATGCCCGTCTGCACACAGCTGATTACTTATATCATGAATTACAGCTTCATTTTCTATTTCTTCAAAAACATAAATGTCGGCATTAACCTGAGTAATAAACTGGCAGAGTCGCTGCAGTCTGACTTTATAATTTTCTGTATTCCAGTTGCCGGTTTTCTTAAAATCGTCGTATTCAACTCCGTCTTTTTTTCCGTCAAAAAAAGTCTGCACATTCCAGTTTACAAAAGTAAATTGAGCTTCCCTGCTGCTTCCGGCATTTTTTGCTTCAGCTGAACCGCTGCAATTTTGTGAACAGGAACAGAGCAGACCAAGCAGTGCTGCTGCAAAAATTAATCTTGTTCTTTTCATAAAACGTCTCCTAAAATAGTTTGTACTATAGATTACGTTTTATTTTTTAAAAAGAGGAAGTAAAATTGAGAAAAAAGAAGTTGGATGAGCTAAAAATTGCTTGATCGCATCACACATTAAACTTGAAAAACAATACATCTCCGTCCTGGACAACGTAATCTTTTCCTTCCTGGCGGTACTTTCCGGCTGCCTTGATTGCAGCTTCGTCCTTGTATTGTCTCAGGTCGTCAATCGTATATGCTTCGGCTTTAATAAAGCCTTTTTCAAAATCTGTATGAATTACACCGGCAGCTTTTGGAGCCTTGTCTCCTGCATGAATTGTCCATGCGCGGCATTCATCTGGTCCACCTGTAAAGAAGGTACGCAAGCCCATAAGGTGATATGTCTTGCGTGCAAGAACTGCAAGTCCGCTTTCTGTAAGACCAACGCTTTCCATAAAGTCTTTGCGGTCTGCAGG
>JAEEGL010478183.1_pt1 | contig 16759 bp, 14 predicted proteins | sample 9134231 | NCBI WGS metagenome assembly JAEEGL01 (sample SAMN16246548, study PRJNA631951) | gut metagenome | biome: gut microbiome; feature: rumen; material: fiber-attached | host: Bos | place: Iran: Karaj | collected 2018-10
TCCTTCTTTTTGACTTGGTTCGATTTCATAAACATCTTCTCCTTGAGCCATTAAAAGCATATTTTCATTCGTCGTATAACTTTTTACGTGATAACAATCTACTCCGGTAAGTCCCATACCAGGAAGTGATTTTTTATTATCTGGATTATAAGTGATTTCTGAATTCTCTGGTAATTTATTTATGATGACTTGGTTCTCTTGTTTGATTTTTTCTAAGCTTTCATTTTCACTACTCGTAAGAAGGAAAATTGCTTTTTCTTTTAGTTTTCCATTTCCTTTTAAGAAACTCTTATATTCTTCTTCACTAATGGTATAATAACCATTTTCTTTTAATAACTTTAAATGTTCTTGAAATGTTACTGTTGGGGTACATCCCATTCCGAAACAAGAATCTTCAATATTTTCATAATATAAAGTACTTACATAAGTTGCTTCTACGTCTTTTGTTTTAATTTCATTGGTCTTTAAAGATTTCTCTTTTTTTATTAATAAAGTATTTTGTAGAAAATAGGTATAGTAATAAGAATCATCTTCTTGCTCGATCGGTAAAGTAATATTCGCGCTGAGATGAAGGAAATCTTTTTTCTTTTCATTTAATAATGTAAGATCTTTGGTATTTTTTAATTCTTTGGTGATAATAAAGTGATTGATATTTGTATTTTCAGTACTCTTTTTTTGTTTTTTCACATCTCTATATAAGATGTAATAATCACTATCTTTAATTTTAAAATACTTTTGGGAAGTATCTTTTATTTTTATTTCTTCTAATTCAAGGGGTATTTTCTTTTCTATCGTTCCAATTTTTTTCTTTTTGGCATTATATAAGTTTGCTTTCTTGGTAGTTATTACGTAGGTATGATAGTTCTTCTTCATCATTTTTAAGATGTTTTTATTCGTTTCTTGAATTAAAAAAAACAAACCAATGGATAATCCAATTAATAGAATGATTACTAGACTAATCCACATCTTTTTATGTTTTAATTTTAATTTCTTTTTTTCTTTCTTTCCCATTTTACTCACCAATTTTAGTATAAACCTAATTTCTTCTTTTCTCAAGTTGTTTCCCATTCTTCTGTTGCTTTTGTTTTTCTTTTTTCGCTAGATGAGCATCTATTGTTTGATCTGTTAGTTCTTGTAGATGAAAAATGATTTCCCATATATCATCAATAGGATAAATTCCCATTTTATTAATGACTAAGAATATATAGTTCCATGCCTGATATAAATCTTTATCTATTTTTTCAATATAGTGTAAGACTGCATGACTTTCTGTTCCTAAATAAGCTCCATTTTCAATGGAAGAATCTACTTCTTGTTGTTCACTTTTTAATGTAGATTGTTTCACAATATGATGATAAGAAGGAGTATTTTCTTCATCAATAGGATATCCCATCCAATCTAAATATTCATGATCTTTTGGTATGTTTCGATAATAGATATTTTTCATTTCTATTAGTGTTTTGTTGTGACTCTTTTTTTTCATAAGTTCCCTCTCTTGTCAGTTATTATACAATAAAAAATGGAGAATCCAAATAATAACTTCTTGGAAGTAGTAATGATTTCTATTGTTTGATATAATATGATTGATAAAGGGAGAGTGATTCTATGAGACAAATCTTTATTATTGGAGGAGGACCTGCTGGACTTACGTGTGCTATTCATGCGAAAAACAAGAAGAATCGAGTTGTTATTTTAGAAAAAAATCCAAAACCATTGAAGAAATTATTAGTTACGGGAAATGGAAAATGCAATTATTTTAATGAAAATTTTTCATCCTCTCATTATCATAGTGAAAATATGCCTTTGGTTCATTCTTTTATTAAGGAACAGAATCTTCAAGATGTGAGAGATTTCTTTGATTCTTTGGGAATTGTTCCTAAGATTCGTAATGGTTATTATTATCCTTTTTCGAATCAAGCAACGACTATTCAAAATGTTTTAATCGAAGAAGCTCTTTCTCGTGGAGTTGAAATTCTTTGTCATCAATGTGTTACTTCTGTTACGAAAAAAAAGAATCAATTTCATATTCTTTGTGGAGAAGAAGAATATTTCGCGGATGCTGTTGTTCTCGCAACAGGATCTTGTGCGGCTCCTAAAACAGGGAGTGATGGATTTGGATATTCTGTTTTAAAAGAGTTTGGTCATACTTTAATCAAGCCTCTTCCTGCCTTAGTTCCTTTACTTGCAGATCATCCTTTTTTAAAAGATTGGGATGGAGTGAGAACAGATGTCGTTCTAGCATTATTTGAAGATGATAAGTTTGTCTCTAGTGAAGAAGGAGAAGCTCAATTAACTTCTTATGGTATCAGTGGTATTTGTTCTTTCCATTTGAGTCATTTTATCGTGAGAGGTTTAGAAAAGGGAATGAAAGAAGAAATTCATATTAACTTTGTTCCTTTTATTACTCAATCAATTACTCCTTGGATGGATCAATATGCAAAAAAGCACTCTCATAAAACAATTCAAAAATTATTAGAAGGATTTTTAAATTATAAAATTGTTTCCGTGATTTTAAAGACAATTTCTATGGATGGTAATCGTTATTATCAAGATCTTTCTAATGATGAAAAATTAGAGTTATGTCAGTATTTAAGAGGTTTTCCTTTAACGATTGTTGGTACAAAAGATTTTGAATCTTGCCAAGTATGTAATGGGGGAGTAAAACTGAAAGAGATTGATATGAAAACTATGGAATCTAAAATTGTACCAGGTTTATATGTAATTGGAGAATTATTAGATATTAATGGAAATTGTGGTGGTTATAATTTAACTGTTTGTTGGATTAGTGGAATATTATCTGGTAGAAAACTAGGTGATTGGAATGATTAGAGTACGTCAAATTAAAGTTCCTTTGATCTATGATCAAGAAAAAGTTCTTTTAGAACGATTAGCTCATAAAGTATCCATTTCTTCTTCTGATATTCATAATTATCACATTGTTAAAAAGTCCATTGATGCGAGAGATAAAAATAATATTTTTCTAGTATATGAAGTAGATTTTGAAACTTCTTTAGAAGAAAAAATATTAAAAAGAAAGAATCCAGATATTATCCAAACACCCGATGAAGAATATCATTTTTCGGTAACCGGAGAGAAAAAATGTCAGGATGTTGTGGTTATAGGAGAAGGGCCTAGTGGTTTATTTTCTGCTTATTTATTAGCAGAAGCTGGATTTCATCCTATTATTTTAGAACGTGGAGAGAAAATAGAAGACCGGATTAAAAGTGTGGAAAAGTTCTTCCAAACGAATCAATTAAATCCAAATTCTAATGTTCAATTTGGGGAAGGGGGAGCAGGTACTTTTTCTGATGGAAAATTAAATACGTTAGTGAAAGATAAAAAAAATCGTGGTAAAAAAGTATTTGAAATTTTTGTAGAAAATGGTGCTCCAGAAGAAATTCTTTATTTACAAAAACCTCATATTGGAACAGATCTTTTACGAAAAGTGATGATTCAAATGAGAGAGAAAATTTGTCAAATGGGAGGAGAAATTCATTATTCTTCTTTGGTTACCAAACTTCTGATTGAAGAGAATCGTTTAGTCGGAGTAGAAGTGAATCATCATGATATTCTTCCTTGTGAAATAGCTATTCTATCGATTGGTCATTCTGCACGAGATACTTTTTCAATGTTACGGGATCAAGGATTCTTTATGAAACCAAAAAATTTTGCGGTAGGTCTTCGTATGGAACATCCTCAAAAAATGATTAATCAAAGCCAATATGGAGAGTTTTCATCTTTATTACCTCCTGCTAGTTATAAATTAACGTATCAAACGAAAGCAGGACGAGGAGTCTATTCTTTTTGTATGTGTCCTGGAGGGTTTGTCGTCAATGCTTCTTCGGAAGAAGGAAGACTTGCGGTGAATGGAATGAGTAACTATCAACGAGATGAGAAAAATGCCAATAGTGCCATTGTTGTAACAGTCAGTCCAAGAGACTTTGGAGAGGATTTATTTTCTGGTATGGAATTCCAAAGAAAATTAGAAGAAAAAGCTTATCAATTAGGAAAGGGTTTTATTCCTGTTCAAACCTATCAAGATTATTGTAATAATCAGATTTCTTCTCAATTGGGAGAGGTTACTCCGAATACGAAAGGAAATACTTCTTTTGCGAATCTGAGAGAATTATTTCCAGAAGAAATAAATCAATCTATCTTAGAAGCGCTTCCAGAATTTGGCAAAAAGATTCATGGTTTTGACCGAGGAGATGCTCTTTTATATGGGGTAGAGTCTCGTACCAGTTCTCCTGTGATGATTGAGAGAAATGAGATGGGAGAATCGAATATTCAGGGTGTTTATCCTTGTGGTGAAGGAGCAGGGTATGCTGGTGGTATAACAACTGCTGCGATGGATGGAATCTTTATTGCGGAATGTATTGCGAAAGTTTATCATCCATAATATAATACGATAAGAAAAGAGGGTGCTTATGATTCAAATTGTTCATTCTAAAGAAGAAGCCAATTGTATTACTCATAATGGTACAATGCATGCAGATGAGGTTTTCGCAACAGCATTTTTAGAATTATATTTAGGAGAGGTTCGAATATTTCGAACGAGTAAAATCGATTCCCAAGAAGTGGCTCCTCATGTCTTGGTTTATGATGTTGGGAGAGGAAAGTTTGATCATCATCAAATCGATGCTGAAAAAAGAGAAAATGGAGTCATCTACAGTTCTTTTGGACTTCTTTGGAGAGAGTTTGGAAAAGATTTTTTAATCAAAAATGATTTTCTCAATGTAGAAGATATGTTTCTAGGAATCGATAAAGATCTTGTCGAAGGGATTGATGGAGATGATAATGGAGTCTTTCCTAAAATGGAATGTGTTTATAAAGCCAAAACACTTCCTAATATTATAAAGATTTTTAACCCTAGTTATGATTCTGAGGAAACGGAAGAGGGACAATTCTTAAAAGCTGTTTCTTTAGCTAAAATGATCTTAGAAGAAGAAATACTTTATATTCGTGGAAAAGTAATTGCGGATCATAAGATTCAAGCTCTTTTAGATAAGAAAAATCCGGAACAAAAATATTTATTGATGGATGAATATTTACCTTATGAAGATTCTCTTCTTGCGAGAGAAGAGGCATCTAATATCTTATTTGTTGCTTATCCATCGAATCGTGGAGGATATGCGATAAAGACAGTTCCAAAATCAAATGAAGATCATACTGCTAGACAAGATTTTCCAGAAGAATGGGCTGGACTTGAAAATGAAGAATTAGAAAGAGTATCAGGAATCGAAGGATTACGCTTTTGTCATACCGGACGTTTTTTAGTAAGTTGTAATACTCTACAATGCGTTTATCAAGTATTTGATAAAATTTGTCAATAGTTGTAAATTGACGTTTTTTAACATTCTTTGTTTCATCTTCTTTACTTGAAAAAGTTGTAAAAAAAAGGTATGATAGTTATACGAGGTGCTTTATGTACAGTTTTGATCGAAAAAGAGAAATCATTAAAAATTTTGTATTTATATTTTTTATTTTATTAATTGCGATTGTCTCAACTTATTTTATTTATCATAAATTCCAAGGAGTTCGTAATGTGGACTTTAATTCAGAGTCTTTAGCGGTAACTTATCATGAAACAAGTGGAGATAAGATTACCATCAAAAAAGTAACTCCTGTTACCGATTCTGTGGGATTATCTTCTAAGTCTTATACTTTAACAATTAAGAATAATTTAACGGAAAAAGTTCGTTACAAAGTTCGAATTGTAGATGATGTAGATAAACAAGAAGAAGATAATTGTTTTGAAGATTTAATTCCAAAAGAAGATATTCGAATTTCTGTTAAAGTAAATAAAGGAGATAATGAAATCTATTCTTTAGAAGAATTAGAGAATGGTATTTTATTAGAAGAGAATATCAAAGCATTAGATGTGAATAGTGTATCTATTCGTGTTTGGATTCGTCATGATAGTACTTTACCAGCAGGATCTACAATGCATTATCATGGAATCATTCAAGTGATTGAAGAAGACGATTCTATTGCGATTAATCAGTAGGTGAGATATGGAGTTTGATTTAAGTCCCCTTCATCAGGGAAATCTCTCTTCTCTAGAGATTCAAGGAGAATATCTATTAGATTCTTCTTATTATGAGAATACTGAAATTATCAGACTTAGTCCTCTTTCTATTTCAGGAAAAATTACGAGAAGAGAAAATGATGATTTTGAATTAGAAGATTATATTGTTTGTAAGATTGAAGGAGTTATGATTCTTCCGGATTCTATCTCTTTAGAAGAGGTGGAATATCCATTTTCCATAGAATATGATGATTTTTTACCACAAAATGATATAAAAAATGAAAATACACTTGATATTTTGGGCTTTTTGTGGGAAAATACTGTACTAGAGGTCCCCTTACAGTTTACTAAGGTACGAGATCTCAGTAAATTTCATGGGGATGGATGGAGATTAGTTTCTGAAGAAGAACTCAAAAAAGAAAATAATCCATTTAGTGATTTATTAAAAGATTTTGAAGAGGAGTGATTATAATGAAGTTAGATATTCAATTGTTTGCTGTTCCTTTCCGTAAAGTTTCTAAAACTAGAAAAAGAATGAGAAGAAGTCACAATGCTATGGAACTTCCAGGAGTTACAAAATGCCCTAGTTGTGGTGAAGTAATCAAACCACATAGAGTATGTCCTAAATGTGGTAGCTACAAAGGAAAAGTTGAAGTAGCAAAAGAAGCAGAATAAAAAAGTGAAAAGGATGATTTCATCCTTTTTTTTTGTTATAATGAAAATGGTGATATTATGGGAAAAGGATCAAAAATTATCGTTTGTCCCAATACTGAAAAATTAAGAATTCTTCAGTCTTTTTCTCGTAGTACTGAAATTCCTGATGTTACGTTTCTTACGAAAGAAGAATTTCTTCATCAGAAATTATTTTCCTATAATGAAAAAGCAATTTTTTATTTGATGAAGAAATATTCTTATTCTATTGATGTTTGTAAAGTTTATCTTAATGCTTTATATGGTATTGATGAAAAAAAGAATTATCAAAATGAAAAATGTAAATTTTTAAAAGAATTAAAAATAGAATTGATGAAAGAAAATCTTTTGTTATTTCATCCTTCTTTTCAAAAATCTCTTTCAAATCGTGAAGTAGAAGTTCGTTCTTATTATGATTTAGATCGTTGGGAAGAAGAAGCTTTATCTTATACTCTTATTTTAGAAGAAGTATTTAAACCTTTTGATGTTTTTCAATTCTCGACTATGGAAGAAGAAGTAAACTTTGTTTGTATTCAGATTTCTGAATTATTAAAAAAAGGAATTGATCTTTCTCATATCTTTTTATGTAATGTATCGGAAGAATATTATTATACGATTGAGAAACTATTTTCTTATTATCATATTCCTATTATGATTCCTTATCGTCATTCAATTTATGGAAATAGTATCGTTCAAAAATATCTAAAAACTGGAGAGATTGATGTTGAATCTTCCAATCCAATTGTTCCTTTACTTGTTTCTACTCTAAATTCATTAGCTGATTTAGAAGAAGGTCCAATTCAAAAAGAAATCTTAAAGGATACTTTGAAACATACTTATTATCCTCATAAAAAATATCAAAAAGCGGTGAATATTTGTGAGTTAACTTCTCGCTCTTTTGGTGAAGAGGATTATGTTTTTGTTTTAGGTTTTAACCAAGATGTTTTACCTAAAATGAAAAAGGATAATTCTTATCTTTCTGATTCTGATAAAGAGGAGTATCCATCTTATACCACGGTAGAATGGAATAAGAGAGAAAAGAAAATTGTTTCTTATGTTTTACAAAAAATTCCAAATCTAACAGTATCTTATAAATTATCTTCTCCTTTTTCGGAGTATTATCCTTCCTATTTAATTGATGAGATAGGTTGTACTGTTCGAAAAGATTTTATGGATTCTTATTCTTATTCCAATCTTTATAATCAAATTCGTTTAGGAGAAAAATTAGATGATTATCGTTTCTATGGAGAAGAAAAACCTTTCTTAAAAGAATTACAAGCTCATTATCATATTCCTTATTGTACGTATTCTAATGAGTTTCAAGGTATTTCCAAAGACTCTTATCTTACTCATTTAGATTATCCTTTAAAACTCTCTTATACTTCCTTTAATACGTATCAAGAATGTAAGTTTCATTATTATTGTAAATATGTCTTAAAATTAGATTCTTATGAAGATGTTTTTCCAGCTTTTATCGGATCTTTATTTCATAAGATTCTTTCTTGTTGTTTCAATGAATCATTTGATTTTGAAAAAGAATATCAAGCGTATTTAGAAAAAAGAGATTTATCTTTAAAAGAAGTTGTACTACTCAATCGAATCAAAAAAGAAATTCTTTCTTTTCTTAGTGTTTTAAAAAAGCAAAAAAATTTAACTGGTTTTGATGATGTTTTATATGAACAAAAAATAGAAGTTCCTATTCGAGATGATATTTCTGTATCTTTTGTGGGATATTTAGATAAAATTTTATATTATCAAAAAATAGAAGATACATATTTTGCGATTATCGATTATAAGACAGGGACGATTGATACTCACCTAGAACCTATGAAATATGGACTTCATATGCAGTTACCTGTTTATTTATATTTAATTCATTATGGAAAAGTCTTCCAAAATCCTATCTTTGGAGGAATCTATTATCAGAATATTTTATTTGATTATCCAAAATGGGGAGAAGAAACGGAAAAGAGATTTTTCTTAGATGGATATTCTACGGATGATATTTCTATCTTAGAACGTTTGGATTCTACTTATGAAGAGAGTTCTCTTATTAAAGGAATGAAATATTCCGATGAAAAATTTGATCGTTCTGCTAAAGTGTTATCTAGTGAGGAAGTTGATCAAATGGTTTCTTATACGAAGCAGAAAATAGAGAATACTGTTGATGAAATCATAGAAGGGGATTTTTCAATTAATCCAAAATATTATGGGAAAGAGAATATTTCTTGTAGTTATTGTCCTTTTCAAGATCTTTGTTTTATGAAAGAAAAAGATCTTGTTTCTCTTCCGAAAGTAGAAGATTTTTCTTTCTTAGGAGGTGATTTGTAATGGGGTTAACGAAAGAACAGCAACTCGCTGTCGAATCTTCTGGAAAGAATATTATTGTTTCTGCAGGAGCAGGGAGTGGAAAGACATTTGTCTTAACAGAAAGAGTAAAATATTTATTGCTTCATGGAGTATCCTTATCTCAATTACTTCTTTTAACTTTTACGAATGCTGCTGCAGCAGAGATGAAAAGTCGTATTCGTAAGATGATTTTAAAAACTCCAGAATTATCTTCTCAATTAGATTTATTAGAAGGTGCTTATATCACAACTTTTGATTCTTTTGCTTTATCCATTGTGAAGAAATATCATACAAGACTCAATTTAACAAATCAAATTGAAGTATGTGATGAAGTATTAATTGATTTAAAAAAGAAAGAAATTTTAAATACAATTCTAGAAGAACATTATCGTTCTCCAAGTGATGACTTCTTAAAATTAATTGAAGATTTTTGTTTAAAAGATGATCAAGTATTAAGAGATCTTCTCTTATCTGCTTATCAAAAAATAGAATTGAAAGTGGATAAAAAAGAGTATTTTCAAAATGTTCTTACAGAAGATAAAATCCAAGAGATGATTTCTTCTACCTTAGAAGATTATTGTGGTATTTTAAAGAGTCGACAAAAAGATTTGATTCGTTTGATGGGGGATCTGAATACTTATTTTGATGGAGACTTTGTTAGCAAAGTGGAAGATAATTTTGCTGCTTTGATGGAAGCAAATACTTATTTAGAGTTTGTTCAAGCCTGTCATTATTCTTCTCTTAGAGTTCCGAATGGAACTTCTCTCGAGGGAAAAAAGTTAAAGAGTGATATCTTTGATCTTGCCAAAGATATAGAAAAGTATTGTGTTTATTCCTCTCTTTCTGAAATGGAAGAGGAATATCGATCTACTTTAGGATATCAAGGAGTATTATTTTCCATTTTAAAAGATTTTGATCAACGATTGAGTCAATACAAAAGAGAAAATCAGTTATTTACTTTTACCGATATTTCTTCTTATGCGATTGAAGTGGTTCGAAAAAATCCTGATGTATTAAAAGAATTACGAGATCAATTCCAAGAAATCATGGTGGATGAATATCAAGATACTTCGGATACTCAAGAGATTTTTATTCAATTAATCTCTCATCAGAATATTTATATGGTAGGAGATATCAAACAATCTATCTATCGTTTCCGAAATGCGAATCCTGATTTGTTCCAACAAAAATATTCTTCTTATCAGGATCCTCAACAGGGATTAAAAATCGATTTATTGAAGAATTTCCGTTCTCGTGAAGAAGTTCTTGAAGATATCAATTTATTATTTGATCACTTTATGGATGAAGAAATTGGAGGAGCAAATTATCAAGAATCTCATCGTATGATTTTTGGACAAGAAGATTATTCTACTCTAGGAAAGACCAATCTCAATCATCATATGGAATTTCTTCTTTATGATGAGAAGAATCTTCTAAATCTTTCAAAAGAGGAAGAAGAAGCTTTCTTAATTGCTTCGGATATTAAAAAGAAAATTCAAGAGAATTATTTAGTATGGGATAAAGAGGAAAAATTTTTACGTCCACTTCTTTATCAAGATATCGTTGTATTACTCGATAAAAGTAAAAATTTCACTTTATTTAAGAGAATCTTTGAATCTTGTCAAATTCCTTTAACGATTGTGAAAGAAGAATCTTTCCGAAAAGAAGAAGATAGTTTGGTTTTTCGAAATCTCTTCCGTTTCTTAATCTGTATTCATGAAAAATGTTTTGATTTAGAATTTCGTTATACTTTTGTTTCTTTATGTCGTAGTTTCTTATGGAAAATGAGTGATGAGGATATCTATGAAATCTATCAAAAGAATTCTTTCTTTGATACTGATTTCTATCGATTAGGAGAAGAATTAGCTGAAAAAATCGATACAATGAGTCTTTCTCAATTTTTCTCTTTGGTATTGGAGAAATATCATTATGATGAAAAGTTATTAACAGTGGGAAATATTTCCTCTTATCGTGTTCGTTCAGAGTATTTTTATCAGCTATGTCAAAAATATGAAGAAATGGGTAATACGATTTATGACTTTGTCGAGTATTTAAATCAAATCTTTGATGGAGATTATGACTTAAAGTTCAATGTTCAAAAAACGATTCCTAATAGTTGTCAAATTATGACGATTCATAAATCAAAAGGATTAGAATATCCAATCTGTTATTATGCAGGACTTACTTCTAAGTTTTCTGAAAAAGAAATGAAGGAAAGAATGATTTTTGATTCTCATTATGGATTTATTCTTCCGAAAGTGGATCATTCTTATAAAGATATTTATTTAAAGTTTCTTTATAAACATCTTTATCATCGAGAAGAATTATCGGAAAGAATTCGTCTTTTCTATGTTGCGCTTACGCGAGCTCGTGAAAAAATGATTTTTGTGTTACCAAAACAAGAAGAAGAGTTAGAGAGAGATTCTTTTGTTCCGACATATGAAAGAGAAAAATATTCTTCTTTCTTATCGATTTTAAAAAGTATTTGGTCTATTATACTTCCTTATACCAAAGAGTTGGAAATACTTGGTAATAAAGAATACTTAAAGACGATGAAGAAAAATGAGTATTCTACATCATTCAAAGATTCTTTAAAAGTAGAGGAGTTATCTTTAGAAAATACGATGATAGAAGAAAATCATTTTTCGAAGAATCATCTCACTTTACTGGATTATGAGGAAAAAGAAAAGATGCAGGTGGGAACTCAGATTCATGAAATTTTAGAAAATCTTGATTTTGAAAATGCGGATCTTTCTTCGCTTTCCATTCCAAACTATTGGAAAGAAAAAATTCTTCATTTTCTAGAGAGTGATTTTATGAAAGAAAGAATTCATTATCCTATGAGAAAAGAATGGGAGTTTGTTGATGTTCAGGAAAATGAAATGCTTCATGGAGTGATTGATTTATTAATTGATGAGGGAGAGTCTTATACCATTATTGATTATAAGTTGAAAGGAATTGATGATTCTGCTTATGATGAACAATTAAATGGTTATCGTCATTCTATCGAGAAGAAAACACAGAAAAAAGTTCGTTGTTATTTATATTCTCTTTTCGAAGAAGAGTATCGGGAGGTTAAAGATGCATAGAATTTGTTTTGTATGTTTAGGAAATATTTGTCGTAGTCCTATGGCAGAATATATGATGAAAGAAAAGGTTAGAAAACTAGGATTAGAAAAAGAATTTGTGATTACTTCTCGTGGAACTTCTTTAGAAGAATATGGGCATGATATTTATCCTCCTGCAAAAGAAAAATTAGAGGAGATGCAAATTCCTTATGAAAAGCATTTTGCGAATAGAATTCATATGAATGATTATTTAGAAAATGATTTTATTATTGGAATGGAACAAGCAAATATTTCTGCCTTAAAGAGTTTTTTTCCGAAAGATTCTGGGAAGATTCGACAACTTTTATCTAGAGATATTGCAGATCCATGGTATACGGGGGATTTCACAAAAACCTATGAAGATATCGAAGAAGGATTGAATTATCTCCTAGAAGAAGTGTTAAATCAACGATAAAATAAGAGAATATTGTCTAATTAATTGACGTTCTCTTTTTTTTTATGATACAATTTTCTTGTAAAAGATAGTTAGTAGTCTATCCTTTTATGATTATGATTTGATAGGAGGGAATATATGAATCATAAAGTAATTGATGTACAACAATTATACGAAGATTCTGTATCTTTATATGAGAATGTTGTATGTAACAAAGCCGAAACTATTATCGATAGTTTAGGAAAAGCAATTAACACATTAAAGAATACTTGGGAAGGAGCAGATGCTGGAGTTCAAATCAACAATGTTGTTGATGTATATAACTCTATGACAAAAATCCGTAATGCTTTAGCAGGACTAGCTAGAGATTCAAGCTTTGTTGCTGCTAAATATAGAGAGATTCAAAATGCAAACCGTGCTGGTTTACAAGATTTATCTGCTGTAAATATCAGTGGTGAAAAATCACAAATGGAACCATATAGTGACTCTAGAGATACTATCAATATTACTTCAGATGCATTAGGAGCTAAAACATTACTTGATACAGTTAACTCTATGTTTGATGAATTCAAGACAGAAGTAAATCGTCATTATGAAGAAATAATGAGTAACTGGCAACAAGGTACTGGTAGACAAAATGCAGATTCTGCTTTCAATGAATTTATGGAAAGTTCTACTAAGTATAAAGAAATTCTTGAAAATGTTTCTAACAGTATTGCAGAAGCTCTACGTAATTATCAATTTTAATCATTATTTAAGAAGTTTTTACTTCTTAAATCTTAGGAAAGGAATTTCCTTTTTTAAGATTTAGGAAGAAATAGATGAGGGAATGTTATGAGTGAATATCGTCAAAAAATAATAGATGCTTATAATAAAGCAATGAAAACTTATGAAAAAGTATTAGGAAATAAAAAGAATATTAATCAATATTTGTCAGATTTCGTTTTGGGAAGTCAATTAGGTGCTGAAGTCTATGGAGTGGCTTCTTCTACTAGTATTGGAGAAGATGTGAATATTCCTCAAGATATTTCTGTTTATGATAAGACGATTCAAACCATCAAAAATGATGTTGCGGATGTTGATACTTTATTAAATCAATTAGAAGATACGAGAGAATTGTTTCATAATATTACCGTTGATGAAGAATTAGCTAAAATTTTTGAAGATATTACTAATAAATTTTCTACATATAGTGAAGAAAGAAGTAGCAGACAAGATGTATTAAACCGTTTAATTAATATTAGAAACCTTGTTGTGGAGCAGCAAGAACAGCTAGCTAAACAACAAAGGAATAATAATACCAATACAAATACCAATACCGGAGGCTCAGGAGGAGGCTCTGGTGGTGGAGGTTATGGTGGAGGCTCTGGCGGAGGCGGTGGAGGCGGAAGTCTTCCTCCAGCTAATACAACTCCTGATAATTCAGAATTTACTCCTGATCCTACAGCAAGACCTCCTGTTGGAGATTATTCTCATGTGGTATCCGTTCCTTCTTTACAAGATCCAGAGAGTATTTCCAATACGGCTCAAAATCTAGCGCAACATGAAGTAAATGTTGGTAGTATCTTAGGACATGTGGTTGTAAATGGTGTCGCTATTGGTGCAGATGTCTATCCAATTGGTGACCTTGCTATGCCAGATAGTGATATTGGTTTTGATTTTATGGCATTACAAATGGCACTTGACTATGTGGATGCTGATATTGAAGCAACCAAAGCTTTAATTACTCAAATTGGTACAGAAATTGAAAATAATAATACCAAGATTGCAGAGAATCAAGCCAAAATGCTAGAAACCGTTACGGTTACTCATTATGATAGAGAAACAGGTACGAGTACAACAGAAGAAGTTCCAAAATATGATAATGCGGCACTTCAATCGGAAATTGATGAATTAGAAAAAACAAATGAAGAACTTCAAAAACAAATGGAAGAATATCAAGAAAAGCAAACGAAAAAAGAAGGAGTTTTCGATGAGTTGATTTCTGTTCGTAATGCTTATAATTCTGCTTATGATGGACTTACCAATGTCTTTACCGCAGCCAGTGGATTAGATGCTGTATCAAAAATGGGTTCTGATAATACGTTATATGGAGTAAAATTAACGGATAATCAATTAAAAGGTATTTTCAATAATTTAGGAACTGCCTTACAAAATGGTCAAGGAAATCTTTCTTTGAAAAGTGGAGATGGTCTTGATTTAACAAAAGGAGAATTCTCTTTAGATAATTTCAATTATTTGGTATCTAGTTGTTTATCTTTAGGAAAAGATGGAAAATCATTTAGTGAAAACTTACAGGATTTTATTGAGAATGATAATAATCGAGCTCAATCTTTAAATTCAAAAGCTGGATTATCTGGAGGAAATGGAGAGGGCTTCTCAGCGGATCCAAATGCTGCTGGAAATCAAAATAGTGAAATAGATGATATGACTTCAACGATTGATAGCATTCAAGGACAAATTTCTACAACTTTAGCGGCTACGAAACATATTGTAGTAGATGCCCAAGTTGGAAACTTCTTGACAGAAAACTCTGGAAATTGTGTTGTTCTTCCTGCTACTATTCGAAGTGTTTTAGGATTACAAACGGAAGGATTATTATCCATTCCTGCGGGATATAGTACCGAAAAAGATTATCCATTCGTTTATTGGTTAGTTGGTACCGGTCATGCTGCTGGTACGGCAGAACATTTAAAAACGGCTTCTTTTGCGAAAAGTTTAGCGAGTGGTCGTTATCATAATAATGATGCTTTAATCTATGTTCCATCTCGTTGGGGAAATGGAGATTCTAATAATAGTAAATATAATGGTACAATGTTAAATAATGATTTACATAATTTGGTTACTCGATTAAATGTAGATCAAAATCGTATTTCTGGTACTGGTACATCGATTGGAGCTTATGCTTTAGCTTATCTTGTAACGAAGAATCCAGACTTATTCTCAACCGTTGCCTTTACGGGTGGAGGTTTTGAAGGACCATGGGGAGCTAATGTTAGTTTAGCAGATGCGATTAAAGGTTCTCCTAATACCACATTTATTTGGTATATGGCCAATAATGATGAAACTTCTCATAATAGTAAAGGAGAAGGAGTTCATACCTATACGATGGATCAACATCGACGTCTTGTAGAGGCCGGTATTAATAGTGTTTATTATGAAATTGGTGGATCTATTTGGCATACGAATGCCTGTGATCGTTTTGCATCGAATAATTTATTATATGATTTAACTCATATTCAAAAAGGGCAGCAGTTATCTACTCCAACCGGTATTCAACAAGTTAGTGCGGAAACTTCTGCTCATGGAAATATTGATCATGGAGATGGAAGTACCGATTGGTATCGACGTCTTTCTAGTTAAGGATAAAACAAGTCAAGTGACTTGTTTTTCTTTGTTGACATTTTCTTTTAAAATATGTTATAATCTAACTGTTTGACGCCTCATGCTCAAACCGCATTGAAAAGGTAAAAACGATTTTTCGTACCTTAAGAGCGAGTCTTAAGTTTAAAAAAGGAGGTAAATATATGAACGCTGTAATTAAAGTTGGTGGAAAGCAATACTATGTTTCTGAAGGTTCAGAGATCTTTGTTGAAAAATTAGATTGTGCAGCTGGAGATGTAGTAAACTTTGATCAAGTATTAATGCTTGATTCTAAAGTAGGTAATCCTTATCTTACGAATGTTACTGTTCAAGGTGAAGTTATTAAGAATGGTAAAAATAAGAAAATTAGAATTTTCAAATACAAGAGTAAAGATAGATCTAACCGTGTAACACAAGGACATAGACAACCTTATACGAAAATCAAAATTACAAAAATTAATGGATAATTTATGATTCAAGTAAAAGTTGTAAAAGAAAAAAGCAAGTTCCGTAAGATTTCAATTCTTGGACATGCCATGTATGATGATTATGGAAAAGATATTGTATGTAGTGCTTGTAGTAGTATCGTTACTACTACTGTCAATGGAATTCTTGCTTTAGAAAAAGATAGTATAAGTTATCTTGTTGGGAAAAAGGGTATGACCATTGATATTAAAAGTGATCAAAAGACAACCCAAGTACTTATTCAAAATATGGTTAGTTTATTAAAAGAACTGGAAGGAAACTATCCAGATAATATCGAAGTTCAGTAAGGAGGAGAATTATGAGATTTTTAAAATTAGATATTCAATTATTTGCTCACCACAA
>JAEEGL013070008.1_pt1 | contig 16758 bp, 14 predicted proteins | sample 9134231 | NCBI WGS metagenome assembly JAEEGL01 (sample SAMN16246548, study PRJNA631951) | gut metagenome | biome: gut microbiome; feature: rumen; material: fiber-attached | host: Bos | place: Iran: Karaj | collected 2018-10
ATTTTTGCAAATAATGACAGACCCGGTGGTATCCTTATCTATTCTATGAACAATTCCCGGTCTCAGTACTCCATTTATCCCCGAAAGATTATCTTTACAATGAAACATAATGGCATTGACCAGCGTGCCTTCGTAATGGCCGGCAGCCGGATGAACAACCATATCCTTGGGCTTATTGACCACAATTACATCATCGTCCTCATAAATGATATCAAGTGGGATGTCTTCCGGATTAATCTTTGGCACCTCCACAGGAGGAATCTCCATAGCAATCACATCGCCTTCACGCGCTGTAAAGCTGGCTTTGACATTCTTGTCATTACAAAAGACCTTTTTATCATCGATAAGCTTTTTAATATAGGTTCTGGAATGAGAATCAATAAGTTCGCTTATAAGCTTATCAATCCTGTAGCCCTCATATTCATCTGTAACAGTAAAATCAAATCTCTCGCAATCTTTTTCCATTATCACATTTCCCTGAACTTCTTCTGCTGTCTGAAGCTTAAGAAATCAAAATCATTTTCCTTATAGTAGAAAATGAAAAGGATCACAAAAAAGAAAGTAGATACAGTAACATAGATATCAGCCACATTAAAGATAGGGAAATTTATGATAACAAAGTATATAAAATCAACAACATAATCCTGTCTGACTCTGTCTATCATATTCCCGGCTGCACCGCTTGCAATCATAACAAGAAGAACATGCATCACATTATACTTCTTATCATCAGGCATTCTGAAAAGAACATATGCAATGATAAAGAGAATAAGAACTGCAACCAGAACAAAGAACACTTTCTGATTTTGAAGCATTCCGAAAGCAGCTCCGCTGTTCTTTAAAAAGTTAAGTTCAAGAACACCATCTATTATTTTTATTGCAGGTTTATCCTGCAGATATTCGCAGGCCAGGTACTTTGTAAACTGATCCAGTGCCACAAGAAGGACAATCATAACAATATCTACGGCAAGGAATATTTTCTTTTTCTTAGACATATTTGTATTCATAACAGTAAATCCTTAATCAATCATTGTTTTCAATATAGATCAGTTCATCCAGAGCATCAGACATCTCCTGCCTTGTTACAGTATCATCAATGAATGCTTTTCCGATCTTTTTAAGAAGGATAAATTTGATCTTATCTGAATCCGCTTTTTTATCAGACTTTGTAATATCCAAAATAGCATCTTTATCAACGCTGTCAATGGAGATCGGGAGATTGAATGGAACAAACATATCTCTTATCTCATAAAACTCTTCCATGGAAATAAGCTCACGCTTCCAGGAGATAAATGCTGCAGCCACAGCGCCTAAAGCAACGCATTCACCATGAAGCATCTCAAAATTCATATATTTTTCAATGGCATGTCCCAAGGTGTGACCAAAGTTAAGAAGTGCCCGGTCTCCCTTCTCGGTGGGATCCTTTTCAACAACAGCTCTCTTGATCTCACAGCTTCTTTGTACCATCTCCAGTAAAACTTCAGAGTCTTTATCATTTATCTCATACATATTTTCAATGAGCCAGGAATAGAAATTCTGATCCTTAATAAGACCATGTTTCATAACCTCAGCAAATCCGGAAGCATACTGTCTGTCATCCAGACTGTTAAGCGTTGAGACGTTCATATATACAAGTCTTGGCATATAAAAAGCACCTACCATATTCTTAACGCCGTTAAGATCAACACCGGTTTTCCCGCCGATGCTTGAATCAGATTGCGCCAGAAGTGTTGTAGGAATCTGCACAAAAGCAACTCCCCTTAAATATGTGGCAGCCGTAAAGCCGCACATATCACCAACAACACCGCCTCCCAGTGCAATTAAAAGATCATGACGATCAAAGTGTCTCTCCAAAAGAAACTCATATATCTTCCTTATCTCATCAAGATTCTTATGACTTTCTCCTGCAGGAATCGAATAACTGACAACATTGTCAGATGCCTCTTTAAGAGCATTTATTACTTCTCCAGTATAAAGCTTCTCAACATTTGTATCTGTTATAACAGCTATCTTTCTTTTGGAAAAGCCAAGATCTGTTATTTCCTTTCCAAGCTCTGAAAAGTCAGTAGTAAACACAATATCATAGCATGGCTTATTCTGATAATTTACAGTAATTCTGTTACTCATTTTGTCACCTTCCATATATTCTTATAAGAAAAAGGCTGTTGACTGAATCTACATGTCAACAGCCTGTTATTTAGTCGATCTGACGAGGACCTTCTGATATACCACCACCAAATGTTCCGCTCAATATATTCTGGAAGTCACCGGAAATATCAACTGAAGCAGGTGTGATAATAAATATATATCTGGAAATCTTCTGAAGGTTTCCTGAAATTGCAAAACATGAACCGGATGTGAAATCAATGATTCTCTGAGCTATATCTACATCAAGTCCCTCGAGATTTAAAACAACTGTGCGATTAGCAAGAAGTGTTTCTGTTATTTCTCTTGCTTCCTCAACTGAAGTGGGTTTAATAACACAAACTTCCATTCCTGCAGCCGATAAAGCTTTCTTTCTGCTGGGAGACGGCTTTGTAGCTGTCTTCTTAGTTTTCTCTTCGGAAACATCAATTGTAGGATCGTCTTTTCCTATTGGCGCAGAGTTATTAATCGCTTCTACCTTAGATGGGCTGTCATAGTACGAATCATCCGCATCATAATAACTGCTGTCGTCCTCCCCATTAAGCTGAATTGCTTTTAAAAATTTATCCATTACGCTCATAGTCTTATAAACTCCTCAAAAAATAATCCCAACATACCAATTTCATTTTACGTAATGTGACACGAATTGTCAATAATCGTCAAGCTTTATTCATTACTATTTTCAGCTTCCACAGGCTCCTCTGCAGCCTCATCTAAAATACTGTCACCAGTGTCAGATATTCCATCCAAAGGTTGTTCTTCTGTCTCTTCGGATTCTACTGAAGACATCTCCGCTGAGCTGTCGGTAACATTGCTGTCATCTTCTCCACTTGAATAGTCCGTTGTAGCATTTTCATTATTATTGTTTCCGTTTCCATCAATTGTAGAAGAATCAAGAATAATATAATCAAAAACATTCAGGCCATAGGTTGTATTAGATCTGACTATGGAATATTCGTCATTCTGATAAAGAATCCTGATCTGTCTGAAATCAGCATAACCCTTGTTAATGTTATACACGCCTATAAGTGAGTCGGTTTTGCTGACTGTAAACCTTTGATTGGAATCTGTTTTTATCAGCGTATCACCAGCTCTTAGCACATCAGTATCAAGATAATACTGTGTTTCGTCCTCATTATAGATAGTGACATTAACGAATTCAGATGTCTCATTTCCCTGCTCATCATATTTAACACGTAGAACTCCGGTAGAATTATCGTTATTTTTTATCACATAATCATGAGGCACCAGATAAAAGGTTCTGTTTACAATGGAGGAATTTGGTATCTTAAGACCTGTCTCATCCTCAGTTATAAGCTCTATATTAAGAAATCTGTCCCTGCAGAAAGTAATCATGGAATTTGTAAATGTGAAGGCTACAAAGGTATCTCCATCCGCATTGGTAAAAGAACTTACCTTTCCCCAAGACTCGTTCTGATTCTTGATAAAACGAACCTTTACATACTCCAGATCAAGAAGTGTCTGCACCTTCTCGGGATCATTTTCCTTAATGACTACAGACCACTCCTCGTTGGTACAAAGCTTATATACGGGGTCACCGGCTTTAACAAGAGTATTGTTAATAAGCTGTTTTTTCTCATATGTAGTATTGTCATACATATCAGCTGTCATTTGATTCAGAGTAAGATTCTCATATCCGTCGATGGAGTAAATGACAATACCTGTATTCTGAGCATATCTGTAGTTGATAGACTTTAATGTTCCGCTGCCTTCATTCAGAGACTGGATATTGGACAGAATGCTGTTATTTGAAAGCTTCTGTACCGTTCCGTCAAGGCTTACCTTAAAATCATAGACCGTATGAAAATCATGAGGATCAAAAGAAGATTCAAAGTTTACAATCTGAGTCCTAAGCTCGACAAGATCATCGTCACTAAGAGATACCTCCTCAGACCCCTGAGATTTAAGATACTCAAGAAGCTGACCTGATTCATCCACTGTATAAACCAGATTACCGACAGCCACTCTTCCGCCCTCAGTGGCAAAATAGTTAACGTATCCGGCAGTATCACTTTCGACTATATTCTCAGTTCTGATCGCTATAGCGTCATAGATATTGTTAGTGGAAAGAGATCCCTCCATAACCTGATATCCGACCATATGATCCCTGCGAAAATAAGTTATAACACTGATAATGATATAAATAGCCATTACAGCAAAAAACACCATACCAATATTAATGTTATTCAAATTCCTGGGATATTTTGTAACCTTGGTACTGCGTCTATCTGCCATGCGTTACATATCCTTAAAGATGATTTTTTCAGAATATAAGCCGCGGATAGCCGCGGCTTATAATTAAACTCCTATTAAACTCAATTATCAGAGTGAAATAACAACTTTAGATTTTACAGATTCTGGAAGCTCTGACTCATCAAGTGAAAGGCTAAGTACAAACTCAACCCCGAACTTCTCGCTAAGCTTTTCAAGTTTAGCAATAGTATCTGTGATGTCAGCTCCTTCGAGACAAGAGATATTTAAAAAGCTATCAAAGTACATTTGCTGGAGATCATGGTCCTGAGAAATGATTCCGCTGACGAATCCGATAAACTCATCAGGATTTGTAATCATAAAATCCGAAACAACAATTAAACGAATCTTATTATTAAGTTCATACATGTGCTTGGTGTTCTTATCAAGAAATACAATGCTTCCAAGTACATTCTTTACCTCGGTATTAACCTTGTCCAACAGGCATTTTGTCTTTCCTTTTCCCTTTTTCCCAACAATTAACTGAACCATCGGCATACCCTCCTGCAAGAAGAAATTTTTATAAAAATATTATAGTTTATTAGCACTTAAAAGACAACCTCAATTCACGATTTCATTCAGTAAAGATGTCATATCGGAATAAAGAGTCCCGGTGTCTGAATCGCGCATTATTACTGCAATGTAAGGATTTGCACTTATATCTCTTGCCAATAAAATCAGACAATGTCCTGCCGCAGCCGTAGTACCGGTTTTTCCGCCAATAACCGTTACCCCGGTAGGATGAGGCTGATCTCCCCTTATATATGCGTTTGTGTTGCTAATTGAAACCTCTTTTGCATTTCCCTTGGAATCAAGATAACTTGTGGCATATTCAGTGGTGTTGATTATCTCGCTGAAAGTGTCATATTGCATGGCAGCGTTGAACATAAGATACATATCATAAGCAGTGACATAATGCTTATCCGCTGTAAGACCGTGAGGATTCATGAAATGGGAATTAGTGGCACCAATACTCTGAGCCTCTTTGTTCATGAGAGCAACAAAATCTGTAATGGAGCCACCAATATTGGAGGCAATAAGATTTGCCACATCATTGGCTGAATAGATAAGGAGGATATGAAGCGCCTGATCAAGCGTCATTCTGTCACCTTCCTTAAGATTGATTTTCTGAGCACCGGATTCATCAACATATACATCGGATCCTGCCACCAGAACCTGATCCAAAGAACCATACTTAAGCGCCACATATGCAGTCATTATCTTTGTAAGTGATGCAGGCTGCACCTGTGCGTTTACGTTTCTGGCATATATAGTTTCTTTTTCGGATAAGTTAAAAAGGCCTGCACTTGCTGTATCTGTAAGGGAAAGATCCGAACTTTGAATATCGGAATTCACCACACACAGATCCGAAGCAAATGTAGGGTAAACAGAAGCATCTACACCGGCAGAATTAGAAGCTGTTGCAGAATACTTTGCCGAATATGTTATCCCTGAACAGCCTGTCAGGGAAAATACACCAAGAAAAATAACACTGCAAATAGAGAGCAGCTTATTTGTACATCTCACGCCACTCAAGATCTCCTCTGTCAAGTGATTTAATCAGCAGTTCTGCTGAAGCCAAGTTGGTAGCAACAGGAATATTGTGCATATCACAAAGAGTCATAACATTGTTGATATCCGGCTCATGTGACTTAACAGTAAGCGGATCCCTAAGGAAAATAACAAGGTCAATCTCGTTGTGTTCGATTGCTGCACCAAGCTGCTGAGATCCTCCCAGATGTCCTGCAAGGTACTTATGGACTGAGAGATTTGTAACCTCCTCAATAAGTCTTCCTGTAGTACCCGTGGCATAAAGATCGTTTTTGCTAAGTATCCCCCTATATGCAATACAGAAATTCTGCATAAGTCTTTTTTTAGCGTCGTGTGCTATTAAAGCAATGTTCATGTAACTTATACCCTCCCTGTAATAAACTTATCGCCCTGCAATCGAACATTTAGAACAAATCCAACGCCCGTATATACACTAATGAGCGACGTAAGACCATAACTGACGAACGGAAGCGGAATACCTGTATTGGGCATAACCCCTGTTGCAACGCCCATGTTCAGGAATCCCTGAAAGCCGATCCAGGCACCTACGCCTGCAGCTATCACTTGTCCAGCCATGTTTTTAGCCCTTAATGATATCATAAAGCACCTTATTGCAATCATCGTTATAAGCGCGACCACAAGGCAGGCACCAACGAATCCAAATTCTTCACCGATAACCGTAAAAATAAAGTCTGTCTGAGACTCCGAAATGAAACCACCATTTAAAACAGAACTGATCTCATTGGTATTGTAACCTTTACCGTAAAGCTGTCCCGAACCTATTGCCATCATTGAATTAAGAGTCTGATAAGCATCTGAATTGGCATAATCTTCAGGATGGAGCCAGGCAAGAATACGCCTCTGCTGATAGTCATGTAAAATACTGCTCTCCCCCTGGACTGCATTATAAATAACAAACAACGCAAGGGGAATAGCTGTTCCCAGCACAAATGCAACAATCTTCCAGTTAATACCTGCTACAAAAATAATGGAAGCAAATATTATCATGACCATGATACAAGTAGAAAGATCCGGCTGTGATGCTATAAGCAAAAGCGGAACTGCAAGGAATATAAGGCAAATAATGATAAAACCTAAGTTTTTGACTTTATCCTTATATTTCATAATAAACTGCGCATAAAATAAAATCAATAATATTTTGGCTGCCTCAGAGGGCTGGAAAGTAATACCAAAAAGATTGATCCACCTCTGAGCACCATTGGTGCTACTGCCAAGCGGAGACAGCACGAGCCCCAAAAGGATAATGTTCACTATATAGCAAAGAATATAGAACTTCATAAACCACATGTAATCAAGAATAGAAAGAAAGAGCATAACTCCTATTCCCAGCGCCATACCTGCAATCTGCTTATTCTTCGAGGAAGGGTCAGCAGAACTGATTGACATTATTCCAATTACGGTTAATCCGACCACCATAAGGACCAAAAAGATATCATAGTCAGTGATCTTATATTTCTTAAAATATTTCATGATCATTCCTTAATCTGCGTTAGTAGCACCATCCTGAAGAGTCTGTGCTGTTCCGGAGATAATATCGTCTTCATCTTTAAGTTCAAAGTAATAAGTGAGTGCTTCTTTTGTGATCTGAGCAGCATAACTGGAGGTATATCCATAAGCAATTCTGGTAGCTACTGCTATCTCAGGCTTTTCATACGGAGCATAACATACAAATAGCGAATGGTTTGGTCTAGATGCTGATTCCTGCGCCGTTCCTGTCTTTCCGGCAACGGCAACACCAAGATTTGCATAGTATGACTTATCCTGAACCACCTGTCTCATACCGGTATGAATTGCGTTCCAGTACGACTGAGGCATCTCAACAGTATTTCTGATTGTGGCATTGTAGTCCTCCAAAAGATTCCCGTTGGAATCCGTAGTTCTGTCAATTAGAGTAAGGTTGTAGCATGTTCCGCTATTTGCAACAGTTGTGACATATCTTGCAAGTCCCACAGTTGTATAGGAATGAGAACCCTGACCAATGGCAGAACGAACAGCGTCCTGATCAGAAACCTGTGGCTCTGACTCTGCAATCTCAATTCCGGACTTCTCGGTAAGGCCATACATATCCGCATAAGTAGCAAGCTTCTGAAGACCAAGTTCCGGATAGTAATTTCCTCCGCTAAGTCCCAGTCTGTATCCGACCTCATAAAAGAAAACGTTGCAGGAATTTCGGATTCCTCCGGTTACATTAAGTCCGCCATGTCCGCTCGGATATATCCAACATCTGGGACCGGGGTTAAACTTCTCAAAAATACCTCCGCAGTAAATCACGGAATCTGTAGTAATAACACCCTCTGACAAGCCGGCCGTAGCCGCAACCATCTTGAATGTCGAACCGGGAGCTGTCTTTTGCTGTGTTGCGTAGTTATATAGTGGATTAGAATTATCGCTTCTGAGCTTTGCGTAATATGCAGCATCAACGCCGTTAGCCATGAGATTATTGTCATATCCCGGATATGATACAAGCGCCAATACATCACCGGTATTTACATCAGTTATTACCATTGATCCAGTACAAGGATCCAAAGCAAGCTGCGCCGGAGTAATATCCAGATTTGAAATGCGGTTAACCATAAATGAATAGGATGATTCTCCGCCTCTAAGCCACAGATTAAGTTCCTCTTCATCTACATGAATCGCATTCTGTTCAATAAGCAGATTACAAACCTGAGTTCCTGAAATATATCCATCCAGCAAAAGATATTTATAAAGCCTTGTCTGGAAATCATAGTCCTCAGCAAGCTCATTCTCTATATATTTAACTATCTGATTGAATATCTCCTCAGAATCAGCATACTGATTTTCCAAAGAAAGCTTTGATACATCAACCCAGTTCATGGCAATTGTATATTTGAGGTACTCAGAAAGAGAAATAGTCTCATCCTTTGTCCAGGCAATATACATGTCATCCTCTCTGTCTACCTTTGAGGAATCAATGATACCCTCCGAATACAGCATAGCTGCTAGATGGCTCATATACCACTGGTACTCCTTAGAAAGCTTATCGTAAGGAGTCATTTTATCGTTGAGTTCTTCCTTCAGTTCAGATAAAACAGAATCATATTTATTTACAAACTGCTCATATACAGCCTTCTCGGTCTCCTGTGCATCCGAAGCACTAAAATGACTGATGTCCACAATATCATTACCAAATACGGCATAGTAAACATCATAAATCGGAATAACTATATTCTTTGAACTTGAAGTGGATGTGTATGTATATGTCTTTACATTCTGTATCTTAGAAACCAGAATACCTGCCAGGGACTGTTCTAAAATGTTGTAGCAGGCTTCCGTCAGATCTTTATCGATGGTGAGATAAACATCATTACCGGCCACCGAATCCACATAATTACTAGTCTCTATAACCTGTCCGGTATTATCAACGTAAACAGTCTCTGAGCCTTTGGTTCCCTGAAGAACGCTTTCCATTGACTGCTCTATGCCGGATTTTCCTACAGTATCATTAAGACCATAGCTGGGATTATCCTGCTGAAGTGTATAGAGCTCGTCCTCAGATATCTTTCCCGTATATCCAAGAAGCTGAGAAAAATAGACGGAATCAACATACTTTCTTGCAGTATTCTCCTCAATGGAAACGCCATCCAGTTCAGAAGCATTTTCCATAACATCAGCAACAGTCTGCTCGCTTACATCCGATGCCACAGTAGTATCGATGTACTTCTGATAACTGTTCTGATTCATGTTGTAACGGATATTAAGAATCTTTAATGTTCTGTCCTTTGTATATCCTTTTCCCGGAACAAAGGTTGAAGGATCATCCGGATTCTCATAATCTCCGATTCTGAAACTCTTGCACAGGTCCGCAACAACTTCATCGGCAGTCTTCGTCTTTTCCTCATATTTAAGATCGTTAATGGAGGAATGACCGTATACATCCGCAAGGAATCTAAGGAGCGTATTTCCTTCTACGGTAAACTCATAGCCTCCGCCTTCATTTACTATTATCTTAAAGTCCTGATCAACGCTGTCTCCGTTCCCCTCAATAATATCAATAAGGGAATTTAAAGTGGCATTGATAGCCTTACTCTTTCCTGATCCGGATTTATATACGTCCTCGATGGTAACTGAATTGGCAAGCTCATTGTAAGCAAGAAGGTTTCCGTTCCTGTCATAGATATTTCCTCTGGCTGCCTGAATTGTCTTTTCCTTCTTAATCTTAAGCTTAAAGGAATCAAGATAATACTCACCGTTAATAACCTGCAGATCGAAAAGTCTGTAAACGAGAATACATGCAAGCACAATAAGAACTCCGGAAACAATGACTGCTCTGGAGGTTATAAACTTTATGACAGCTTCTTTAAACTCACTAAACAAACTTCTTTTCGCTCCTTAATTCTCGCTCATCAATCTTATTGTTGATAAGCAGTATAAGCGGATAATAAAAAATAGCAACAATAGCCGTATAAACCAGCTCCGGGATAATAATACTGTTCATGTAGTATCCGATATCAAACTTTGTTCTGAAAAGAAACATAAGAACATAGCAGATAAAGCCGAACACAAAATCAGAAAAGCTTATAAGTACAATGGGAATTGCAAGATTCTGTGTAAAGAACACATCGTGAAGCTTTCCCACAAGAAATCCTATATACATATAGATAAGAGCATAGAAACCTATATAGGTTCCAAAGAAAATATCCACTAAAAGACCGCAGAAAAATCCCGCTAAAAGCCCTGGTTTATCGCCCTTTATAAAACCTGTAGACGCAGTAAAGATGATCAGGAGATTGGGAGTGACACCACCTAAATCAATAACCCTGAAAACCGTCGTCTGCAGGATAAAAGAGATAATGATAAATATGAAGTTAAACAAAAGACGTCTAAAATTCATATACCACCTTAATTGTTGACATTTTTCTTAAGATCAAGAAGAACAAGCACCTCATTCATATGCTCAAAATCAACGGCAGGCGTGATTCTGCCGGATTTTGTAAGATTGTTGGAATCATCGTCAATAGTTGAAATGTAGCCGATAAGTATTCCCGGAAGGTATTTGTCACTGATATTCGATGTAACAACCTTATCTCCTATGCTGACCTTGTCCGCATCATCCACAAGCTTTGAAAAGCTCACATAACCCTGTCTGTAAAGTTCTAAGTCTCCTGATACAATCAGATTGTCTGAAGATGATAAAACCATTCCACTGACAGCCGCATTGTCGGCAATGATAGCCTGAACCTTCGCCCAGTCAGGACCCACATCAATTACCCTGCCTACAAGACCTCCGCCGGCAATAACGTTCATGTCAATCCCGATGCCGTCATCAGAGCCCTTGTCAATTACAAAGGAATGATACCAGTTGCCTGCATCTTTAGCTATAATGCGGGCTCCGGTCTTTTTATAGTCCTCATACTGAGCATCCAGAGCATAAAGAGTTCTAAGCTCAGTCAGTTCATACTTCTCCTGTTCCAGATTGGTATTTGCAACAGTCAGTTCATTTATCTGTTCCTTGAGTTTCTCATTCTCATCAAGAAGCTGTGTGATAGATGAAAGCTTGTCCGTAGTATCCCTAAGGAAGCCACCTACAGAAGTAATACCCTTTTGGAAAGGCACAACAAAAACACCAGCAAAAGAGTTTAATGGTCCGGTAAACACGCTGGTGTTAAAGGTTATGACTATCGTAATCACACAAATGATTGTTAAAATAAAGAGGAGATATTTACTAGGAAGCGTAAATTCTTCTCCTCTTCTCTTGATAATGGGACTCATTTATTTATCCTCGTCGATTCCATACGCAAGAGGTTTATACTGGTCTTCCTTGATGATCTTGGCAAGACCCATAGCCACAGAACCAATCGGGTTTTCTGCAATATTTACGTTAAGTCCTACGCCGTTGCTAAGGCGCTGAGCAAGATGGCAAACCTGTGACGCACCACCGGTAAGGTACATACCATGCTTGAAGATATCAGCCGCAAGTTCCGGTGGAGTCTTCTCAAGAGCTGCCTTGATATTATCAAGAATAATATCAAAATGCTCAATAAGTGACTGATTTATAAGGTCAGTAGGTATCTGTCTCTCAACAGGAAGACCTGTAACGATATCTCTTCCGTAAACAACAGCATCCTTGCCCTCTTTTTCAAGATCCTTCAAAGAGATCTTAACATTCTCGGATGTCTTTTCACCGATAAGAAGTCCGAACTCCTTACGGATTACGTTCCTGATAGCCTCGTCAAACTTCTTGCCGCCAACCTTAATGAGCTTACTTACAACGATACCCCTGAGTGAAAGAATTGAAATCTCAGTTGTATCATAACCAACGTTGACAACCAGAACACCCTGGGAATTCATAACGTCTACATTCATGCCAAGGCCATCAGCCAAGGGCTTTTTAACCATCATGATCTTTTTAGCCTTGATTCCGGCGTCATTGATAAGATCGTGGAAAGCTCTTCTCTCAACCTCTGTAACGTCCTTGGGTACAGCGATATAAACCTCACAGGGTTTAACAGCACCCTTCATCTGGTCTGTTACAAAAAGCTTTACCAGTGTCTCCATGTGCTCGATATCAGCGATAACACCACTGTTAAGGGGATAAGAAATCTTAATCTTATCAGGAGCCTTCTCATACATATCATATGCTGAATTGCCATAAGCAAAGACATTGGTCTTGTTCTCGATGGCAATCATATTCTTCTCTACGGTAAGTCCATCCTCATCTCTGTTGTAGATCTTGATATTACTTGTACCAAGATCAATTCCAAATATATTAGCCAAAACAGCCTCCTTGTTGAATAATTTACTATAAGAAACGATATACGGATTAATCCGTTACGCTAAACTTCATTGTAACATAACAAGCCCTTTATCTACAAGCTTTTGTAGCGTCTTAAGTATGCCCAGTTTGGCATGGGGCCATGTAAGTCCTCCCTGGAAATACACGCTGTAGGGCTCTTTGATTGGTCCGTCAGCTGAAAGCTCTATTGATGAACCTGAAACAAAGGCTCCGGCAGCCATGATAACCTGTGCATCATAACCCGGCATATCCCATGGCTCCGGTGAAACAAAGCTGTCCACAGGCGCAGCTTCCTGAACACCCTCGCAAAAAGCAATGACACCCTCCGGTTTTCCAAAGGTAACAGCCTGAATGATATCGTGGCGCTCCTCGGTGCCGTTAGGAATTACTGAAAAGCCAAGCTTCTCATAGATGTTAGCGGCAAAAATTGCCCCCTTAAGAGCTGAAGCCGTAACTGTAGGTGATAAAAAGAATCCCTGATAGAACTGAGGAAGTATTCCGAGAGAAGCTCCAACCTCTTTTCCCAGGCCCGGAGAAGTAAGCCTGTAAGCTGCATTCTCTACACATTCTTTCTTTCCGGCGATATATCCGCCGATGGGCGCCAGTCCGCCGCCGGGGTTCTTTATAAGAGAGCCCACAACCATATCTGCACCTACATCTGTAGGCTCTATGGTCTCTACAAATTCGCCGTAACAGTTATCAACCATACAAATTACTTCAGGCTTAATGTCTTTTATGAATTTAATCAGCTCTCCTATAACGCCAACTGAAAGAGTAGGTCTTGTCTGGTAGCCTTTTGATCTCTGTATGGTGACAAGCTTAATATTGTCATGTTCCAAAAGAGCTTTCTTTATACCCTCAAAATCAAAACCACCGTCAGGTAAAAGGTCAACCTGAGTATAGTCAATTCCATATTCCTTAAGCGATCCCTTTGAAGGTCTTATACCGATTACTTCTTCCAGGGTATCATATGGCTTTCCAACAGGTGAAAAGAGCATGTCGCCGGGGCGTAGGTTACTCATAAGTGCCAGAGCCAGCGCATGTGTTCCACAGGTAATCTGCGGACGTACAAGAGCATCCTCTGTATGGAAAACTGAGGCGTAAACAGCCTCAAGCTTCTCTCTTCCAATGTCGTTATAACCGTATCCTGTTGTTCCAAGAAGACAGGCTTCGCTGACCTTGTTTTCCTGCATAGCCTTTAAGACCTTAAGCTGGTTATACTCAGCGTTTTCATCAATCTTCTTAAATCTCTCTTCAAGCGAGCTTAATATATTCTCGCCGAATTCATATACTTCCTTTGATATTCCAAGTTCTTCGTAAATCTTACTGTTCATATACCCTTACTATCTCTTTCAAAATCAAATCATCATTGTGTTCAAAATCTTTTTTATCAAGCCAGATAACATCCTTCTCCCGCTTAAACCAGGTGAGCTGTCTCTTGGCAAAATGTCTTGTGTTGCGCTTTATAAGGTAAATCGCCCTGTCCAGATCATACTCTCCGTCAAGGTAACCGAACATCTCTCTGTATCCAAGTCCCTGCATGGATGTGGCAGTCCTTGGGATTCCAAGGGTCACAAGGCCCCTCACTTCTTCCTCGAGACCTTCATCGATCATCTGGTCCACACGCTTATCAATTCTGGAATACAGTGTTTCTCTTTTGTCCGTCAGTACAAAGTACTTAAAATCATAGGGCGATGTTCTCTCATGCTGCTCCCTGTTGTGTTCTGAAATAGGCCGGCCCGTCTTTTTATAATACTCCAGCGCCCTTATAACTCTCTTGGAGTTATTCTCGTGAATAGCCTCTGCAGATTCAGGATCCACCGCCCTAAGCTCCTCATGAAGCACATGAACGCCTTCAGTCTTAGCTCTTTCCTCAAGCTCTTTTCTGTAGGAATCATCCTCGTCAGTCTCAGTAAAATCAACATCATAGAGAACTGCCTGAATATAAAAACCGGTTCCTCCGACGATGATTGGAACATAACCTCTTGAAGCAATGTCCGAAATAGCCTCTTTCACTAGCTTTTGGAAGACAAAAACATTAAAGTCCTCTTTGGGGTCCATAAAATCTATCAGATGATGGGGAACTCCCTGCATCTTCTCCGGAGTGATCTTATCCGTACCGATATTCATATACTTGTAAACCTGCATAGAATCAGCGGAGATGATCTCTCCGCCAATGGTTTTAGCAAGCTGTATGGAAAGCTTTGACTTACCTACTGCCGTAGGGCCTGTCAGCACGATCAGTTTCTGTTTATCCATCACTCAACTACTCTCTTAAACTTCTTGTCAATCTCATACTTGCTCATGGAAATGATCGTAGGTCTTCCATGAGGACAGTTATAGGGATTTTCAAGGGTAAGAAGCTCATCCAAAAGAGCTTCCATCTCGGCATGGCTCATCCTTGTGTTGCCCTTTACAGAAGCCTTACAAGCCATGCTGGCTATCTTATAATTTATCACATCCGGTGTTCTGTCAAGGTTTGTCTCATGGGACAGCTCATCAAGTATCTGGATGAACATGTCCTTCTCACTGTCACAGCCAAAAAGGTCAATGGGAATAGCTCTCATAGCATACTCCCTGCCTCCGAAATTCTCAATGTTAAAGCCAAGTCTTTCAAAATACTGTCTGTAGTTTAAAAACAGTTCCTCCTCGGCGCTGGTAAGAGCCACGATAACAGGAGGATTTACCATCTGTGAGAGCATCTCTCCCGACTTATACCTCTTCATCATGCGCTCATAGTTTATCTTTTCATGGGCAGCATGCTGATCAACCAGGAACATCTTATCCTTAAAGGCAATTATCCAATAGGTACCGAAAATCTGTCCCAGGATCTCATATTCCTTGACATTTTCTTTTGTCAGAACCTTCTCGTCAAAGAGATTGAGCTGCATGGGTTTTTCGACAACTATAGCATCCTCCTGCTTGATTATAGGTGAAGGATGCTCACTCTTTTCCGCATTGGAGCCGTCAGAGTCACCGAAAATCCTGGTCCAGACAGCGGACTTATTGCTGTCCTCAATCTTAATGGGCTCTGCCTTAATGCCTGTGGCAAATACAGGTGTGTCCTGACTTATCTTGTGCTGCTCAAAGCGAAGCTTTTCAAAGGGCTGAGGTGCAACTGTCTTCTCTTTTTGAGGTGCAGGTACCACATTTTCCTGCGTTTCGTCGGAAGCAGGTGTATCAACCGTTTTTGCAGCCGGCACTTCCTCATCCTCACCCAATAGAGCATCCGGGATCATCTCATGGTTTCTTAAGGTATTCTCAACATTGACTCTTATGAACTCATGAAGCCCTATCTGGTCATTAAAACGAACCTCCATCTTAGCGGGATGAACATTCACATCCACGCAGGAGGGATCCATTCTAAGGTGCAGAACCGCAAAGGGAAACTTATGCATCATAAGATACTGCTTATACCCCTCTTCAAGGGCTTTGGACATAACCTTGTCCTTTATATATCTTCCGTTCACAAAGAAGATCTCGAAATTTCTGTTGGACCTGTTTATGGAGGGCTCTCCGAGATACCCTTCAAGAATATAGCCCTTGTCAGCAACATTTATAGGTATAAGGCTGACAGATATATCCCTTCCGTAAATCCTGTAAATTATCTCCTTGAGATCCCCGTTTCCGGATGTAGAAAACTTATCATCCTTGTTGTTGATATAGTGGAATGAAACAGTGGGATTATCAAGTGCCATGTGCTCCATCACATCACCGATGTAGCTTCCTTCAGTTTGCGGAGTCTTAAGGAATTTCTTTCTGGCAGGAGTATTGTAAAAGAGGTTTCTTATTATCAGAGTAGTCCCATCGGGAGCTCCAATTTCCTCAAATGCAGCTTCCTCACCGCCATTTATGCAGTATCTCGTGCCTACAAGTTCATCCCTGGTCTTCGTAATAAGATCAACCTGTGCAACTGACGATATACTTGAAAGAGCCTCTCCCCTGAATCCAAGAGAATGGATTGAAAAGAGGTCATCAATTGTTTTAAGCTTACTGGTGGCATGCCTTTTAAA
>JAEEGL013143731.1_pt1 | contig 16758 bp, 10 predicted proteins | sample 9134231 | NCBI WGS metagenome assembly JAEEGL01 (sample SAMN16246548, study PRJNA631951) | gut metagenome | biome: gut microbiome; feature: rumen; material: fiber-attached | host: Bos | place: Iran: Karaj | collected 2018-10
CCCGCAGGTGGGCGGGGCCCGATGAATGGGCAGCGTGTGCCGCCGGGCTTGCCCGGCGGGCCAAGCCCCGCAGGCGAGCGCGGCCTATTCCGCGCCAGGTCTCAGTTCATACATCCCGTCGACGGCGGCGGTCACGAGTTTGAGTCCCGTGCGGCCCTCGAACTGCTGGCATTCGGCCTCGTAGCCGCCCGAGACGAGGGCGTTGGCGTGGCCGATGTAGTCCTCGTAGCCAGTGGAGTTATAGACAATGAAAGCCCTGCGGAACGGGGTGTTCCACTTGATCTCCATCCCCGTCTCGGCGAGCAGTTCGCCTGGCACGCCGACCAGGCAGATGTCGCCGATGGCGAGCAGCTGCATCTCCAGCGTCGCGGTCTTCACCTGGCGGTAGCGCATCATCTGGCGCGGGTGCTCGGGGCGGTCGCGCACGCCCACCTCCACCATCACGCGCTTCGTCTGGAGCCGCGCGTCCTTGAGCAGGAAGAGTTCGGGGTTGCGCGGGACATTCGAGAGACCGCGCACCACCTCGCGCGCGACGGGCTTCGCGATGGTGTCCAGGTTCATGAAGCCGATCTCCGAATCGATCGGGAACTGGTCGCCCGCCGCGCCAGAGACGAAGGTCACGTGCGCGCCTGTCGCCTCGGTCAGGTATTTGCGCAGCAGCCCAGGATAGTCGGAGGTGATGGCGTGGCCGCCGTAGCCTGGCGCATGCGAGGCCAGCGGATGCGCCGCGTAGTTGACGATCAGTTCGCGCGGCTGCCGCTCTTTGTCGAAGAAGGCCAGCAGCCCCACCTCGGTGTCCCGAAAGCCGTCCGCGATCCCCTCCAGCTGACGGTGGTGCGGCAGGAAGCGGCAGACGTTCTCAGGGCCGCAGTAGCGGCGGTTGATGTTGGCGTCGGCGGAGGCCGAGTAGAAGTACATCTCCCCCTCGATGAAGTCCTCCTCCTTCAGCGCCCCCACCGCCTTCAGCGTCTGGTCCACCACGATCTTGCACGCCACCTCGTCCATGCCGCGGTTGTTGAGCGGGCGCGTGTGCGGGCCGCCGTGCGTGTGGGTGCAGGAGAGCATGACCTCGGCCTCCGTCTCCCCGATCAGCTTCGCGCAGCCCTCGCGGATCGTCTGCACCAGCTCCAGCGCCATCCCGACCAGGTCGTAGCTGATCAGCAGCACCTTCTTCGCCCCGTCGTCCAGGCACACGCCCTGCAGCGTCAGGTCGTCGTACTTCATCACCGACACGTCGTTCGGGCCGTAGCCCGCCACCGCCGTGCCGACCTCGGGGGAAATCACTGCCTGAAAGGATGCCAGTTTCATGATGTCTTTCCAGTTTGTTGAAGCGACTGCGCGGACGGGGCCCTACCCCAGGTAAGCCCCCGTGTAGGCGGTGGTCCCGCGCTTCAAGCGGCGGCGCTTTTCGTCCCAGTCGCTCTTGACGGAGACGTCGACGGTGCGCGGATAGGCGCGGGACTTCTGGTTGCAGCACTCGGCGAGCAGGGTCTCATAGGCCTTGCGGTAGTCGGCGAGGCGGAAGAGCTGGAGATGGGCGTTGCCGAGCCTGGCCTCGCGCAGCGTCCCGCCGCGGCGCATCAGCTGGAAGATTTCCAGGGTGCGGTGCTCGGGGCACTTCGCGCAGGTGTTCTTGCGCCACGACCAGGTGCGCAGCTTCACCTTCCTGCCGCCGTGGAGGACGGCGTCGTATTCCTCGGTGCGCGTGCCCAGGCAGATGGCGCCCCACGAGGATTCGACGACGTGCATGAAGGTCACCGCCGCGTCCGCCGAGATGGTCAGCGCCCAGCCGTCGTCCTCCTCCAGCAGCCCCAGCGGGCACTTGATGTCGACCGTCGGCACCAGGTGGTGCCCCTCGACATAGCGCCGCGCGTTCGCGCCCCACGCCGCATACGCGTGGCAGGGGTCGTAGGAGCGCAGCACGCCTGGCATCTGGCGGAAGGTCTCGCTCAGGATGCCAGTGCAGGAGGGCGACTTCTCGACCTCGAACGGCGCGCCGAACTGCTTGCCCTCGTAGAGATTGAAGGTGAAGGTCGGCATCACCAGCGTGCCGCCTTCGCCGATCGCGTCCTCAAGCGCGCGGCAGATGGCCTCCGCCCCCTCGGGGACGCGGCCCAGCGAGGAGAAGGTCGAGTGCACCACCAGGTTCATCCCCTTCTTCACGCCCAGCCCCCTGATCGCCTTCGCGAACTGCGCCGCCGTCGTCTCATGCGCGCTCGCCAGTCTGCAGTAGCCGTATTTCTCGGCATAGCGGAAGCTGTCGATGAGTTTCAGGATGCCGGCCTTCCCGGTGCGCGACGGCTGCTCCGCGCCCGCATTCTCCGACCAGTCCTTCTCGGCGTCCATGATCCGGATGCATTCGAGGAGGCTGCGCCTGCCGTCGCACAGCGCCCACAGCACCTGGTGGATGCGGCGGTCGCGGCGGCGCTCCGCATAGGGGACGCGCGACAGCGAGAAGGGCGGCCCGGGCAGCTTCTCCGTCACCACCAGGTTCAGTGCCTTGTATTCAGCCGCGCTCATGTCCACCTCGGGCAGCGCCGCGAGCCGCGTCTGCGCGGCCTTCCACGCGGCCTTCAGCGCGGCGCGCTTCGCGGGCTTCGCGCCGAAGCGCTCCGCCGAATCCAGACGGCCGTTCTGGCGGTCGTATTCCATCCGCACGCGGAGCCGCTTCTCGAAGGCCGTCAGGCGCGGGTCGCCGAGGAGTTCCTTCGCGCGCTTCTGGAACTCCCTGGCCGCGCGCTCCGAGTAGTCGGGGATCTCGCCGACCAGGACTTCCTCCACCGCCTTGAAGAGGGGCGGGATCAGCGCCGCCGTCTTCTCCCAGTCCGGCTGCAGCTTCGCGCCCGTGTTGTGGTGGTAGATGCCGCATGGCGAGTGCACCCAGTTCATCGGGATGTTGAAGCACGGGGAGCCGGTGAAGGTGTCGTCCGAGAGGTTCCCCCATTCGATCGCCCACTCCTGCTTCGGCAGGCCGCGCTGGAGCGTGTCGAGCAGCAGCCAGTCGGTGAAGCATGGGTTGAAGACGGGGGAGAGGCGGAAGGCCACTTCGGGCGCGCTGGTCACGGCGAAGGCGTCCAGGTTGCACGCCGCCAGGATGTTCTTGCGGTGCTTCGGCACCGAGAGATAGGCCGCCAGCCCGTAGAGTTCCATCGAGAAGATGACGCGCAGCGTCTTCTTCGGCTTCACCCCGCGCGCGGCCAACTGCCGCCCGAACTCGCAGCCGACCGCGAAGCCGATCGTGTCGTCGGCGGCGAACGGCTCGTAGATGTGCGAGACCAGCGCGTATTCCTCCTCGCTCTCGCCAGGGATCACGCCCGTGACCGTGTAGATCTCGCCGTCGTAGATGCGCGTGTTCATCTCCGCGTGCACCCAGATGCGCCCCTCCTTCAGCTCCTCCGCCAGCCGCCTGCCCCGCCGCGGCGTCAGCGCGAAGACGGGCAGGCGCGGGTCCTCCTTGCTGTGGTACCACCCGCACCATCCCTGCCCGTTGGTCCAGAAGATCTCCTCGGGGAACTCCTCCGCCGTCGACAGGTCGACCAGCGCCAGCCCCGCCGCGCCAGCCTCCGCCAGGCGGTGGTAGTCCTCGCCGTCCACCGTGCTGCCGTGCACGCGGGAATAGAGCACCCACTTGCCCTTCACCTCGGGCTTCGCGGGATCCAGCGTCTCATAGTCCACGATCTCGCAGGTGACGCCGCCAGGCGGCGTCGGCGCGCTCCAGATCAGCGCGTGGATGGGGTTCCAATCCGTGTCCGCCAGCATCCGCGCCGATTCGGGCACCTTGCCCTTCACGACCCGCAGCGTCGAGCGCCCCGTGCGCTCCCACGCCTGCGGCATCGTGCAGTCCCACGCCGTCGTCACCCCGTCCGCCTTGTGCGCGATCCGCTCCACCTTCTGGAAGCCCGCCGCCTTCAGCGCCTCCATGCAATAGCGCGTCCCCAGGTCGAAGTCAGGATAGGAACTCGACCGCTCGTATTGCAGCAGATCATAGGTGTATTCCTGCACCTTCGCCAGGGAAAACGACTTCCTGATCTGCCCCAAAAGATTCTGTGCCATGTCTCGCCTCTGAATGTTGCCAGTATACCCCCATTCCGCCGCAGTGCGGCGGCATGCCGATAATATAAGGCCCGCCCCCCTTCCCGCCGCCACGCCGCCCATTCTGACGTCCCATGTCAAACATCCCCTCCCACAATCCCGCATAATGTCGGTTTTGTGAAAGAAATGTCGGTTTTCTTGCCTTGTGCAATTCCAAAATCTGTCTATAATATCCTCGGATGCCAAATCGGGGCCGAATGTATGAAAATTGAAAAACTCCCCATTCCACAGGACGACGGATTCTTCCATGGCTGGCCAGACGTGGCGCTGCTGCAGGACGGGCGCCTCCTCGCCGTCTACAACGAGTGCAACGCGCACTGCGACCGCCGCCACAGCCGCATCCAGCTCCTCGAAAGCCGCGACCGCGGCCGCTCCTGGAGCGCCCCGCGGCCGCTGACGCCGCCTGGCGACGGCACGGGCTGGTACTACAACTGCCCCCGCATCCAACTGCTCCGCGACGGCACGCTCGCCTTCGTCGTCGACCGCATCCCCCTCAAACCAGGCAACGCCCTCTACGAGGGAAACGACGCCATCGCGAACGCCGAAGTCCTCTGGGCGCGCTCGCGGGATGGCGGCGCCACCTGGAGCGACCTGGCGCCGCTCCCGCTGCACGGCATCGTCCCCAGCCGCCTCCTCGAAACCGCCTCCCGCCGCATGCTGCTCGCCGCCCACCACCCCGTCGACGGCCGCAACGCCGAGTTCTGCATCGCCTCCGACGACGGCGGCCGCACCTGGAGCGCCCCCGTCCCCCTCGCCGTCCATCCCCGCCTCAGCCTCTGCGAAGCCACCCTGCTCGAACTCCCCGACGGCGCCGTCGCCGCCCTCCTCCGCGAAAACGGCCTCGACGGACGGGACTGCTTCAAGGTCCTCTCCCGCGACGGCGGCCGCACCTGGAGCGCCCCCGTCCCCTTCCCGCTGCCCTGCTGCCACCGCCCCGTCGCCGAATGGCTCCAGGACGGACGCATCCTCGTCACCTTCCGACTCTACCACGGCGGCATCGACGGCCAGCAGAACTTCTTCGGCGCCCTCACCGACGCCGAATCCCTCACCGCCCCCGACCGCGGCGGCGCGCGCGCCCGCATCTTCCCGATCGACTGGGACAGTTCCGTCCCAGGCGACCTGGGATACTCAGGCTGGGCCCAGTTTTCGGACGGCGAAATCTTCATCCTGACCTACATCCACGACGGCGCCCCGAAGGCCCGCCTGCGCGGCTATTCCCTCACCCTCTAAACCCCAAGGAGACACACCATGACCACCCGCCTCAAGCAGTTCACCCTGATTGAACTCCTCGTCGTCATCGCGATCATCGCGATTCTCGCCTCGATGCTGCTGCCCGCCCTCTCCAAGGCCCGCGACAAGGCCCGCACCATCAGCTGCCTGAGCCAGCTGCGGCAGCTCGGCCTCGCGCTCACCCTCTACGCCGAATCCAACGACAGCGCCCTCCCGTACGCCTCCACCGCCTACAACCCCATTGCAGTCCGTCATCTGCGCTGGTGGTACGCCCTCAACGACTACCTCTCGGGATACGCCAACAACGACACCAACTCCCAGATCGGCTACAAGTATTTCGGCAGCACCCAGAAACTCGTCTGCCCCGCCTTCGTCACCTACAGCGCAGGCTTCACCTACGCCTGCAACTCCGGCGACCAGACCGCCACCCTCGTCAACGCCAGCATCCCGTTCGATGTCCACGGCTCCCCCAACGCCCAGAAGTTCTTCAACCTCCCGCCCCGCATCGCCACCTTCATGGACGGAAACAACAGCGCCACCTTTGCCAATCCACGCATCCCCGCCAACGCCGTCACCCGCGACACCAACGGCAACGGCATCAAGGACAGCAAGCAGTCCGGCGCCTGGCAGTTCAACTTCGCCGCCGCCACCCGCCACGGCGGCGGCCTCAACCTCGTCTTCGTCGACGGCTCCGCACGCTTCGCCAAGACCATCGAGTTCGAAAACAACATGAACGAAAGCGGCTTCCTCTTCGACACCACCAAGGATCGGTGATCCTGGAAGTTCTCGGGGGAGTCGGCTTGTTCCTTGCCGACCGCCTGCCGCCAAAAACCCGCCTGTCGCCATGCTGCCCGATCGCGCCGCCATCGCCGTGCTCCTCTGCACCTCCCTGCTCCTCGCCACCGATTTCACCGAGTGGACTGGCGCCCCCGTGCGCCAGGATGTCTTCGCCATGGGGGCTGGCACCGCGATTTCGCGGCGCCGCATCCAGGTGCGGCCGAACCGCCCGTGCATCCTGAGCGGCGAGTTCAAGGCGCCCGCGGGCTCGGTGCTCTATTTCGGCTTCAGGGAACTGGACGCGCAACTGCGTCCCATCCTCACCCGCACCGTCAACGCCGCCAGCAACGCCTTCGCACTGCCACGGGAGATCCCCGCGGGCGCCACGGAGATCCCCGTCGCGGAAGCCCTCTCCCTCCTCGTGCGCGGCCGCAACGACTTCCTCGCCTTCCACGCGCAGGACGACTATTCCGACCTGCCCAACGCGGACCTCGCCGCCATCGAGGCCGCCGAGCCTGGACGCATCCGCCTGAAGGCCCCGCTCGCCAAAGGCTATCCCGCCCACACCAAAGTCCGCCTCCACCGCGACCGCGCCCCCTTCAACTACTGCGCCGCCGCGGGCGTCACGCTCACCGGCGAGTGGCAGCGCTTCGAGGGCACCGTCTCTGGCCGCCAGAAGGCGGGAACCCGCGACCAACAGTGGCGCCCTGGCGCCGCCTTCGCCGAGATCGTCATCGTCTACCGCCCCGCCCCAGGGCAGACCGCCGAACTCCAGTTCCGCGACATCCGCATCGATGCCGCCCCCGACCGCATCGTCTCCGGCGGACAGCCCGCCGCCGAGGCCTTCTACGACGCCAGGCGCTGGCGCCACGGCGACGGCCTCCTCCGCAACCTCGCCGACAACCAGTCCCTCGACGCCGAGCCGCTCTACGACACCGCCAGGTTCCGCGTCCAGTTCACCCTGACCCTCGACCGCCTCGCCGACACCGGATGCGGCCTCCTCGCAGGAAACATCCTCTGGACCCTCGACGGACCTGGCGGCAACCTCACCGTCCAGGGCCGCGACTTCCGCCCCGTCGTCCTCGCCAAGGCCGCCGACTTCATCCAGCCAGGACGCCCCTTCACCTTCACCCTCGAAGGCAGCGACGCCGACCGCAAGATGCGCGCCGCCATCGACGGCAAGCCCGTCGGCGAGGCCACCTACCTCGTCAACCGCACCCTCGGCTTCGGCCTCCGCACGGGCAAGGCCCGCGTCGCCCTCCGCGACTTCTCCATCCAGGGCGACATCTCCGATCCAACCGACGCCGCCATCCCCGTCACCGGCACCGTCGCCCTCGGCCAGGACGCGCCTCTCCGCCTGCCGCGCTGGCGGCAGCCCCGCCTCACGACGACCGCTACCCTCGACGGCGGCGCGCCCTTCCCGCTCGCCGTCGATGCCCTCGGCAACGCCGCGCTGCCCCGCGCCGTTCTGCAGCAGGCCTACCAGGCCTCTCCCGTCCCCTACCGCGTGCGCCCCCTCGCCCTCGCCGTGCAACTCCCCGACAGGCAATTCTACCGCTGCCGCATCCCCGTCGACAACCCCGCCCTCTCCACCGACCTGCCCGTCGGCAAGGTTGTGAAGACCCCCGTCGGCAACCGCCTCTCGGTCGGCGGCAAGGTCTGGAACTTCTACCAGTCCCACTGGGACTACAACGGCCGCCAGGTCCTCGAGCGCGCCTTCGACCCCGCCGACGTCGAGCGCTTCGCCAATGCGGGGATGCGCGGCAGCCTGCTGATTCTCGCCCCATACAAGTATCTTGGCGAAAAGGACTACGACTGCGACGGCATGATCCAGGAGTTCGAATCCGTCGCCGCTCGCGTCGTCGCCGCCAACCCCGACGCCATGTTCGAAATCCAGTTCTTCCTCTTCACCTCCACCGAGTGGAACGACCGCCACCAGGACGAACTCATCCGCCTCGACAACGGCAAGAAGCGCCTCGCCCACGCCTTCCGCGCCGAACTCCAGCCCTCCTACGCCTCCCCCTCCTGGCGCAAGGACATGGGCGAAGTCGTCCGCCAGACCATCCAGGCCCTCCGCAAATCCCCCTACGCCGACCGCATCGGCACCTTCCGCCTCCTCTACGCCAACTGCGGCGAATGGAACCACTGGGGCTACCACGAGCAGGCCTACGTCGACTTCTCCCAGCCCATGCAGCGCGCCTTCGGCGAATGGCTGAAGGCCAAATACAAGACCGACGCCGCCCTCCAGCAGGCCTGGGGCCGCCCCGGCGTCACCTTCGCCTCCGACGACCTGGTGCCCTCCCGTGAAAACCGCCTCGCGGGAGGCCCCGTCCTCCGCGCCACGGGCCCCGAGACCATGCCCTCCGTCGACTACTACGCCTTCTTCCAGCAATACGCCGTCGACACGATCACCCACTTCGCCCGCATCGCCAAGGAGGCCTCCGACAACCGCCTCCTCGTCGGCTCCTACTACGGCTACTTCCACGGCCACTACTTCGCCAACCCCTACCACTTCCAGGACTCGGGCAACTACGCCACAGGGCGCATGCTCGAATCCCCCTTCATCGACTTCTTCGGCGGCGCCGCCCCCTACAACCGCCGCGACCTGGGGCGCCTCCCCAACGGCCTCACCGCCTCCATCGCCCTCCACGGCAAGGTCTGGGTCGACGAGGGCGACCTGCGCACCCACCGCTCCGACCAGAAGCCCAACCCCCACCTGGGCATCGCCGAACGCACCCAGTCCGAGACCTCCGCCTCCCTCGCCCGCGACTTCATGGCCGTCGTCTCCCGCAACGCCACCACCTACCTCTACGACTTCATCGCAGGATGGTACCGCGACCCCGAAACCATGCGCGTCATCTCACGGCTCATCGCCCTCGACGACGCACGCCGCGGACTCTCCGCCGCACGCCCCACCGCCGCCCAGGTCGCCCTCGTCTACAGCGAGGCCCCCATCCCCTACAACGCCTCCCGACACGGCGCCGCCATGGGCCACGAGAAGTTCTCCAGCCTCTCCCTCGACTACTGGGGAATCCCCGCCGACACCTACCTCGAAAGCGACCTCGACCGCATCGACTTCACCCCATACCGCGCCGTCGTCTTCGTCAACAGCTTCCTCTACACCGACGAACTCCAGAAGACCATCGCCGCCAAGGTCGCCAAGGACGGCCGCACCCTCGTCTTCCTCGGCGCCCCTGGCGTCCTCACCCCCGACAACCGCCTCCATCCCGAAAACTCCGCCCGCCTCGCAGGCATCCGCGTGCGCTGGCTCGACGAACCCATGCCTGGCAAGCCCCTCCAGACCATCTGGAAGCGCACCGTCTGCAACGCCCAGTACACTCGCTTCGCCGAAATCCGCGACGACCAGGCCCGCCCCCTCGCCCGCTTCCCCGACGGCGCCGTCGCCGCCGCCGAGCGCACCGTCGACGGCTGCCGCCGCATCGTCGTCTGCCACCCCTTCCCCGACGCCATCCTGATGCGCGACCTCCTCGGCCGCGCAGGCGTCCACATCTACACCAGCGGCAAGTCCGGCCTCCCCGCCGCCTACGTCGCACCGCCCTACCTCGGCGTCTTCAGCCGCACAGGCGGCCCGCAGACCATCACGCTGCCCAGGCCCGTCGAGGTCATCGCCGACCTCATGTCGGGCGCCGTCCTCGCCGAGAACGCCAGCTCCGTCTCCTTCGACCTCCCCCGCGGCAAGGCCGCCACCTGCCTCCTCTACGCGGGCCCCCGCCAGGACTTCGAGCAAAGACTCAAGCCGCTCCTCAAATAGCCCGCGAACGCGTCGCCCCTGCCCCCCTACACCATCCCGCGCCATTTGCCGGGCGCAATGTGGTAATATTGGAAGAAGCACCGCGTGAAGTAGCTCGGCGAGGAAAAGCCCGCCTGGTAGGCGACCTCCGCGATCCCGAGGCGACGGTCCTGCAGCAGCCGGCACGCCAGCTCCAGCCGACGCCGCAGGACGGCGGAACTGAAGCCCTCCCCGTGCCGTCGGAAGAGCCGCGTCAGATGATCGGGGTGGATCCGAAAATGCGCCGCCACATATTCGCGCGTCAGCCCCTGGGTGAACTCCATGTCCAGCAGGTCGTTGACCGAACGCCACAACTGCTCCGCGCGGGAATGCGGCCCGACGCCGTCTGGCCGCGCGCCCTCCAGCCGCCGACGCAGGTTCTTCAGCAGCGCCAGCAGCAGTTCGTCGCCGCCCGCCGCGCCAGCCTCGGGCTCCGCCTCCGCCAGCGTCACCAGCGCCTGCAGAATCCCCTGCGCCACTGGCTCCCCGCCCCACTCCAGATGCAGATACCGCGCCAGCCACCCCGGCATCGAAACGGTCGTGTTGGTGCCGAGCGCCGCCGTCGGCAGCCGATGCACTGGACTGCCGTCATGCTCCACCATCACCAGTCGCAGCAGCCGCGGCGGAAACACCATCGACAGCATCCGGTGCGGCGTGTCCCACGTGTCCCAGAAACAGTTGCCTGGGACCCCGAAGACCACCTCGCCTGGCTGAAGCGACAGCTCGCGCTGCCGACCCTCCGCGTCCACGAAAAACAGCCGCTTCCGCCCCTCCAGCACCATCAGGAAGCGCGCGCAGTTGTTGAAGTTCGTCCGGCACGGCCCGACTGGCCGACGCACCACCTGCTTCAATGCAGGGCGCAGCGCCTCCGCCTCCGCCAACGCCTTGTAAAACGCCTCATATTCCCCGTCCATCCCGTCGCTCCCGTTCCCAAACGCCCCCGCACCGCAGTTAATGTAGCGGGAATTGCCCGAAATGCCACCCCGCCCGCCTTTTTCGCATCCACCAACTCTTTGACCGGCCCAAAAATGGGCCGGCACAGAACGCCGGGTCGTGGGTCGTGGGTCCCGGGTCGTGGGTCCCTGGTCCGCCTCTTTGCCTGGAAAAGCCACATTTTTGCCAGTTCGGATTGCAAATCCAACGAAGGCAATTACATTAACCCAAAATTTCCATTCCCCCCTTTCCGCATCCCCGCATGTCCACCCTTCGGCTCCAAGTCCTGGTTATGGTCGCCGTTCTGCCGGTCCTACTGGCCGCGAACGGCGCAATCGGATATCTGTAGCCTGGAATCGAAGAGCGAATCCTCCCATTTCCCCCCGCCGCCCAGTCGGCGCGACGCCCCGCCAAAAGGCCCTTCGGTTCCACCCAACCTCGAAGGGCCTTTTTCATTTTCCACACCATGCAATACACCGGCGCAAAAATCCTGATGGAATGCCTGCTGGAGCAGGAGACCGACACCGTCTTCGGCTACCCCGGCGCCGCCATCATCAACGTCTACGACGAACTGCACCGCTACCGCAGGCGCATCCGCCACGTCCTGACCGCCCACGAACAGGGCGCCGCCCACGCCGCCGACGGCTACGCGCGCTCCACTGGCCGCGTCGGCGTCTGCCTGGCCACCTCGGGCCCCGGCGCCACCAACCTCGTCACCGGCATCGCCGCCGCCTACATGGACTCCTCCCCCGTCGTCTTCATCACCTGCAATGTCAGCGAGGGCCTCATCGGACGGGACTCCTTCCAGGAGGTCGACATCACCGGCATCACCATGCCCATCACCAAGTGCACCTTCTTCGTCAAGTCCGCCGCCGAACTCGCCGACTGCGTGCGCGAGGCTTTCGCCGTCGCCCGCAGCGGCCGCCCCGGCCCCGTCCTCATCGACATCCCGAAGAACGTCACCACCGAACGCGCCCCCTACACCCCCCTGCCGCGGCGCGACCACTACAACCACGGGCGCCTCGCCTCCCTCCTCGCCCACACCACCCAGGCCTTCACCCCCCCGGAACCCGACGAGGACGACCTCGCGCAGGTCGCCGACATGCTCGCACGCGCCGAACGCCCGCTCATCCTCTGCGGCGGCGGCGTCGTCCGCGCCCGCGCCCAGAAGGAACTCGTCGCCCTCGCCACCAAGGCCGACGCACCCGTCGCATACACCGTCATGGGCTGCGGCGGCATCCCGGGCCGCCACCCCCTCGCCACCGGCCTCATCGGCATGCACGGCTCCCTCGCCTCCAACCACGCCTGCGACCAGTGCGACCTCCTCCTCGCCATCGGATGCCGATTCTCCGACCGCGTCGCCATCAGCCCCGCCGACTTCGCCCCGCGCGCGAAAATCGTCCAGATCGACATCGACCGCGCCGAGATCGACAAGAACGTCCTGACCACGCGCCACATCATCGGCGACGCCAGACGCGTGACCGCCTTCCTCACCAGCCGCATCCCGCCGTGCGACCACGCCGACTGGAAGCGCCTCGTCTTCTCCCGCCCCACCGCGCCCGAATACCCCGACCACGGCGACGCCCTCGACCCCAGGCGGGTCTGCGACGCCATCGCGCGCCTCGCCCCCCCCGACACCATCGTCGCCACCGACGTCGGACAGCACCAGATGTGGTGCATCCAGAACTTCAAGTTCGACTACCCTGGGCAGCTGCTGACCTCGGGCGGCTTCGGCGCCATGGGCTTCGGACTCGGCGCCGCCATCGGCGCGCGACTCGGCAACCCAGGCAGGACCGTCATCCACGTCACCGGCGACGGCAGCTTCCGCATGAACTGCAACGAACTGGCCACCGTCGCCCAGCTCAAGCTCCCCGTCATCACCATCGTCTTCAACAACCACGCCCTCGGAATGGTCCGGCAGTGGCAGCGCCTCACCCTCGGACGGCGCTACTCCGCCACCACCCTCGGACGCTCCCCGGACTTCCCGCGCCTCGCCAGGGCCTACGGCCTCGCGGGCTTCCGCGCGCGGACCGTCCCACAGCTCGAAGAGGCCCTCCGAAAGGCCCTCCAGTCCCCGCGCGGGACCGTCATCGACTGCGCCATCCAACCCGACGAATTGGTCCGCCCCATGGTCCAGGACGGACAGTCGCTCACCTCATTCCTCCTACGGTAGAACCACCATGTCCCTCCACACCCTCGCTGTCCTCGTCGAAAACGCCGCAGGCGTCCTGAGCCAGGTCACCCGGCTCTTCTCCCGCAAGGGATACAACATCGAATCGCTCGCCGTCGGCGCCACCCACGACCCCCGCGTCTCCCGAATCACCATCGAGGTGCTGACCGACGACGCCCGCGCCGAACTGCTCGCGAACCAGCTGCGCAAGCTCCTCCCCGTCTACTCCGTCAAACTCCTGAAGCGGGACGACGAACTGCGCCGCGAACTCGTCCTGATCAAGGTCCGCGCCGAGGACTCCGACACCCGCAACCAGGTCATCCAGATCGCCAACATCTTCCGCGCCTCCATCATCGACGTCTCCCTCGGCTGCCTCACCGTCGCCGTCATCGGCGAGGAAAGCAAGACCGGCGCCATGCAGCGCCTCATGGCAGAGTTCGGCATCCTCGAACTCGTCCGCACCGGCATGGTCGCCATCGAGCGCGGACCCCACACCATCACCGACGCCACCAAGGAAAAGGGCGAGTTCGACTACGGCAAGAACGTCATCCGGAAATCCCTCGGGAACTGATCCCATGGACACCATCCACATCTTCGACACCACCCTGCGCGACGGGGAGCAGTCCCCTGGCTGCAGCATGAACCTCCGCGAGAAGATCGAGGTCGCCAAGTGCCTCGACCGCCTCAAGGTCGACGTCATCGAGGCGGGCTTCCCCGTCGCCTCCCCGGGCGACTTCGAGGCCGTCAAGACCATCGCCCAATCCGTCAGGGACTGCACCGTCGCCGCCCTCGCGCGCTGCACCGACGAGGACATCGACGCCGCCTGGCAGGCCGTCCGCGAGGCCGCGCATCCACGCCTCCACCTCTTCCTCGCGACCTCGCCCATCCACATGCAGTACAAGCTCAAGATGACCCCCGACGAGGTCGTCGAGCGCGCCGCCGCCATGGTCCGCCACGCGAAGGCCCTCTGCCCCGACCTCGAGTTCTCCTGCGAGGACGCCACCCGCTCCGACCCCGACTTCCTCGTGCGCGTCGTCAACGCCGCCATCGCCGCGGGCGCCACCGTCATCAACCTCCCCGACACCGTCGGATATACCACCCCCGCCGAAATGCGCGCCCTCGTCGAACACGTCATCGCCCGCGCGGAGGGCGAGGCCGAGTTCTCCGTCCACTGCCACAACGACCTCGGACTCGCCACCGCCAACGCCCTCGCGGGCGTCCTCGGCGGCGCACGGCAGATCGAATGCACCATCAACGGCATCGGCGAACGCGCGGGAAACACCGCCCTCGAAGAGGCCGTCATGGCCCTCCGCACCCGACCCGACCTCTACCACGCCGCCACCCGCATCGACACCACGATGATCTACCGCGCCTCCCAGACCATCTACAACATCATCGGACAGACCGCACCCCTCAACAAGCCCGTCGTCGGCCGCAACGCATTCGTCCACGAATCCGGAATCCACCAGCACGGCGTCCTCGCCAACAAGGCCACCTACGAAATCCTCACCCCCGAATCCGTCGGCATCCACGAGGAGACCATCCTCCTCGGAAAGCACTCGGGGCGCCACGCCTTCGCCACCCGCCTCCAGGAAATGGGCTACCGCGTCACCCCCGACGAACTCGACGCCACCTTCCGCGAGTTCAAGGAACTCTGCGACAAGAAGAAGTCCGTCAACGACGCCGACATCCGCGCCCTCTTCACCCACCACCGCGTGACCCCCCTCGGCTCCGAAGACGACTGGAAACTCGACTGGTTCGCCGTCCACACCTCCAACTTCACCACCGCCACCGCCACCGTCTCCCTCAAGCACGACGGCCAGAAGTCCCAGACCGCCTGCCTCGGCGACGGCCCCATCGACGCCGCGTTCCAGGCCATCGACACCCTCATCCACCCCCCGAAGCACACCTTCGACGTCTTCACCATCAACTCCATCTCCGAAGGCAAGGACACCCTCGGCGACGTCATGATCAAACTCCGCAACGGCACCCAGACCTTCACGGGACGCGGGCTCTCCACCGACATCATCGAGGCCTCCATCTTCGCCTACCTCGGCGCTCTCAACAAGCTCCTCGGCACCGCAGGCGCCCTCCAGACCAGCAAGAAGCCCAAGGCCCAAAAGGCATAGGGCAGGCCCCGCCGCACTCCATCAACCATCCTTCCCGACTCCGACCATGCCAACCGCCACGCAGAAAATCCTCGCCGACCACGCCAGACTCGCCGCGGTGAAGCCAGGCGACCTCATCGAGGCGGACCTCGACCTGGTCCTCGGCAACGACGTCACCGCCCCCGTCGCAATCCAGGTCTTCGGGCAGGCGGGGTTCCGGCGCGTCTTCGACCCCGGCAGAATCGCGCTCGTCCTCGACCACTACACCCCCTGCAAGGACATCAAGTCCGCCGAACTCTGCGCGACGGTGCGCGCCTTCGCGCGGAGGCACGGCATCCGCCATTTCTACGACACGGGCGCCGTCGGCATCGAGCACGCGCTCCTCCCCGAGCAGGGGCTCGTCGGAGCGGGCGACTGCGTCGTCGGCGCCGACTCCCACACCTGCACCTACGGCGCGCTCGGCGCCTTCTCCACTGGCGTCGGCTCCACCGACATGGCCGCCGCCATGGCCACGGGACGCCTCTGGTTCAAGGTGCCGCCCGCCATCCAGGTCGTCGTCACGGGACGCCCCCGGCGCTGGGTCGGCGGCAAGGACCTCGTCCTGCATCTCATCGGCCTCCTCGGCGTCGAGGGCGCCCTCTACCACTCCCTCGAATTCACGGGCGACGGCCTCGCCCGCCTCTCCATCGACGACCGCTTCACCATCGCCAACATGGCCGTCGAGGCGGGCGCCAAGAACGCCTTCCTCCCCGTCGACGACATCACCCGCGAATATCTGCGCGGACGCCTCCGGCGCCCCGTCCGCGTCTACGAACCCGACCCCGACGCGCACTACGAACGCGTCGTCGCCATCGACCTCGCCGACCTCGAACCCACCGTCGCCCTCCCCTTCCTCCCCTCCAACACCGCCACCGCCGACAGCGCCCGCCACCTCCGCATCGACCAGGCCGTCATCGGCTCCTGCACCAACGGACGCATCTCCGACCTGCGCATCGCCGCCGAAATCCTCCGCGGACACCACGTCGCCCCAGGCGTGCGCTGCATCGTCATCCCCGCCACCCCCGCCATCTACCGGCAGGCCCTCGACGAAGGACTCCTGCGCATCTTCCTCGACGCGGGCTGCGCCGTCTCCACCCCCACCTGCGGCCCCTGCCTCGGCGGGCACATGGGCATCCTCGCCGCCCGCGAACGCGCCGTCGCCACCACCAACCGCAACTTCGTCGGACGCATGGGCCACCCCGAAAGCGAGGTCGTCCTCGCCTCCCCCGCCGTCGCCGCCGCCTCCGCCCTCGCAGGACACATCGCCGCCCCATAGGCAAATCAACCCGCCCCCGCTGGGAGCGGAGCGGGGGGTGCGGGGGGCGGAGCGAAGCGCAGCCCCCCGTCGTTTGCATGGCTGGATGAAGGCGCCAGCCCGCACCCGTGCCCCGCACCGCAAAGCCAACCCGCCCGCACACAGGCCCCATTCGCCGCATCCCCCATTTCCCCCCGCCCCCGCTGAGAGCGGAGCGGGGGGTGCGGGGGGCGCGAGCCCCCCGTCGTTTGCATGGCTGGATGAAGGCGGATGGGCAGGGCGGCGCGCAGGGCCAGAGCGTCGATCTCGGTGGTCGCCGTATCCTTACAAAGCGCGGCGCGGGGGGTGCGGCGGGCCCGCGCCC
>JAEEGL013820640.1_pt1 | contig 16758 bp, 26 predicted proteins | sample 9134231 | NCBI WGS metagenome assembly JAEEGL01 (sample SAMN16246548, study PRJNA631951) | gut metagenome | biome: gut microbiome; feature: rumen; material: fiber-attached | host: Bos | place: Iran: Karaj | collected 2018-10
GGGATGTGTTCCCCAGCCCAAACACCTGTTTCCCCATTAGCACTCGGAGAGGGAGAGTGCCAGCCCAAATCGAACATTTGTACGGGCTTGGCACAATGTATGCACAATAGGGCAAATTGTATATACAATACAGGGAGCAGCAGGGCATATTGTATACACAATTCGAGTGTCAGCAGGACGATAGCAATATTTGACCAGTGTTTAGCAATATTTGCGTATAGCCTTTAAACGCGTTTAAATGCCCTTTAAAGGGCTTTTAGCCTTTAGGGGTACACTCCATAGGGTACACTAAATTTGCGGAGTTTTCAGAATCTTTCGACACACAAAGTGCGCCTAAGTCCGTCACAGACGTACAAATAGCAATATTTGATAAGGGTATTGTGTATACAATTTATGTACATGATACACAATTCCTTATTTCATGCACCTACAATTCACTACAATTAAATTTCAAAAAGACTTGAATGTTCGCAATATATGCGATGCACCTATTTTTCCACGGGTGTATTATTGACATAGGTGTCGCCACCACGGGACACCCGCTCGGGTGAGTAGCGTGTACGCTCGTACAGGTACAGGCGGAAGCCCTCGGGAGCGTCCGCAACGTAAGCCAGCGGACGAGCCTAGAAACTGCACCTTGATAACTTCATAATCGGCTATGAGAGAAACGGGAGAATGTCGAAACCTACGCTATCGGAGCGGAGAAGTCGGCAAAGTGTACTGCGTACGGCATAGCAGATGTAAAACACTCCTATTATTGAACGTTGCAAGTTAGGACAGGGACGCAAGCCCCTGTCTTATATGGAGCGTTCAAGAGCTTCAATAATCAATCCATAGGAGGAAACGAAAATGAGTAACTACTATTATGAGAAAATCAAGGCAGACAGCAAAAAGGGACAGTCGTTAATATGCAGAGCTATGAGGTTTGACGGTTACAGCGTAGACGATTGCTACGGCAGAGCGTCAGAAACGAAAAGAGCTATAGAGCGTGACTGGCGGAGAGAGTGTTACAACTTGAACGGTGAGAACTTCCGCATTATCTCACATAATAGTAACTTCTTTTCACTGGCATTTGACGCAGGGAATGACTTGTATGTGATTACTCCCTCGCATAACTACATTGTAGTAAATGCCTTTGCTTAAGCGTTGCAAGACAGGGCAGGAGACCACAAGCTCCTGCCTTGCATGGAGCGTTTAAAGTGCTTCGCATTTCAATCCATAGGAGGTAACAAGATGACAAGACAACAGGAGCTTAAGTATAAGCGTATACTTAAGAGAGCGTTTAAGCAGAAACCTGCGAAACCGCTTAAGAGTATTTCAGATGACTGGCGGACGATGTATAAGCCCAGCGACGATGAAAGCTATTATGAAGTAGCATTGTTTGAGGCTGACGGTTTGACCGATGAAGAAATTGAAGAGAACGTTGAGAGCTTCCGTATTCATTATGTATGGAGAGAATACTCTCCGACAGGTCAATGGTTTACAAAGTGCCTGTCATGGCACAGAAATCCCTGCGGTTTAGTCAGCGTGATTCACAGAATCGGCATTGATTGCTAGGAGGTGACAGCATGACAAGATACAAGCAGGAGCTTCGCAAGCGAGGATGGAAGCTGGAAATTGATTATCCGTGGCTTCCGTTTGAGAAGGGACACGTTTCTATTGAAGGTGTCAGCACAAGAGTTGTTAATGATACCATAGAGGTATGTACTGTTTTGAATGTGGGTATCGATACAGAGATACTTGACAGAGATTTTGCTGTGATTGCGTCACGGTTTGAATAGGAGGATAAGACATGGAAGATGTATTGATTGCTTCAATCTTGAAGCGTATGCAGACAAGGTTGGCTGACTACTTGGATGATACAGAGTCAAAGACATTAGATATTGTGATAGACTTTTACCAGTTCTGTTTTCGTAAGCGCATGGAGGAAAATCCCAGCGAAGTTCTTAAGGATTTATCGGAGTTCTTTAAGGAGGACAAGCAATGAAAAACGCAAAGTTCAATCCTTTCGTAGAAGGCGAGACCTTCTTTGATTTATGGAAGGCTGACAAAGACAGCATGATAGTAACAATGACACGTAACCTACAGGCAGACCTCGACGCTGGTTACAATCCTAACGGCAGGAGCATAAGACAGCAGGTTGCAGAGTTGGCACAGTATCAGAAGGAATATGCAGAGCAGTTAGAGAAGTTCAAGACGATGACTGATAAGCAGGTACAGCATTGGTGCAAATACGATATGATTAAGAGAGGAGCGATAGAGTGATGACAGGTAAAGAGCGCAGAGACAGGAAGAAAATGGTAGCTTGCATGGAGTACATAGCAAGACAGTTGAATGACGAGGAGATACTGGTAGGTAATTGGTTGTCGCTGGGTGTGGCTGACGGTGACATCGAGTATGGCAACTTGGACGAAGATGACATCGAGGAGTATTACGTGCAGGACGAAACATTCGCAGAGCTTATGACCACATTCCTCAACTGCATGGAGGAAGCTAACGAGAGCGGAGGTCTCTATTGTGGAGGTGTTGTATCGAAATGAGAGCAGTTGTAGAGTACAACAGGAAGCATGACAGCTTCCGTGTCATTGACAAAGATTACGGTGAGATACCGATAGACTTTGAGACAGAGGCAGAGGCTTGGGATTTCGTACTGGACTGTGAGAGTGACGCAAGAGAGTGGCATAAGGCAATCAAGTACTCATGCAAAGGAGGTTATACCGTAAGGAGGTGAGCGTGTGGCAGAGAAATATGAGGAGGACACCCGATACAATATCGAGACTGGTTACATCAAGAGCGCAACACAGCTTCACTTATGGACGCTGTTCTACATCAGCGGTATGAGTGAAACGGAGTTGACACGAGACAACGTAAGAGCTATCATGAGTAGTATGCAAGCGATACATGGAGAGTATGCTAACGAGTGGACATAAGGAGGTCAACATGAGTTCAAAGGAAAAGCACAGGAAGAGAAGTTCAGTTACGTTTTCACGGGCAGAGATACAGTACATGAGGAATGACAGGAACTTAATCAAGAAGATAGAGAAGATGTACCGAAGGAAGAACAGGTCAATATTCAGCAGGTTGTACGGCTTGCTTATAGGGTGAGATATGACAGAGTACAATTTCATTATTTGCAGTAGAGGTAGCGGAAAGACATTTTACTTTAAGAGCTTATTAAAGAAAAGGAGAGGACTTATGAACATAGAGATAATGCACGGCAGGTGCTACTTGGTAGAGCGTGACGAACACGGTAAGGAGGTCTTAAAGGTTGACATCACAAATGACTTCACGGTTGAAGAGGTCATCGCTCTTGCAGAGGTTTGATTCATACCCGTTTGGGTGACTATAAACTTCGTGGATTGACAGTCATGCAGGACGCATACCTGCATGATTGTGAGCGCACGAAGCGTTCATTAAAAATTCTATTCAAAGGAGGTACTTTTATGAGAAAGTACAAAGCACCAAACGTAACCCGTAGTTTCAAGACCACCAAGTTCGTTGCAGTAAACGGAGTGCTGGACGAGAACGGAGAGCTTGTTAAGAGCGAGACCGAAATGGTACTCATTGGTGAGTTCACAGCAGAACAGTGCAAGAGCATTGCAGGAACGCTGGCAGTTAAGAACGTAGAAGTGACCGAGCAGTTATACGGTTGCTCCGCAGAGGAGTTCCTTAAGATTGCCAAGCCCGTAACCCGTAGCACATCAAACAACTAATTTAAGAGGAGGACAAAATCATGTCAGAACAGAACACAGCAGTAGGATTCATTGAGGAAGAGAAGGCACTCATTGCAGGTATGGCAGAAGCCAGCACCGTCAGCTATTACAGCGGAAAGACAGAGACCGCAGACGATAAGAAGGCTCTGTTCAATGCGACCGCCAACGCAGAGCATAAGCTCAAGGACGAGATTAATAAGCCCATTAAGCTCAAGAACGTTTACGTCGAGGCTATCGAGGTAACGAATGAGACCACGGGTGAGGTCAGCAAATGCCCTAGAATTATCCTGTTCGATGACAAGGGCAAGACTTACTCCTGCGTATCAATCGGTATTTACAATACCCTGCGCAGACTGTTCGCAACCTTCGGCACTCCCGATACTTGGGACAAGCCTCTCACAGTAGTTCCGAAGCTTATCAGCAAGGGAACAGACAAGAACATTCTCACTCTTGAAGTGCAGTAAGTTCTCACACATACAGGAAGGGCAGGCTGGCTTGGCTTGCCCTTCCTTTTATGGAGGTAGTACATGGCTACTAAAGGACAGACAAAGAGCAGGTTACAGCGTGAGTTAAGAAACGCTTACAGACTGCTCCGTAAGACAGGTCAGCAGGTTACGGATAAGGTACGTTCCACAGACAAGTACAATGATTTACGTTCACGATTAAAGGAAGTCAGACCACAGTTACAGACCGAAGCAGTCAAGGAGATACAGAGGCGAGAGCGTGAGGCACGTAGGGAAAGCACAGGCAAGCGCAGGTACGCAAAGGAATATGAGATACGGAGACAGGCATTAAGCGAAGCTGGTGTTCCTGCCGAGAACATACCTCATGCGCTTCCGCAGAACTTAAAGAAGTTCAGAGCGCAGGATATCAAGAGAATGTCAGAAGCCTTGACCATAGAGAACGTTACGCAAATGGAACAGGTCACTCCAACACAGAGCGTTTCAAGAGCAATGAAAGAGGTAGCGGAGGCACAGCTTGAAAGCGTGAGAGCTTATGCAGACAGCGAGAGCAAGCGTAGGTTATCAACAGAGACCACTCTGCACGGTGAAGAGACTGGTCTTACCCGTGGAGAAATGGGAGACTTAAGGCAGATGTCTCACGCACCCACAGGTGAGTTCAGAGGAGACAGAGGTTTCGCTGACTGGAACAAACACTTCAAAGCGATTGAATCATATCTTGGACGTGATGACGCAGAGACATACAAGGAGAGCTACATAATGGCACTCTTGCATGAGTACGGTACAAGAGCCTATGACCTCATTTATGACTTGGAACACACCAGCGCAGAGAAGTTGCTTTCATGGTACTATCAAGAAGAGGACGTTGACGTTGATTACTTCTATGCAATGGACGCTTCCGATGATGCATTGACACACTTAACAGAGACATACAGAACGTTAGGACTTAAACCAGCAAAGAACAAAAAGTTCGATGAAGCATTTTATGAACGTCAGCAAGCTAGAGTAGAGAGCATGAGCAACAGGGAAAAGAAACGTTGAAGAAGTATGTTGCAGACTTTGAGACAACTACAGACGCAAATGATACCCGTGTATGGGCATGGGCTGTAGTTGAAGTTGACAACATAGAAGCAATAGAATATGGAAACTGCATTGAAACATTTATTGACTGGCTAAAGGCACATACAGGGACAGCGGTTTACTTCCACAATCTTAAGTTTGACGGAATGTTTCTGTTAGACTGGTTGCTTAAACATGACTGGACTTATCATTACACAGGCAAAAATATGGAAGCAGGAGAGTTCAACACACTCATATCTGACATGGGACAATGGTACATGATGAAGTTATGTGTGCGTGGAACTGGAAAGCATAGAGAGTTCGTTACCATCTATGACAGCTTGAAGCTCCTTCCATATTCTGTTGAAAAGATTGCTGACGCTTTCAATCTTACAATGCTTAAAGGTGAGATAGACTACAATGCTTACAGAGAAGTAGGGCATGAGCTTACTGATGAAGAAAAGAGTTACATTCATAACGATGTCTGCATTGTAGCGCAAGCGTTACAGCAGATGTTTGAGCGAGGTTTCGAGAAGATGACCATAGGCAGTAATGCTCTCACGTATTACAAAGAGCTTATGGGAAAGAAAACCTTTGAACGTAGGTTTCCGCCTCCTGTTACTTATGACCATGACATAAGACAGAGCTACAGAGGAGGCTGGACATATTGCAATCCGAAGTATGCTGGACAGGACATTGACGAAGGAATAGTGCTGGACGTAAACAGCCTGTACCCTTCACAAATGCGTAACAGACCTATGCCTTATGGAGTAGGTGTGTGGTTTAAAGGTGAGTATGTATATGATGAACAGTATCCGTTATACATACAGCACTTCCGTTGTCAGTTTGAGATTAAGGAAGGATACCTTCCCACCTATCAGATACATTTCAATCCACGTTTCAGTTCAACTGATTATGCACTTTCAAGTAAAGGCGAATACGTTGATATGTGCATGACAAGCGTTGACCTCAAACTGTTCTTTGAACACTACAACGTATACAACGTAGAGTTCTGTAGCGGTTGGAAGTTCAGAGCATTTGAACACGCTTTTGATGATTACATAGACTACTGGACAGAGCAGAAGATACAAGCGAAGAAGGACGGGAACGCTGGACTGTATACAATCGCCAAGCTGTTTCTTAATAATCTATACGGTAAGTTCTCAACGTCACCTATCATGCAGAGCAAGAATCCTGTACTGGTTGATGATGTAGTCAAGTTACAGCTTGGAGCAAAAGAGGAGAAGTCACCTGTGTACCTTCCTGTTGGTACGTTCATCACAGCGTATGCACGTGATGTAACGATACGTTCAGCACAGAAGGTATATGACAGATTCCTCTACGCTGACACAGACAGCTTACACCTTAAAGGATTGGAAGTTCCAGCAGAGCTTGAAGTTGATGACTACAAGCTGGGTGCGTGGAAGCATGAAAGCACCTTCCGCAGAGCGAGATTTCTTCATGCGAAGTGTTACATAGAAGAGACTTATGTTAAGAAGTTCTACAACGAAAAGAAGGAGCAATGGGAAACTAAACCTACGAATGAAATAACAGACCTTTGGGAGATTAAACCTACGATTGCTGGACTGCCTCACAAACAGCACAGTCAAGTCACATGGGAGAACTTCCACTTCGGAACTGTGTATAGCGGAAAGCTCCTGCCTCATACAGTAGACGGAGGTGTAGTATTACAGCCTGTTGATTTCAGAATAAAAGGGTAGTAGTGTTGACATATCCTAACCGATATGCTAACATGAATACATGGGGACTGATAGCTACATTGATTATGTTTAGGGGAACGCAAGAGTGAAAGACCTCTCCCTTATCATTTAGTGGTAGCTCACATTCAATGTAGCTACAGCTTACCCGTACAGGAGACATTATGGGAGATAGTATATGGTACGATATAAACAGGATAAGAAGTTATAATCGTGTGCTTAACTTCGTGGTAGGTGCGCGAGGTATAGGTAAGACATTCGGATTCAAGAAATGGGCTGTTGAAGATTTCTTGGAGAACGGCAACCAGTTCATCTATATGCGCAGGTATAAGGACGAGCTGATAAACAGGAAGGCGAAGGAAGGTTTCTTCCCTAAAGACCTCAAGGATATGTTTCCCGAACATGAACTAAAGTTCCAAGACGGAGCTTACATGGTTGACGGACAGGTTGCAGGATATCCTATGGTGTTGTCAAAAGCAGGACAGGAGAAGGGTATCATAGAGTATGACAAGGTTACGAAGGTCTTGTTTGACGAGTTCATCATTGATAAGAAAACCTACAGATACCTGCCCGATGAAACAAACACGTTCAAGGAAGCAATGATAACGATAGCACGTTTGCGCTTCGTCCAGTTCTTCTTGTTCTCTAACGCTGTAAGCTGGAACAATCCGTACTTCGTCAAGTATGGTATTGAACAGCCTCCCGAAAACGTTGAGTTCATAAAGACAAAGAGCTACGTTGTGCAAATGCCTATACAAAATGAATACAAAGCGGTAGCAGAGCAGTCACCACTTGGTCAGCTATTCAAGGACATCGATAACAAATACTTTGAGTATGCTTATGAGAACAAGGTATATAGGGAGACAGGAGATTTCATAGAGAAGAAGTCACCTAAAGCCCGTCACAGATTCAGCATTACATATCAAGGTGTAAAGGTCGGAGTGTGGATAGACTATGACGCTAACTTGATATACTGTTGTCAGAAGTATGACAGTTCTGTTCTTATGAACTACGCTCTTACAGCGGACGAACATAATTCCAGCACTACGCTTTTGACTACACGTAAGAATACATTTATCAAGATGTTTATAGACGCATTTCAGCACAACGCTGTACGGTATGAAAGTCAGCAGGTGAAGAGTGTAGTCTATGACATAATGAAAATCTTAATGTAAAGGAGGTAGCGAAACATGGACACTATCAATGCTCTCACGCAGATTCTTGGAAACGGATTCTTTCCTATTATAGTGTGTGCCGTTCTCTTTTGGTACGTCTATAAGAAAGATATCCAGCACAAGGAAGAAATGACCGAGATACGAAAGAGCGTGGACAACAACACATCTGTCTTGGAAAAGCTGGTCAACGCTGTTGACAGACTGCTGGAAGGAGGAAAATGAGTTACAAAGTTGCTATTGATTGCGGACACGGATTCAACACGGCTGGGAAGCGTACACCTCCGTTTGCCGAAGCTCTGACAAAAACAGAAGAAGGAATCACAGTCAACGTACAGGCTGGTGAGCAGGTCAGAGAACACTTCGCAAACGTGGGTGTTGCACACTTTCTTAAGATTGCGCTGGAACGTTGCGGTCTTACTACATACATGAGCGTATTCGGAGATATAGACGGATACATGAATGACGTTCAGTATGGCACAAACGGTACGCAGGACGTTGTAGCAAGACAGAGAGACATCAGCACAAAGAACTGTGACATCTGTGTAAGCCTACATTTCAATGCCTACGGTAATGGAAGCTGGAACACAGCAAAAGGTGTAGAGCTTTACTACCACAGCGTAGCTTCCAAAGTAGGTGACGGACGTACACTTGCTAACAAGGTTTGGTCTTACTTAAAGGACGCTGTTGCTGGACAGACACAGAGAGGTGTTAAGACAAGTGACGCATACGGAATGTGCAATAGCACCGCTCTTGGAGTACAGGCTTCCATTCTGATTGAACACGCTTTCATGACAAACGTTGAGGAAGCAAGGAACATGATGTGTTCACCGTCAGCGTGGAAGCTGTATGCCGAAGCGGAAGCAAAAGGTATCTGTGAATATCTTGGTGTCACATACGTTGCGGAAGGACAGCAGAGCGGAGGAGAAGGACAGGGAACTGGTGGAGGCGAAGGTACAGGAACAGGAGAAGGTACGGGAACAGGTACAGGAACAGGCGAAGGTGGAGAAGGACAAGGAGCAGAACAGGAAGCCGAGCCAATCGGAGGCATAGCTTACCATGACGATACTCCTGCTACACCCGAGATTACTGACAACAGGCAATGGAGAGTTCAATGTGGTGCGTTCTCACATCAGAAGAACTTGGACAAATGCCTTGCAAAGCTCCGTGTTAGTGGAGTACAGGCTTGGTATCAGAAGGAAGCAGACGGAATGTTCCATGTATACGCTGGCACTTTCAGCAAGAGAGGAAACGCTGTCAGACAGAGCAGACTGCTCACGCTGGCTGGTATAGCAAATTGCATAAAGGAGGTGAGATAATGGCACAGGTTTCAGCACAGGATATCATTGCAAGGCTCAACGCTCACAGCGAAGCTCTTGGTGATGACATCATCGGTCTTGTTGAGGACATCAATGACAGCGTTACCGCTCCTGTTGATATGAGCGGATACGTTGAGAAGTCAGCTTATGATGACCTTAAGAACAAGTACATCGCAAGGTTTGAAAGCGGTGACGCAACTCCTCCGAAGGAGGAAGCTCCGAAGGACGAGCCTAAAGAATTGAGCTATGAGGATATCCTCTACTGCTCAAATTAAGGAGGAAACATGATAACCATTGTAGCGGACATTATGTTCACAGGTGGGAGACACGTTACCGAGTTCCGTGGTCTCTCAACAGATGTCAAACCTAGTGGAAAAATCAACGGCTCAAAATTTTATGAGCTTGACACGGGTAAGACATACTGGTATAATGAAGATAGTGGAAGTTGGATTGAGGAAAGCTCTGCATACCTTGACAGCATTACGGTTAATGCAGAGGAAGCTACCACAACGTACACAGCAGGTGAATCATTTGATGACACAGGGCTGGTAGTAACGGCAAAGTACACAGACGGAACTACAGATACAGTCGATGACTTCACATACTCACCCGAAGGTGCGTTATCAACCAGCGACACCAAAGTAACTATCAGTTATACCGAGAACGGTATCACAAGAACTGCTGACGTAGACATTACGGTGACAGCAGAGTAGGAGGAAAGACATGGCAGTAATACCTAAAACAGCCAACCTCACCAAGTCAACAGCAGGTATTCTGAACGCTATCAGATACGGCATTGGTGGTGAGTATTATGCAGGTGTACCGAAGGCAGAGGACACTACTGCAAGTATCAGAGCGGTAGGCGAAGCAATCCTTGCCTTCCAGTCAAGACAGAACGCATTTGTAAGTGCGCTCATGAATCGCATTACCTTTGAGGTAATCAAGTCAAAGCAGTATGAGAATCCGTGGGCAATGTTCAAGCGTGGTTACCTTGAATACGGTGAGACCATTGAGGAGATTTTCGTTAATCTCTGCAAGGTACGTGGTTTCAATCCGCAGGCTTCCCCTTCAAGAGTATTCCAGCGTAACATTCCGAGCGTATCGTCAGCGTTCCATAGCATGAACGTTCAGTGCGAGTATCCCACAACTATCAGCGAGGAACAGTTGAGACAGGCTTTCCTGTCACTCAACGGTGTCACCACTCTGATTGCTGGTATCGTAACTGCAATGTATACAGCAATGAACTATGACGAGTTCAACCTCATGAAGTATCTTATCGCAAGGCTGGCTCTTGACGGTAAGATTCCTGTTCAGACCATTGACGCTCCTTCGGCTTCAACCTCTTCGGGTATCGTAACCAAGATTAAGACCGTTGCGAACAACTTTGAGTTTATGTCTGACGAGTACAACATCGCAGGTGTTAAGAACTTCGCTATGAAGGCTGACCAGTATGTGCTTGAACAGACAGACCTCAACGCTATCATCGATGTAAACGTTCTTGCTACCAGCTTCAACATGGAGAAGGCAGAGTTCATGGGACACGTTGTAACCTTCGACAGCTTCGGCAACATCGATACTGACAGGCTTGCACAGATTCTTGAGAATGACACCAGCTTCGTTCCGTTCACAGCAACCGAGCTTGGATATCTTTCCAAGATAAGAGCGGTTGTATGTGCAAAGGACTTCTTCATGATTTACGATAACCTTCAGAAGATGACCGAGAACTACAACGGTGACGGTCTTGCATGGAACTACTTCCTGCACAAGTGGCAGACGCTTTCAGCTTCGCCGTTTGAGAACATCACCCTGTTCACAGACCAGTCAAGCGCAGTATCGTCTGTAGCTATTGACCAGTCTAACCTCACGGTATCTGTTGCAGGTGCAACACGCTTCACCGCTACTGTCACCACAACAGGTTTCGCAAGCAAAGAAGTTGAGTGGTCGCTGACCGCTGGTACTGGCACTCTGAACGATTACATTTCTGTTGACCAGTATGGTATCGTTACAGTCAAGACTGGTGCTACGGACGGAACTTACACGCTTACAGCTACTTCGCTGGCTGACAGCACCAAGTACGATACAGTAACTATTACTGTTGACCTCACTTGATGTGAGAGATTCATAGGGGAGTAGTAAATCTGCTCCCCTATTTTCGGAGGTAATATGACACCTACAAGTAATATATATCTGTGCGCAAACACTAACTTGAACTTACGTGCGACAGACTATGACACAATCTATTTTGCAACGGAGAGTGCAAAGAGAACATGGTTTGCCAGCAAGACTGTTCGTACACTCAATGACCAAATGTATACACGTATAGGTAACAGCGCTGTCGGTTCTTCAGACAGAGGAGGACAGTATACTATAATAGGAAGAAACAGAATCAAGGTTATGCTTCCTTTTGGACAGGTAAATACTTGTGACTATCTGTACTTTATAAATCCTTCTTATGAGAACAAATACTATTACTGCTTCATTACGGATATACAATACGTGAATGACGCTACTACAGAGATAGAATACGAAGAAGATGTATTCATGACTTGGTGTAACGATATGCAACTTGGATATTCATTTGTTCGTAGGGAAAGTGTATCGAGAGATTACTACTTCGAGGCACGTAATGAAGTTGAAGATTACGGTATCAATTCTGTATATCATACATACTATAGAGGCGATATCGGAGCTTCATATACGCAGGCAAACCAGTTCGTTTGTGTATGTACGAATGAACTACTGAGTGGAAACGGTGATGTCAAAACGGCAATTACAACAAGCGGTGGTGTTGATATGACTTTTAAGGATATCAATGACTTCTCAATGAATTGTGGTAAGCCCGACAACCTTCTGTACTATATTGCAAACTTAAGCAGTCAGACAGCTTGTTCACGTTTAAGTAAGATGATATTAAATGCCAATGCTGAAAACATCATTTCGGTATTTCCTGTGCCTAGAATATGTATCCCAGGCGATGCTTACTTATCGCTCACCTCCACTTCAACTATGGACACAATCGCTATCGTAACAAGTTCGGGTGTTCCAGTAAACAGCAGACCACAGGGTACGCTGGCTATAGAGTTCCAAACGTTCCATTACTCTGCAACAGCAAGAACAGCACTCTTCCAAGATTATGACATCAGCACAATGGCTTACAGCGTATTTGACAATACGGCTATGCGTAACAGGAAGATGTACAATTCTCCCTACTGTAACATAAGAGTAGTAAACAACTATGGAGGATATATCGACCTAAATCCGCAGATGATTCTCAATGCCAAGAACGCAGAATTACAGCCTGCAAACATTAAGATACAGTTCATATTAAAGGGAAGTCTTTTCCTGTCACCTAAAGTACAGCTCACGGTAGCATATGACGGTTTTGTTGACAACCCTAACTATAAGCTGGATTTAGTTCCGCAGCCTTCACTCCCTATTACTTCTGATGTTGCACAGGAATGGTACAGGCAGAACGTTCTTGGCGAAACAATCAACATGACTATGGGACTTGCAAGGTTAGGCGGTGGTCTAGCTTTATCCGCTACTGGTGCTGGAACAATGGTAGGTATTGGTATGGCGGCAAGCGGTCTTGCAGAGGTAGGAAGTTACGCTTCTAATATATGGAAGGTAGAACATTTACCTATGAGTACCACAGGCGGAAGTGACGCTGGCATAGGCGCAAGGTCATTCGGTTTAGATAAGTTTACGATAGAGTTCCAAAGTGTTGACAAGCAGGTTGCTATTGACATTGACAATTACTTTACCAAATACGGGTACAGAGTTGAACAGCTTAAAGACGTGCCGTTTGGTCTCAACGGACGCTCACGTTTTTACTATGTTCAGACAGATAATTTAACTATAAAAGGAAATGTACCAGCATACGCAAAGGCTGGAATTAAGCGTTTGTATGATAAGGGAATAAGATTGTGGAGTGCTGAACACTTCCTTGATTATTCTGCTGGAAACCTTCTGACAACTTAAGGAGGATTTATGAGCGACATCATCAATGAAGAGATGTGTATGCACTCGTATGAACTGGACAACTTTTCAACCTTTGTCTATTACTTCATGCGCTTACGCTCTCTTGCAACAACAATGTTCAAATGGGAAAACCTTCCCGACACCGTAAATCCTATCTTTCTTGAACAGTCTTTACTCCTTTACGGACTTGTCGGTTTCGCAAAGGACGATGTATTGGGAGACCTTATTGCTTTACCTGCTGTCATGAACGGCAAGCTGAACATATACGGCTATCCTAATAATTGGAGGCTGTTTGGAATGAACGGATACAACCTTCCTGTTGATGAAAAGAACAGCGTCATTGTATGGGACAATTACAATCGCTCTCCCATATTCAGAGACCTGCTCATGTTTGCTAAAAGGCTTGCTACAATCGAGCGGACAATCGATGTCAACGTGGAAGGTCAGAAAACTCCTTATATCTTAAGCGGAGACAAGTCACAGATTAACACGCTTAAACAGATTTATAAGGATATCAGTAACAACAAGCCTGTTGTTCTTACTGACAAGAGCTTGAACTTACAGCAGATTACCTGTACTCCTACGGTCACTCCGTTTGTGGCAGGTGAATTGCAGATTATCAAGCGTAACATTTGGAATGAGGCAATGACATTTCTTGGTGTTGACAACGCTAACAGCGAGAAGCGTGAACGTCTTGTAACAGATGAGGCACAGGGTAACAGAGGAGCAGTATTCAATCACCGTTACGCAAGGCTTAAGCCGAGACAGGAAGGTGCTGAACTTATAAACAAGATGTTCGGTACTGACATCACGGTGAGAATCAACAGCGATTGGGAGAAGGAGGTAGAGTATGGCTACGATTTCACAGTTTCCGAGACTGAATCAGAGCTTTCAGACGAGCAGTTCCCTGTTTGATTTCACCTATCCTGCTCCTGCTGGTACAATGAAGTCAACGGTAGAGAACATGATTTACAACCACTTTGCTTCCTATCGCCTTTGCAGGTTAGACAAGACAAAGTGGAAAACCTTGTACTTCGCTCCTCGTATGAATGAGATTATGCCAAAGTTTGTGAAACTGTATGCGTCTGCTGATATGATTATCCAGCCCTTACAGAACGTCAACTTACAGACCACCCGTGACCTCAATGAATCGAAACAGGACAGCGGTACTGCTGACAGCACAGTAACTAATAACCTTGAACAGAACGTGCAGACCACTAACGCTAACAGCGGTTATACAAATGGTAATAGCTCAACAACCGAGAGCAATACTGGCGATACGTCGAAGGCACATCTGAACAAGTACAGCGATACTCCACAGGGAGCAGTTACTAACCTCACGAATGGGTATCTCACAAACGTTACACAGGACGAAGATACAGACCAAGTTACCAGCACAGGCTCAACCGAAGGTAGCACCAACAGCAGTTATGTTGACAGCACTAACGCTACTAACAGGCAGACTGATACTGGTACGGTGTCAAAAGAATTGGATACAACCAACAGCGGAAGCAGAGAAGTGGACGAGACTGTTTCGTTAGTTGGAATGAATACACGTTACAGCGCAGGAAAGTTAATGGAGGAATACCGTAATACTATCATCGACATCAATACCATGCTTATCAATGAGCTTGCTGATATGTTCATGCAGGTGTACGATTGGGACGAGGACGAGGAGGAAGATTTATGAGTATAATGGAACAGCCTCTTGCAACACAGGGACAGCTTGAAGCTCTGTGTCAGAACGTTACGAACAGTTTACAGGCATTGAAGGACGGACTTGCAAGAGTTCGTCCGACAACCAACAAGGTGCTGTATGATGATATGGTCTCTTACGTTTCGGAATACGTTGACGATTGGGGTACACGTCTGCATACGGCTCTTGGAGATTTTGAGGAGGATAGATAATGGGATACATTGAAGTTGCATTACTTATCTTTGGAAGTCTTGTTCTTTCATTCAGCGCAGGTTATGTGCTTGCAAAAATTGAGGAGGTGAGGAAGTATGGCAAGTAGTGATTACGTCACGCAAGCCGAAATGGTACAGGCTGTGTCAACGGTCAATACCGCTGTGAATGAACTGCTTGCTGGTTTAGAGGTACTACAGCCCGAGACCTCTGACTATGTAACCAATGCAGAAATGGTAGCTTATGTTACTAACTGTGTTGATACATGGGGTACGCTCCTGTGGGATATCCTTATGGAGCTTACAAGGCTGGTTGACGAGATTAACGGTGAAGTGGTGCTGGAAAATCTCGTGAAGAAATTGCAGTATCTTTATCACACGAAGGAGTTAATAAGAGATAAGATTATCAGTACGGGTAGCGGTATGCCGTATGACGAGACCTTTAGAAATTACCCGAAGTGGATAAAGGGGATTGGTGGAGATTGGATATTGAAACGTGTTGTATTGTTCGTAAAATCTCCTGTAACAATATGGTTAAATAATGTTTTTCGTGAACAATGGTTTTATCCCACATTCAGAAAAATAACAAAAGGAGTGTATCATGTATATAAGAGAACTTTAGAAAAAATATTGAATACTACTCCTAGTCACAAAACAAAAACAAAAGTTGCTCAAAGACAAGATTTAAGTGCAGGACATATTATTCTGTCGCAACCTTCAATATCAGTATATAAATATAAGGAGGTATAACAATGGCTGGTGTTTGGACAAGAAACTACACAAACTACATGGCTTCATTTTTGGGAGGAGCAAACCTCACAGCAGACGGAGGAGGTGCAACATATTCCTCTAATAACCTATCAGTAAGAACTTATGACGGAAACTATCATGCGTTTGGAAGTGCAAACTTTCCGGGTCAGTTTCCATACATGAGTCAAATTACATACAGAGTTCCTGGACGTCCCTACTATACTCAGCCTGGAGGCGCTATTATTTGCTTCGGAACAGGAGATACAGCGCCAACCTATGACGACTATACGATTGAAAGTGGAGTGTCGAATTTCACTGTATCACAAGCTAATGTCCTTGTATCAAAATTTGTGTATGATAGTGAAGCGCATACATATTCTACAACGTATCGCTTTGTATGTCAGTACACAGGAAGCTCGCCTGTTACATTAAAAGAAATGGTGTTAGGGTGTCAGATGTGGTTTTCATCAGATTATCGCTATGACGGTATATTCTACAGAGAAGTATTTGACGAGCCTATCACAGTCAATCAGTATGAAAGCGTAGTCATCGAATTGACACAGAGTTTTCCTCTGATTAACTATCAGCCTTATCCCGAATAAGTTGCCCTGCGTTGCGTTTCCCTGTCTCAACCTGCTTACCGTTTTGGCTAGGCAGGGAGGGACAGGGGAACAAATCCC
>JAEEGL010968839.1_pt1 | contig 16757 bp, 15 predicted proteins | sample 9134231 | NCBI WGS metagenome assembly JAEEGL01 (sample SAMN16246548, study PRJNA631951) | gut metagenome | biome: gut microbiome; feature: rumen; material: fiber-attached | host: Bos | place: Iran: Karaj | collected 2018-10
AGCCGCCGCCTGGCCCCGCACCGGCCCGAGCCCGCGGCCGCGGCCCTTCTCGAGGCCCTGCGGGAGAACGGCAGCAGAGCCTGGGCGGCCCTGCGCAATGATCTGGACGCCGCCGCCAGGGTCCCTCTGGACCTGCCGGAGGGGCAAAGGCTCCTCTCCCTCTCCGAGGCCCGCGGCCTGCAGACCTCTCCGGACGCAAAGCTCCGGCGCCTGGCCTGGGAGGCAGAGCTTTCCTCCTATCCCGCCTGGGCCGTGCCGATGGCCGCCTGTCTGTCCGGAATCAAGGGCGAGGCCCTGGCGGAACTCCCAGGCAAAGCCTATGCCTCGGTCCGGGAGGAAATGCTGGACATCAACAAAATGAGTGGGCAGACTCTGGACGCGCTGCACGCAGCCCTGGCGGACCATCTGCCGGCCCTGCGCAGCTATCTCCGGGCCAAGGCAAGGCTCCTCGGCCGCAAAAACGGCCTGCCCTGGTACGACCTGCTCGCTCCCCTGGGCCAAGAGGCCGCCGAAATCTCCCTGGACGAGGCGCGGGAGCTGGTGCTCTCGGCCCTGGGCGGCTTCGATCCCGCCCTCGGCGATCTGGCCGGACGGGCCTTCGACGAAGGGTGGATCGACGCCCTTCCGCAGCCGGGAAAGCAGAGCGGCGGGATCTGCTACGACCTGCCGCTGCTGCGGGAGAACCGCGTGCTTGTGAACTACGACGGCTCTGTCCGGTCCGTGAAGGCCCTGGCCCACGAGCTGGGCCACGCCTACCACAGCCGCTGTCTCGATGAGACGCCCTTCTGCCTGCGGGACGTGCCGACGCCCCTGTGCGAGACCGCGTCCCTGTTCAACGAGACCCTGCTCTCCGAGGCGCTGCGTATGCGCGGCGCCTCGCGGCTGACCCTGCTGGACCGGGAGCTCTCCGAGGCGGTGCAGACTCTGATGGACGTCTACAGCCGCTATCTCTTCGAGGACGCCGTCTTCGCAGCCCGGGCGAAGGGCCGCCTGACGGCAGAGGACCTCTGCCGGATCATGACCGACGCCCAGCGCGAGGTCTTCCGGGACAGCCTGGACCCCGGCTTCCTGCACCCCTATATGTGGATGTGCAAGGTCCATTACTATATCCCCGGCTTCCACTACTACAGCTATCCCTATTACTTCGGCCTGCTGTTCTCCAAGGGACTTTTTGCCCTGTACCGCCGCGAGGGCGCCGACTTCCCGGCGCGGTATCGGGCGCTGCTGGCACGCAGCGGCAGCGTCCGTCTGGAGCAGTCCGCCGCTGCAGTCGGCGCGAGGATCACCGATCGTTCCTTCTGGGACGAGGCCCTGTCCGCGGTGGACCGCCTGTGCGAGGAGTTCTGCTCCCTCGCCGGAACCGTTTGAAGCTTACAGCAAACAGAAAGAAGGAGACCCTATGTACGAAGATATCCTGCGCAAGGCGGTGGACCTCCGCCACACCCTCCACACCCATCCCGAGCTGTCCAACCACGAGACCTGGACCAAGGCATACCTGATGGACTTCCTGCGGAAGAACACCAGCCGTCTGGAGCTCGTGGACCGCGGCCATTGGTTCTACGCGGCCTACCGGTCCGGCACCGGGAAGCCCTCTCTCGCCTTCCGGGCGGACTTTGACGCCGTGCCCGTGGAGGATCAATGCGACAAGCCCTACGTCTCTCAGTGCCCCGGCGTGGGCCACAAGTGCGGTCACGACGGCCACAGCGCCACGCTGGCGGCCCTGGCGCTGGAGATCGACCGGGACGGCGCGGACCGGGACCTCTTCTTCCTCTTCCAGCACGCCGAGGAGACCGGCGACGGAGCCAAGGAGTGCGCCAGGATGCTGGCCGAGGAGGGCGTTTCGGAGATTTTCGGCTTCCACAACCGTCCGGGTCTGCCCCTGGGCATGGTCCAGGTGCTGGACGGCTGCGTCTACTTTGCCTCCGAGGGGATGATCCTCTCCTTTACGGGCGTGCCCTCCCACGCCAGCATGCCGGAGCTGGGCCGGAACCCCGCCTACGCCATCGCGGAGCTGGTCACGGCGCTTCCGGGTCTGGCGGACCCCAAAAAGCACCGGGGCGTGGTCTTCGCCACCATCATCCAGATCGACGTGGGCGAGCCGGCCTTCGGCACCCAGGCCAGCCGCGGCAAGCTGCTGCTGACGGTCCGGGGCCAGTACGCGGACGAGCTGGCCGCCCTGCGCGCAGCCATTCGCTCCCTGGCTGAGGAGAAGGCCGCCGCGTACGGTCTGGGGCTGGAAATCAGCTTCCGGGACGTCTTCCCCGACACCGTCAGCGGCCACGAGAGCAACGAAAAGCTGCGCCGCTGCTGCGCGGAGCTGGGGATCCCCTGCCGGGAGATGCCCACCCCCTTCCGCTCCTCGGAGGACTTCGGCTGGTATACCAAGCAGATCCCCGGCGCCTTCTTCGAGATCGGCGGCGGCGAGGGCGGCGACCTGCACACCGTCACCATGGACTTCAATGACGAAATCATCCCCACGGCGGTGAAGCTCTACCGCCGCCTCATTGCAACAGCATAATACCAGATTCTATTCACTCCGAAAGGAGGCCCCGCGATGGAACCTGTGCATTTTACCTATGACAGCACCCTCTGTCTCGGCTGCGGCGCCTGCCAGGTGGCCTGTCAGACGAGTCACGGCCTGGGGCCGGAGGAATACTTCCGCCGGGTGACGGTCCTGCGGGACGCCGAAGGCCGGGCGGTTCCCTTCTCCGGCGCCTGCAATCACTGCGCCCGTCCCGCCTGCGTCGCCGCCTGCCCCACCGGGGCCATGTACCGCGACGAGGAAACCGGCGTGGTGCTCCACGACGACGGCCTGTGCATCGGCTGCGGCTGCTGCGTCTGGAACTGCCCCTACGGCGCCGTCAGCTTCAGCAGCACAAAGGGCGTCAGCCAGAAGTGCGACTCCTGCCTGGAACGGCGCTCCGGAGGGCTTGCTCCTGCCTGCGTTGCCGCCTGCTCCATGGGCGCCCTGGGTTGGGGCGGCCCCGCGCCCGAGGACGAGGGTTGGGGCAGGCTCCGCGCGCCCTTCCTGCCCGATCCCGAGCGGACCGAGCCCACCACGCTGGTCTGCTTTCTGCGGAAGGAGGGACAGCCATGAGTGAAAAACGCTATGTGATCGTCGGCGCGGGGATCGCCGGACTGACGGCAGCCGAGACCGTCCGCCGTCTGGATCCGGACGGCGAGATCCTCCTCCTCAGCCGGGAGAAGGAGCTCCCCTACGCCCGGCCCATGCTCAGCAAGGCGCCCCTGCTGTCCATGGAGCTCAAGCCCCTGGCCCTGCACGGCCGGGACTGGTATGCAAAACAGAACATCGACCTGCGCCTGGGCGTGACGGCGGACCGTCTCGACCCGGAAGCGCATCTTCTATGCTGCGGCGGCGAAGCGATTCCCTACGACAAGTGCGTTCTGGCCACCGGCGCAGGGAATTTCATCCCCCCCTTCCCCGGCCGGGAGGACGTGGAGCTCTTGGATCTGCGCACCCTGGACGACCTGCGCCGCCTGCGCAGGCGGGCGGTGCCGGGCGGACAGGCTGTCGTCATCGGCGGCGGCGTCATCGGTCTGGAGCTGGCCTCGGAGCTGCAGCGCTACCGCATGGAGGTCACGGTCCTGGAGGCCATGGACCGTCTGATGCCCCGCCTCATCGACGCGGGCACCTCGGCCTGGCTCGTGCAGAACCTGCCCATCCAGGTCGTCACCGGCGTCAGCATTGCCGGTCTGCGCCGGGACGGCGCACAGACCGTCGTGGAGGAGAAGGACGGCAGGACCTGGAAATGCGACCTTCTGGCCGTCTCCTGCGGCGTGCGGGCGGAAACCGCGCTGGCAAGGAGCGGCGGCCTCGCCTGCGAGCGGGCCATCACCGTCGACGAGCGGATGCAGACGAGCGCCCCGGACGTCTACGCCTGCGGCGACTGCGCCGCCTTCCGGGGCTTCAACGCCGCGCTTTGGAGCCAGGCCCTGGCCCAGGGCAGGGTGGCGGGCGAAAACGCCGCCGGCGGCAGCGCCGTCTACACGGGCTGCGACACCTCCCTGGTCATGACCATGGACGGTCTCGGTCTCTTCGCCCTGGGCAATCTGAACGGAGGCGAGGGCTGCCGCGTGGAGGAGCTCCGCTGGCAGACGCAGCAGGGCTTCCTGGTGGATCCCCGCCGTCACGCCGGCCCCGGCTGCGGCCGCCTGGTGTACAAAAATGAAAAGCCGGTTGGCGTCGCCCTGCTGGGAGACCTGACCGGGATGCAGCAATGGAAACAGGCGCTGCTGAAGGGAGGAACGGAGGAATGAACGAAAGGCAGATCCACCTCCGCTGGCACGCCCTGCGGCGCTTCTTCGAGGGGCCGGCAGCCTGGAAAGCCGCCGCGCCGATCCTCGGTCTCTCCGGCCGGTTGGACGGGGACGAATACGGGGCCCTGCTCTGGGGCACCGACGCCGAGCGCTACGTCCCCCTCTGGGCCTCCGCCTGTCTGACCGGCGAGGACATCCTGTGCAATGAGACCACCCTCGAGGTCATCCGCAGCTACAAGGCGCTCGGCTATGTGCCTGCGGAAATGGACGGCAATCCGCCGGACTATATCGGCCAGCAGTGCCGGTTTCTGGAATATCTCTCCGCCTGCGCCCTGCATGCGCAGGATCCGTCTCTCCCTGCGGCGGCGGCCGCCTTCTGCGATCGCTTTCTGACCCCCTGCGCCTATCTGATCGCCGCCAGGGTCCGGGCGCTGGGCTTCGGCACGGAGCTCTGCGCGGTGTTTGACCTCCTGCTGGACGCTGCCTGCGGGCGGGAAACCGCGGTCTTCTGCCCGGAGGGCTATCTTCCCGACAGTCTGGGCTGGACAAGGGAGCCGGCGCTTGCCCTCGAGCCGCCCAGGCAGGTCTGCCACGCCAGCTTCTGCGACTGCGGCAACAAATGCCGGATGATCTCCACCGTGCAGGAGGGCTGCGTGCTCTCGATCCTGCCGGACAGGGATTTTCAGGGCAAGCGCTTCGCCGGCTGTCCCCGGGGCCTGGCCTATCGCCAGACCTTCCTGAACGCCCGCCGTCTGCGCTATCCGATGGTCCGCATCGGCCGGCGCGGCGAGGGCCGCTTCCGCCGCATCGGCTGGGACGAGGCCGAGGCCCGGATCGCCGAAGAGATCCGCCGGGTCAAGGCGGACTTCGGTCCCGGCGCCCGCTTCGTTCTGCCCGCCGCCGGGGTCTGCGCCCTGCTGCGGGGCGACCGGCTGATCAAGCATCTGCTCAGCTGCGACGGCGGCTATCTCGACTTTTACAATTTCTACAGCGCCTCCTGCGCCGAGCACGCCCTGCCCTACGTCTACGGGACCTTCCTCTGCGGCTCGCCGGAGGAGCAGCTGACGAACAGCAAGCTGATCCTTCTCTGGGGCCATAACCCCGCCGACACGCATTTCGGCGACAGCCACGCCGAGAGCCTGGTGCAGGCAAAGCGGGCCGGGGCCAGGGTCATTGTCATCGACCCCCGGCGCACGGAGACAGCGGAGCTCTTTGCCGATCAGTGGATCCCCATTCGCCCCGGTACCGACGGGGCTCTGGCCGACGCCATGGCCTGGGTGATTTTCGACCGCGGCCTGCAGGACCGGGACTTCCTGGACCGCTTCTGTCTGGGCTTCGACGAGGACCACATGCCCGAGGGCGTCCCCGCCGGGGAGAGCATCCGCAGCTATCTGACCGGCGCGAGGGACGGGATCGCAAAGACCCCCGCCTGGGCGTCCGGAATCACCGGCGTGCCCGCGGAGGTCATCGAAGCGCTGGCCGTCGAATTCGCCACGGCAAAGCCCGCCTGCCTTCTGCCCGGTCTCGGCCCCCAGAGGACCCTCTGTGGGGAGCAGACCACCCGGTCCATGGCGATGCTGGCCTGTCTGATCGGCAGCGTGGGGAAGCGGGGCGGCGGCAGCGGCGCCGTCTCCTATCTCAAGGAGGGCTACACCGCGGGCTTCGGCTTCGCGCCGAAGGAGAACCCCTATCCCGTCGGCATCCCCAGCTTCCTCTGGACCCGGGCCGCGGACCGGCCGGAGCGCATCCGTCCTAAGGACGGCCTGATCGGCGCGGAGAGGCTGGAGAGCGGCATCAAGCTCCTCTTCAGTCTCGCCAGCGGGATCCTGCTCAACCAGCATTCCAACATCAACGACACCGCCCGGATCCTGCGCCGTACCGACGCTGTGCAGACGCTGGTGGTCTCGGATCTCTTTATGACTCCCGGCGCGCGGTTCGCGGACCTGCTCCTGCCCGGCGTCTCCTTCTTCGAAACAGAGAACGTCGTCTCGTCCTGGTCCAGCGCGGATTACCTGCTGATGGATCACAGGGCCCTCGCTCCCCTCTTCGGCGGGCGTTTTGAGTTCGACTGGATCGCCGGCGTCGCCCGGCGTCTGGGGCTCTGGGAGGAATACGCCCAGGGGCGCGGAGAGGACCCGAACGCCTGGATGGAGGTGCTCTACGAGGCCCATCGGGCCGCCTCCGCCCCGGCTTTGCCGCCCTACGCGGAATTCCGGGACAAGGGCGGCGCCGTTCTGCCCCAGAAGGAGCGGACGCCTGCCTTCTATGAGAACATCTACGGCGGCGTTCCCTTCCAGACCCCCTCGGGAAAGATCGAGCTCTTCTCGAAGCGGCTCTGGGAGGGCGGCGTTCTGCCGGGGATCCCCTGTTATACGCCCGTGGAGGAGGGCCGGGAGGCGGCAGAGCAGTCCGTCTTTCCCCTGCAGCTGATCGGCTTCCACAGCAAGCGGCGCTGCCACTCCATCGGCGACAACAACCGCCATCTGGAGGCCCTGGAGGCCCACCGTCTGTGGATGCATCCGGCGGACGCCGCCGCCCGCGGCATTGCCGACGGAGACCTCGTCGAGGTCTTCAACGACCGCGGGCGCGTTCTGATCCCGGTCTGGGTGACGGAGCGGATCGTCCGCGGAGCCGTTGCCATGGCCGAGGGCGCGTGGTACGCCCCGGACAGGGACGGAAAGGACCGCCGCGGCAGCATCAACGTTCTGACGATGACCCACCGTTCCAGCCCTCTGGCCCACGCGAACCCCCAGCACACGAACCTTGCAGAGGTCCGCAGAGCGCGGGAGGACGGGACATGAGGCCGGCCCAGGTCAGCGGCTGCATCCTGGCAGGCGGCAGATCCTCCCGGATGGGCCGGGACAAGGCTGCCCTTCTGCTGGGCGGCCGGACGCTGCTCGCCCTTCAGGCGGAAAAGCTGCGGTCCCTGGGGCTGGGCGAGCTCCTGATTTCCGGGACGGCGGCCCTGCCCGGAGCACGGACGACGCCCGATTCTCTCCCGGACCGCGGGCCCCTGGGCGGGCTGTATGCGGCGCTCTCCGCGGCAGCCTTCCCCTGCTGCCTGGCGGTCAGCGTCGACGTCCCTCTCATTCCCGTGCAGACTTTGCGAGAATTGATTGAGGCCCACAGGGGCGGCGCCACCCTGCTTTGCGCAGAGGGCCGGACGGAGCCCCTGCTGGGGGTCTACGACTGCGCGCTGGCGAAGCAAATCTATCCCCTGATCGCCGTCAGCGGCGCGCCGGTCCGGGCCCTGCTGGACCGTGTTCCGGTATGCCGTGTGGCATATACCGCAGACCCCGGTCTGCTGATCAACTGCAACACGCCGGAGGAGTTTGCCCGCGCCGAGCGGATCTGGCAAACGGCCCGCGGCACCGCGGAGGAGGGAGCAGCGATTTGAAACAGCTTTTGTCCTATCCCGAAGCCCGGGATCTGCTGCTGGGCTGTGTGCGGCCGACGGAGGCGGAGACCGTTTCCCTGGAGAGCGCCCTTTCCCGCGTCCTGGCCGAGGACGTTTTCGCCGGCGCGGATCTGCCCGGCTTCGACCGCTCCGCCTTTGACGGCTTCGCCGTGTCCTCGTCGGACCTGACCCTGCCCGGGATGCACACCCTGCGTGTGCTCGGCCGGCTGGCGGCCGGGGACGACCCCGCCGGTCTCCCCCTCTCCCCCGGCACCGCCGCGGGGATCATGACCGGCGCGCCGATGCCCCCGGGGGCCGACGCTGTCGTCATGCAGGAGCGCGCGGCCGCGGCGGAGGGCTTTGTCACCCTTCCCGGCCCGGTCCGGCCCTGGGAAAACGTTGTCCGCGCCGGAGAGGACCTGCAAAAGGGCGCGCTTGCGGCCGGCGCAGGAACAGAACTCGGCGTCGGCCAGCTCGGGCTGCTGGCGGCCCTGGGCCGTACCGAGGTCCGTATCTTCCGCCGACCCAGGATCGGCCTGCTCTCCACGGGCTCTGAGCTTGTTCCGGGGGGCCTGCCGCTCAGTCCCGGGAAAATCTATGACGCCAACCGCTTCCTGCTCTCGGCCGCCCTGCAGAAGCTCGGCTGCGAGCCCCGCTTCCTCGGCAGGGCAGGTGACGACGCATCTATGATCGCCGCTCTGCTCCTCTCCGCCGGGGACTGCGACGCCATTGTGCTGACGGGCGGCGTCTCGGTGGGCGAATGCGACCGCACGCCTGCCGCGCTGAGGCTTGCCGGCGCGGAGCTGCTGTTTGCCGGTGTGGATATGAAGCCCGGGAAGGCCTGCGCCTACGCGCTGCTGGACGGGCGTCCTGTCTGCGCGCTCTCGGGCAATCCTGCGGCTGCCCTGACGAATCTCTACGCTGTAGCAGCCCCGGCGCTGCGGCGGCTTGGCGGAATGGAAGTCTGTCTGCCCCATGCGCTCCGCCTGCGGCTGGAGGCCCCCTTCCCGAAGGAAAGCCGCCGTCCCCGGCTGCTGCGGGGCACCGCGGTGCTGGCCGACGGGACCGTATGCTTCCGGTTTTCCCTGCGCCAGGGCAACGCCGTGCTGTCCAGCACCCTGGACTGGAATGCCGTGGCCGTCGTCCCGGCAGGAAGCGGGCCGCTGCCCGCCGGAACGGAGCTGGAGGGCTTTTTGCTGTGACGGAAAAGGAGGAAAAGCGAATGGACATGCTCCCGGTGGTGGGGATCGCCGCCTGGTCCGGCGTGGGGAAGACCACGCTCATCGAGGCCCTGATCCCGGAGCTGCGGGCCCTTGGCCTGCGCGCTGCAGTGATCAAGCATGCGGACCACGATCTGGTCCTGGACGGTGAGGGCACCGACTCCCGGCGCTGCTTTGACGCCGGCGCGGAGGCTGTCCTTGCCTGCGCGGGCGGGACGGTCCTGCTGACAGAGCGGCGGCAGAGGACGCTGCGGGAGCTGCTGGCCTTTGTCGGAGACGTCGACCTGGTGCTGGTCGAGGGCTTCAAGCACGAGCCGATCCGTCGGATCGGGCTGTACCGTCCTGCCTCCGGCCAGGGCCTCACCGCACCGCCCGGCAGCTTTGCCGCCCTCGTGACGGACGTTCCCGGCTTCCGCGCCGAGGTCCCGGTCTTCACCTTCGACCAGATCCCCGCCCTCGCCCGCTTTCTGGCAGCCCGCCGCGCAGACTTCCTGCTGCCGGTCCGCGGATAGCAAACCGGAGCCGCCTCGCAATCCGAGGCGGCTCCGGTTTTTTCGGCGGCGTGAAACGGCTGCGCGATTACTGCTGCGCCGTTCCCTGCGCGGCATTCAGCTTTCGTTCGATCTGATTCAGCGTATGAAAAAACCGCAGGGTGGCGATCATCGGGCCGAAGCAGAGGCAGCCGAGCAGATTCCACCAGCACATGTGCCGCCAGGAGGTGTGGGGGCCCCGGATACCCAGATCGGTTGCCTTTGCTTTGAGCTCCTCCGCGATCCTCGCCATCCAGACCAGCGGATAGATGAACAGCGTTGGAATGCCGAGCAGATAGGCCTGCCAGTACGGCCGCACCCTGTGCCCCAGCACCGCCTCCAGCTCCCGCTGCAGGCCGCCGAACGGCATATAGAACAGGAAGAACAGCCCGGCCGTGAAGAAGTCGATGAACCCGAGCCAGAAGCCCTTTCGGTTTGTATGTTCAAATTTCATTGTGCTTCGCCTGCCCTTTGACGACGTTTCCGTGTGGTGGGCGGACGCCAGTTGGAGCTTGCCCGGACCCGGCAAGCTCCAAACGGTCCGCCGCGGATATTCCGATTATACCAGATTCCGGGGAAGGAAGCAATCCCTCAATGCAGGGTCTTTTGTTCTTCTTGCTGTCCGGAAAACGGTGCAGACCGTCTCCAGGCACGGCCGGAAGACGAAGAAGGATGGCAAACAGCCGAAAAAGCCCCGGTCCGGTATATTGCTGCAATTTTATTGTATATTTTTGTGCAGAATGTACGAAAAAAAGAGCCGATTCCGCAGATCTGCATGAATATCGGTCTAGTATTTGTGCATTTATACAAATTTCAGAAACAAAACCTGGGCAGAATTACCAAGGTCCCGGGGAGCAGAAACTTGACAGATCGTGAAAAACATGGTAAAAAGGCCCACAAGGTGCCGGTTGGCGCCTGCAAATTGCATCCCCGCAGGATTCTGCCTTCGCAGACGGAGGCGTCCGGGAGGCCGATCCTGCTTTTTCCATAGTATTCCGGCATCTGGTGAAAGGAGGTTCTGCCATGTCTCACAAGAACACCATGATGCAGCACTTTGATTTCCATAAACTGACTTCCCGGCTGATTCCCGGACAGCGCACGGTCAAAACCGCCGTTGCCGTGACCCTCTGCCTTCTGATCTGTATGCTGAAGGGTTATCAGGGCATCAACATGCCTGCCGAGGCGGCGATCACCGCAATCATCTGCATGCAGCCTTTTTTGCATGACACAGCGCAAAGCGCACGGAACCGTCTGCTGGGGACGCTCATCGGCTTATTTTGGGGGCTTTTGTTCCTCCTGATCATGGCCTTGTTTCCCGCCCTTGGGAAAAACCTGTACATTCTCTATCCGCTGATCGGCCTCGGCACCCTGCTTGCCCTGCACAGCGCGGTTTTGCTGGGCCGGGCGGATACGTCCGGCGTCGCTGCGATCGTATTTGTCTGCGTCGTCATCTCCTACCCGGACATTGAAAACCCGCTCAGACAGGCATCCCTTCGGATCCTGGACGTCATGCTCGGTACCTTCGTCGCATTGCTCGTCAACGGCGCCCATCTGCCCCGGGCCAGACAGTATCACAAGGTGTTCTTCCTTCCCGTTTCGGGTCTGACGGACGAGCACTACGCCGCGCTGCCCGCTGAGGTCCAGTTCCGGCTGCAGAGTCTTCTCCGGCAGGGCGCGAAGCTCTGCCTGACGTCCGAGCACGCGCCGGCGTTTCAGACCGCACCCTCCGGAACTCCGAATCCTGTGCCGATGATCGTGATGGACGGCGCCGCGATTTACGATCCGAATGAAAACGTCTATCTTGCAACGACAAACCTGGACCCCGCCTCCTGCCGGTGGCTGATGAAGCGGTTGGAAAGCCAAAGCTACTTCATCTATACCGTGCACAAAGACCGCAACTTCATCTACCACCACGGAGAAGCGACAGAGATGGAACGCGCGGTCTACAGTCACCTGAAGCGGTCGCCGTACCGGTATTATCTCGATGACGACCATTTTTCTGTGTCGGACGTTGTGTATATCAAGCTTGTCACAACGAGAGAGCAGGCCGAGCGGACGAAGCGTGAGCTGGAGCCGATGCTCGAAAAGATGAAGCTGCGCTCCGTCATCCGGCCGCAGGCCGGTCTGGAGGATGCCTACAGCCTCTATTTCTATGCGATCCACGCGGATCAGGCGCACGCGCAGGCGCACCTGATGCAGCTGCTCCGGCAAAAGGATCCGAGCCTCGAGGCCTGCCTGCTCTCCGGCGATCGGCCGTATTCCGCCGAGGCGGACGCTGTCAGGCTCCTGCGGGAGGCAGACAGGGCCTTTGCACCGCTGCTGCTGACACAGCGGCTGAGAAAAAAGAAATAGGCCGTATGCGGCCCCAGGATACATCAGGGCGGAGGCACCTCGCGTGTGCCTCCGCCCTGATGTTCCTTTCGGCTGTGTTCGCCGCGGCGCTGCTGAACGGCAGCTCTCCCGCTGACAGCCTCATTCGAAGCGGATGCTGTCAAGCATCGCCTGCAGCTCCGCCATGGCCGCCGGATCCTCCGGGTCCAGCAGATAGCAGGTCAGCACTGCAGTATTCCCGTTCGTATCCCGCAGATAACAGAAGCAGGGATACCATACGCTGATCTCGCCGCCGTCCGGACAGCTTTCTCCCAGGACCCGGAGATACTCCCTTCCGCCGGAATCGACGCCGCCGGTCACGGAGAGGAAGGTCGTTTCGCCGTTGGGCTGCGTGATATCGAGGTGTCCAAGCCGCTGCCACTGGGCGTCGTCCACTGCCTCCACCAGACAAACCGGCTCCATAACCTTGCGGATGCTGCCGTTCCAGGGGCAGTAATACAGTCCCGCTTCCTCAGTCCAGTCCGCGGGGATCTGCAGCGTGAGCCCGGCCGCCTCTGCGTTCTCCTCCGGCCAGTAGCTGAAGAAATCCTCTGTTTTCATATAGGGAAGCGAAAGGCGGACGGTTTTCGTTTCCGTTTCCTCCCCGGGCTGCGGCTCCGTTTGGGGCTCTGCCGGTTCGGACTCCGCCTGCGGTTCTGTCGGGGGCTCTGACGGTTCGGACTCCGCCGGCGGCTGCGCCGGGTTTTCAGACGGTTCCGGATTCTTTTCAGTTTCCTTCTGACTTTCCTGCGGCCCGGATACGCCTTCCTTTTCGGGCGGAACGTCTGCGGAACGCTGCCGCGCCGCGCAGGCGCACAGTCCGCAGAGCAGCAGGATCAAAAGCGTCAATGTGATGGTTCGCTTCATTCGGGGATCTCCTTCTTTCTTGCATGTACGGGTTTGTTTTCCAGCCGCAAAGCGCAGAAAACGTGCATTCTGCTCCTTGCAGGTCATTTCTCTGCGTGGTATAATCGAGAAGAGAAAGCACGCGGTGAAGAATCGCTCTGCCTTCTGTGTCTATCCGCAGTTTACCACATTCCCGCTGCGGATGCAATCCATTTTGCAGGAAAATACACAACGTCTGCATTTCATCCTTCTGCAGCTCCTGTTCCATGCGAATCCCATCCCGTGAGGTGATCCCCATGAACCAGGCACGCACTTACATCTTCGTCCACGGGCTGTCCGGGTGGGGCAGTTATGATTCCAGATACCGCGAATGCGCCGAGGGCTTACTACGACCTGGCGTACAAGAAAAAGGCGAAGGAGCTCGCGCAGAGCTTTCAGATGCTGAACGGGACGGTAGAGGTCCTCCCCTGCTGCGATACTCTGCAGGTAACGGACTACAGCAGGTTCAATATGGCCGGCTTCAGCGAGGCCCACAAGAAGGAAATGCGGGAAAAACAGTTCCCGCTGGATCTGGAGAAGGCCTTTCGCCTTGGGGCCGGGATATGATGGAAGCGGCAAGGCTCCTTACAAGCGGCCTTCTGCGTACAACTCCATCAAAAAACACGGAAAGGAAAAATGAAAATGCTTCAACACCTGCGCATTGCCTGCGTACTGGCCGTTCTGATTCTGTTGACTGCCTGCGGCAGCGCAGATCCGGGACCGGCTGCGGCCCCGACGATGATTTCCACGCAGGCGTCTGTGTCAGAAGAAGGCGATCCGCCGCCGAGTTCCTCACCGATTGAGAGCGCCAGATCCGAAACGTCAACGGATTCAGGGGCGAACGAGGCCTCCGAGGCAGACACGCCCCGGGAAACGGAGGCGCCGGAGCCTTGGGCTTGGACTTACGCCGCGCCGGAAAGCCAGGGTATGGACGCCGAAGCCCTGGCATCGGTCCACAAAACCTATCGCTCATTCTCGCTTTTGTCGGCGGTCGTCGTGCGAAACGGCGTCATTGTGGATACCTATTACAAGGACGGCTATGACGAAAGCAGCGTGTTTACTCTCCAATCCGTCTCCAAGAGCATTACCGGAGCCTTGGTGGGGATTGCTCTGGAGCAGGGCTGCATGGAAAGCCTGGACGTGCCGCTGTCGGACTACTTCCCGCAGCTGCGTTCCGCCGCGGATTCCCGCTGGGGGCGCATCACGCTTCGCCATCTGCTGAACAATACCTCCGGCATCGTCTCTACAGACAGCTCCATCTGGTACGATTGGCGCAGCTCCGGAAACTGGCTGGATTACCTGTTTGCCCTGCCCATCCGCACGGAGCCGGGCGCGAATTTTGATTACTCCACCGGCAACACCCATCTGCTGAGCGCGGTTTTGGAGAAGGCAACCGGAAAGCCCCTGGAGGACTACGCGCGGGAGGTCTTGTTCGAGCCTCTCGGCATGACCAGCGCCGGGCTGGGGACCGCCCCGGAGGGCGTGGGGGACGGCGGCAACGGTTTCTCTATGACGACCCTGGATCTGGCCCGCTTCGGTCTTATGTATCTCAACGGCGGCACCTGGCAGGGCCGGCAAATCGTCCCCGCCGATTGGGTGGAGGCCTCCACCACAACCCAGGCAACGCGGGCCTCCGACGGGTCCCGTTACGGCTACCAGTGGTGGGTACGTACCTTCCGCGGGCACGAGGCCTTTGTGGCCCAGGGCCACTACGGACAATACATCATTGCTGTGCCGGACCTGTCCCTGCTGATTGCCATCAACAGCGACTATGAGGGCTCCAGCAGCGTCTACTGGCAGATTGCCAATGACGTGATCGCCGCTTGCGGCAATGAAACAAACAAGTAACTATCCGAGAGGAGCTGTAACAATGGTATACGAAATCATCCGGATCAACAGCAGCACCTGGCGGGTCGAGGACGGCGGGGTGCGCTTCTTTCTGCTGACGGGCACGGAGAAGGCCTTGCTCATCGACTCCGGCATGAACGTTCACAATGCCCGGGACATTGCCGCGGAGCTGACGGCGCTGCCCGTCTCCCTGCTGAACACCCATGCGGACCGGGACCACATCGGCAGCAACCAGCAGTTCCCGGAATTCTTCATGCACCCGGCGGAGGAGCCCCTTTACCGCAAGTCCGGCAAGCCCGGAACGATCCTTCCCGTCCGGGAGGGCGACGTCCTGGACCTGGGTGGGCGTGCGCTGAGAATCATCGGGCTGCCCGGCCACACGCCCGGCAGCATTGCGGTTCTGGACGTGAACAGCCGGGTTCTGATCAGCGGCGACCCGATTCAGCGGCACGGACGGATTTTCATGTTCGGCAGCCACCGGAGCCTGACGGCCTACATCCGCAGTCTGGAGCACCTGGAAGCATATCTGGACCAATTCAGCGAGATCTGGCCCTCCCACGCGGAGCTTCCCGTACCGCCGGAGACCATCCGACAGCTGCACGACGGCGCCCAGGCCGTTCTCAACGGTGAAATCCCCGGAACAGCAGCCCAGATGTTCGCCACGCCCATCACCGAATATGACCTGGGCTTCTGTGCCCTGCTGTGCGACAGATCCCATGCAGCGCAGCAACATAATAGATTCGAAGAATAGCATGGGTTATCGTCTGTCCATCCTTCCTGCTCACTGAAATACGATGCAAAAGATGTTACGGAGATATGACAATGGAATTATCGAATTACTATTCAAAGCATGTCCGGGTGAAGGACAGGTTCGGCGGGGAATTTATCGGAGTCGCGGATTACCATGACGCCGAATATTGCCTGGCCGAGTATGGTACGGAGGAAAATGCTGTTAAAATCGGAGAAGACCTGATTTATGAATCCGAGGTTGCTTCCATCGAGGAGCTCGAAGTGCATGGCACTGCGGAGATTTGGACAGATCGGCTGGTTTTACGTCGGCACCGCCCCGAAGACGCGGAAGATCTGTACCGGTATTTTGGGGCAGATCCGGAGATGACGAAATATTCCGGCTGGAATCCCTATGTAACCCTGGAGACGGCACGGCAGACGGTACGCAGGTTTATAGAAAGCTGCCGTGACGAGCATTTCTATGGGTGGGCGATAGAATGTGAGGATGTTCTGTTTGGAACCATCGGCGCCTACGACTATGAAAATGACCGGATCGAGGTCGGCTTCAGCATCATAAGAGCCTGCTGGGGAAGAGGCTATGCAACAGAGGCGCTGAAAGCGGCGCTCTCCTATCTGACGGAAAACGAGGGCATTTCCTGTGTGACCGCCTGGTGTGCAGCTGAGAACATCGCTTCGCGCAGAGTCCTGGAGAAGGCCGGCATGCAGCTTGTTCGCACGGAAAAGGACGGATTGGCGGTCGGTGAAAAAACATACGACAGGCTGATCTTTGAATATCGCAGAAAAGCATCGTGATGATGCAGACTTGTGAAAGGGGTATCCGACGGAAATACCCTCACGTAGGAAGGGTGAAAAAAGGTGCAATTCAACGATGGGAGGAACGACTACATGGAGCAGCGGAAATCTCTTCTGATCAAGGACACTACACGGGAGGAGCGGGAGCAGATCGTTCATCAGGCCCTGTGGGGCAGCTGTGGGATCGACTGCGAATTCTGTTCCGGCTGCGATAACCGTGGAGGCGGGCGGATTGAGAGCATCTATCAGCCCTATATCGACGGTCTGAAGGAGTTGCGGGAAATCAACACAGAATATACCGCGCCCTTCGTTCGATAGCGTATTGCTTTATGAACGCAGCTTAATAACACCAGGGCGATTTCAAGGTTTTTCGATGGCAGGGGCACAAGGACTTGTTCGCATCCTTGCCGTTGGCAAGGATCAAGGTTGCGCCGGCGGGGTCGGCGGCGCAGAACAGTCCACCGGACTGTTCTGTTTTCGATTATTCAAATCCTTGCTTTCTCTTCGAGAAAGAAACGGTCCGGCCCCGAATGGGACCGGATCGTTTCTGGCAGGGGCACAAGGACTTGAACCCTGAGCCTACGGTTTTGGAGACCGCCGCTCTACCAATTGAGCTATACCCCTGTATGGTGGGCCTTCGGGGACTCGAACCCAGGACCGACCGGTTATGAGCCGGCTGCTCTGACC